>Ga0257120_1000849_pt1 | contig 21650 bp, 24 predicted proteins | sample SI106_10metaG_FD_190153 | JGI IMG/M metagenome (GOLD analysis project Ga0257120, IMG submission 190153) | Marine microbial communities from Saanich Inlet, British Columbia, Canada - SI106_10 | ecosystem: Environmental > Aquatic > Marine > Inlet | place: Canada: British Columbia | collected... | reverse complement strand
AAGGAGTGATTGTCGATGCCAATGCACCGAGACCTTCCGACCCAAGATTGAAGGACTTATTTACTTCCTTAGGAATATAGAAGGCTATGAGTTTCAATATATGTAACTGTCACCCTGAAATTGATTCAGGGCCTAAATCACAAACGTGGTTTAGAAACTCTCCCCAGAGGTTTCCACAAATTATCCCAATTAGGATTCTCCCTTTCAACAAGATCAATCTTCCATTGCCGATGCCAATTCTTTAGTTGTTTTTCTCTCGCAATAGCATCGTTGATGTATTGAAACTCTTCGTAATATACCAATAATTTGAGCTTGTATTTTGCTGTAAACCGACTTCCCTCTCCTTTCACATGCCGTTCCATACGATCATCAATTCCTCCGGTTACACCGACGTACAGCGTCCCCCTTGGCTTGTTTGTAAGGATATAAACCCAGTAGTTATGATAGGCTCTTTTTGGCATGGATAAATTTAATAAAAATATTTGATGCTGAATTTCTCAAACCTGTCAATGACTTACCCTGAATCCTAGATCCTGAAACAAGTTCAAGATGAAAAAAAAAAGGCTTTGGAATTCATAAATGGCCAAAAACAAAAATGCTCTTGAAAATTCAAGAGCATTTTTTTTATCTTATGAAACCGAGTCTTACTTAATCGCTGGGTTTAAATAATCTGGCAAATTTGGATTTGCCGGATCTGAAAAATCATTGGCAGGGTTTCCATCTCCATTTGCATCTTCATTAGTGGTCAACACACCGTCTCCATCATCATCCGTATCCAAATAGTTTGGGTTTAAGTTCCCATCAGTATCGTCGTTTCTTGGGTCTCCATCTCCATCTGGATCTTCAGCCCATGAAGGAACTCCGTCGTTATCGTGATCAGTATCTTGAACAAAATCATACAAATCGATGTAAAAAATCAAATTTTCATTAGGTAAAATTGCTCCCGAATAAGTGTTTCTATACCCCAATCCGGATGGAATAAATAAAATCCCTTTTCCTCCATTGTCATAGGTAATTGGACCATTGTTGGTTACATTATCTCCATTTTTAAAATTGATAAAACCATGAGCCCAGCCTCTAATTACAGCGTTTAAAGTAAACCAAATTGGAGTTTGCCTCCCATCGAATGGTGGCGTAATGCTATCGGTTCTATTAATTCTAAACCCTTGATATTTTACGAAAATAGAATCCATTACTGTCGGAAAACCTTTGTCTATGGTAGGGTTCCCAATATTGTTTTCATAATAATACAATTTATAATCAATTTCATTTTCGGTAACATTCATGGTTTTTAAATTCTCATCTTCAGAAAGTGGTGTTGCTCCAGCGACTAAAGCTTTCAAGGAATCAACATCGGCATCGTAATAATGCTTAGAAAAAAAAGAATTCAAAGAATCGTTATCAATTAAAGCTTGTGCTTCATGATCAAAATTATCTACTGGAATTGATCTTGCCGAATTTCCACAAGCAGCTGCAATTGTTATTAAGATAAAGAATGCAAAAATATTTTTAATTTTATTCATTTATTCAAGCTAATTTTAGTGCCGCAATTTAGCATTTTTATACCTTTGTAAAAAGGCAAAAAGACTTTTTTAACTTTTTTTATGAGAATTGACAAATATTTATGGTGTATTCGCGTTTATAAGACCAGAAGCATTGCTACTATAGCTTGTAAAAAGGGGCATGTAAAGATGAATGACGCGAATATAAAACCGTCTAAAGAAGTCTTTGGAAATGAACTTCTTTTGGTGCGAAAAAATCAAATAAACTATCAATACAAAGTTTTAGATTTGCCTGAAAGTAGAGTGAGTGCCAAAATTGTTGACCTCTATCGGAAAGATGTAACCCCAAAAGAGGCTTTCGAGAAAAACGAAATGCTTAAATTTGCGAAAGACCACTATCGAAAAAAAGGAACTGGAAGACCCACCAAAAAGGATCGAAGGGATATCGATGATTATACAGATGAAGACATAGAAACTCATGATGACTGATACAAAAAACATTATTTTAAACACCCAACAGGTAGCCCAAAAGACACGCAGAATAGCTTATCAAATTTTGGAGAGCAATTCCACAGAAAAAGAAGTGATCATTGCTGGGATTATTGGAAATGGCTACATTTTCGCAGAAAAAATTGTAGAAGAACTCAACAAAATCTCAGAGATCAAAACAACACTTTGCGAAGTTTGTATTCAAAAGAAAAAACTATTGGCTCCAATAACTACATCTTTGGAAGAAAAGGAATACAAAAACAAATCCATTGTATTGGTCGATGATGTACTTAGCTCTGGCGCAACTTTGATTTATGGTGTAAAACACTTTTTAAACGTGCCTTTAAAGCGATTTAAAACGGCAGTATTGGTCAACAGAAATCATAAAAAATACCCTGTAAAAGCAGATTTTAAGGGAATATCATTGTCTACGTCGATCAAAGAACATGTCATCGTAGAATTTGAACAACAAGAGGCTCAAGCCTTTTTAATGTAATTGCATTCTAATTTCGGTAATAATGGACTCGATGGTTAGATGATCAATCACCACCTTGTGATGAGCTTGCTCATAAAAAAAGCGTCTTTCAAATAAATGTTTGGCAACATACTCTGTCAACTTCTCGTCTCCCAATTCTTTAACCAAAGGACGCTTGTCTTTTCCAGCAGTCAATCGATCTACAATGGTGGGGATACTTGCCTGCAAATAGATGGCGGTAGTTTTATCCGATTTTAATATCAACTCCATATTGTTTGCGTAACAAGGAGTCCCTCCTCCTAGCGAAAGCACAAAATGATCCTCTGAGGCTAGCAATTCTTTTAAATAACGATGCTCAATCGTACGAAAATAAATTTCTCCTTTTTCTTTAAAAATATTGGTAATGCTACTGTTTTCTTTCAATTCGATGTACTCGTCTAAATCGATAAATGGAACAAATACCTTTTCGGAAAGCTGTTTTCCAATTGTTGATTTTCCAGAAGCCATATAGCCCAATAAAACTAATTTCATGAATTTGTATTTTCTGCAAATATCGATAAAAAAACACCAAGTTTATAGGGGTAAGTTTTAAGAATGATATTATATTTGCACTCGATTTAGAAGAATCAGACCTGGTAGCTCAGTTGGTAGAGCATCTCCCTTTTAAGGAGAGGGTCCTGGGTTCGAGCCCCAGCCCGGTCACAACACAATGTGTAGCATCTGCTTCACTTGAGTTTTTTCAGTAATTAGCGCACGTGGCGGAATTGGTAGACGCGCCAGCTTGAGGGGCTGGTGAATGCAAGTTCGTGGAAGTTCGAATCTTCTCGTGCGCACTTTTACATCTCTTTGTTTTTGATCTTTTTTACCCCTTTGTATTGAAAACAAAGTTATTTCTCTAGTTCCCCTTCAATTTCTTACAATTCAAAAAATTCCAGAAACACAACTAGTAGCACAGCTTTTAGTAGGAAACCCTGGGCCGTGAATTCTTATGGACACACACTCTAAAACAACACACTAAAGAGTTGAAGAAACCTACTAACAACCATATGCCTAAGATTTTACAAACAATCTTTTTCACCAGAAAGTCCCCTACCCCTATATTTCAATCATTTTTTTGAAATACGAGTACAAATTTATTGGTTTTTCAAAAATCAACTAAATACAGTTGTTCCTTTAAATACCCCAATTATTCTTTATAAAGCCCACTTATTGATTGGTTCCTGATTATTACATATTCTGTACATATATTTAATCAATAATAGCACTCGCAATGATATGTGATATAACTGCAAAAGGGTTATACAGTAAAAGCAAAATACTCAAATTCAACAGGAAATGGTTGGATTAAAGCAATTTTGAGTAATGGAGTTATTTTACAAGAAGATTTTATTGTAGGTGGAGGGCCTATACCACAACCTTCTTTAATCTCAATTCGAAGTAATCGTTCTTATCTTACAGGAGGTACTTTTAATTATTTATGGATTCGATATAATGGAGTAAATATTGCTAGTTGGTATAATGATTGGAAATGGGAATGGAGAATGCCTAGTGGATATACAAGAAATGCTTATTCAGGAAACCCAAATATACTCTTTTTACCAAGTAATCAAACAGGATCAATATATATACAAGTAAGAGGGAAAAATAGCTGTGGACAATATTCTGCTTGGAAAGGGCAATGGTTTCAGGTAAAGCGTGGAAATAATTATAACGGTTGGTGGGGTTCCACAGGCGGTTGGTAAGAAATAAATTTTAAATCAAAATATTATGAAAAATATGTTTTTAATTTTGTCAATATTCTTCATGACTACAAGATGTAGTGAAGAAGAAACAAAACAACAAGAAAATTTGATTTATGGGAATTGGAAATTAACTTCATTTGTTAATCAGTCAACCAACAATACTCTTGTAGAAAGTGATTTTTCAGATTCTAATCAAATTACTATAAATTTTAAATATAACAAGAGTTTTGCTGGCAGTACAATACGAAATAGTTTTTTAGGCAACTATTCAACAGAAATGAATAAAAATAAACTTAATTTTACCAATTTATCTACTACAAAAGTAAATGAAACAGAGTGGGGTAATTTATTTTACAACAGTTTGAATATGGGTTATAATCAACAAGACACCAATTGGGAATTTACTTATGAAATTCAAAATAATACTTTAAAAATTTATTATGACAACCAAGAATATATGACTTTTGAAAAATTATAACTGCCCACAACAAAGGTAACCGTTGCACAAGCCTAGGAAAAAAGTAAAAACCTTCCTTTTTAAGCCGTTGTGCGGGATGCTATATTAAAAAATGAGTGTGCTGTATTGTTTTTTTTAAGGGTCTATACTTTTTTGTCTGCTGCTTCCGTAATAGGTTTTGGTCATTCGATACAAATAATCTAAAGCTAAAGCGTCCGTAAAGGACGATAAAATTCTCTAGGGGTAGCCGTTCACTCAATTGAAAGTTGGCAAACAGCTTTTCTTGATAGGTCTTTCTTCCTTGCATCCTGTAATTTAACAAAAATATTTTTATGATCAATCTAGATTTATCTATATTTGGGTAAACAATTGTTTAACAAGTACATAGACTAATAACACATTAAAAACTTGTTATAGCCAAACACGTTTTAATTAATTTGAAATGAACGAAAAAGAATACATATTAAAAGGCTGGCAAAGAATACTATTATTAATTATTCCATACTTGTTTATTGTAGGAACATTTCAACTAATTGGAGCATTTATTGCTGGAGTAGATATTACAAATCTTGAACCTAAAAAAATATCAACTCAAGAACTAACAATTAGTATTTTTGATTTATTTGGGACTTTTTTTGTTCTCTGGCTATTTATGAAATTTGTAGACAAAGAACATTTTACTAAACTTGGATTTCAAACTAAGAATAGATTAAAAGAATTTATTATTGGAATTCTAATCGGTTTAATAATTATGTCTTTAGGGTATTTTATACTAATAGGCCTTAAAGAAATATTTTTCATAAGAATACATTTCAACTATAAAGAACTATTAATTTCTATATTATTATATACGATTGTTGCATTAGTTGAGGAAACTCTTTTTCGTGGCTATATTTTAAAAAACTTAATGAATTCATTTAATAAATATATAGCACTGGTCATATCTTCAATTCTGTTCTCTTTAATGCATGGCTTTAATCCAAATATTGATTTATTCTCTTTATTTAATTTGTTTTTAGCAGGAATAGTTCTTGGTCTATCGTATATCCATACTAAAAATTTATGGTTTCCAATTGCAATGCATTTAAGTTGGAACTTGTTTCAAACTCTTCTGGGTTTTAATGTTAGTGGACAAGACACATATTCAATGATAGAATTTGGCAAAAATGAAGGAAATTTAATAAACGGTGGAGCTTTTGGGTTTGAAGGTTCATACCTATCTATAATCGCATAATTAATAACTATAATTGGAATTGGAATATATTATAGTAGAAAAAAAACAACCAATACACCTCCCCGCTAGCCCAAGTGTTCAGCTCGTAGAAAAATATAAAATGACTCGTTTATTGGCGCTAGTGGGCTGCTAGCGCTAGAAAGAGAAATCACAAGAAAATTAGACCATTTATGAATAAAATTGCATCTATAATATTCGGAATAATTGCTATAGGGAACGTAATATATAGTTTTTGGAAATATTCAGATTCGACAGAATTTTTTGGATTTGAAATCAACGTCTGGATCTATAGAATATTTTGGAGTTTGATCGCTGTAAATATGTTTTCTAATAAGTTCTACAAAAAGAAAGTGGATTAAAATCCAAAGTTTCATGTAAAATAACCAGAATGACTAAAAAATGAGTGTTCACTGTTATTTTTTTGAGAAATCTATACTAAACCCAATGCCCTTGGTAAGGACATTCATTTCAAACAAACCTACTCACCACGATCTTTCTTCAACAACTCTGGGAATTTCTTTTTAAACCGGTTCAATCTCGGAATAGAAACTGCCTTTACATAGCCCTGGTTGGGGTTGCGCTTTTCAAAGTCTTGATGATAGTCTTCAGCCTCATAAAATTGAGAAAACTGAGTGACTTCTGTCACTATTTTTTTTGAATAACTGCCACTCAATTCTAAAATGGCATCCTCAATAATCTTTTTCTCTGCAGGGGTTTTATAAAATGCAATAGAACGGTATTGGGTTCCATAATCCGGATGTTGCCCGTTTACGGTAGTAGGATCGTGAGAACCAAAAAAAACTTGTACCAACGTTGCAAACGAAACTTTTTGAGGATTGTAATATACCGCAACCGCTTCTGCATGTCCAGTACTTCCAGTTCCTATAGATGCGTAAGTTGGATTTTTGGTAACACCACCTGCATAGCCAGAAACGGCCTCTGCAACACCTTCTACGCTTTCAAAAATAGCTTCTACACACCAAAAACAACCACTGGCAAAATAAGCGACTTCTGTCCCTTGGCCTATTTGATCGGTCGATACTGCTGTTTTTTTGCTTTCAGTAAAACTAAAACATGCCATGATAAAAAGGGTACAACTGGCAAAGAAAGTTGCTTTTATAAATTTCATTTTTTATTCTTTAAAGGGTTTTTCAGTCACTCCATTGGGCTTTCCAAACTAGTACTCCTACAGTCGAAAGCAATAGCCGCTTCATACAATTGTTTACAACTTTAGCATTTTTTTCAAAACCATTCTTGTAAAAAATGAAGTAGAGCCCTACATTTGTTTCACAAAGATAACCAATATCCATGGAGCATTTTATAGTTTCTGCGCGTAAATATCGTCCTCAAGTTTTTGAGGATGTTGTTGGGCAACAAGCCATTACGAACACCTTAGAAAATGCCATTGAAAACAATCACTTAGCACAAGCCTTATTATTTACAGGTCCTAGAGGTGTTGGAAAGACATCTTGTGCCAGAATTTTGGCCAAGAAAATCAATCAACAAGACACTGAACTCAAAGACGACGAAGATTTTGCTTTTAATATTTTTGAATTGGATGCTGCCTCCAACAATTCTGTAGATGACATCCGAAGTTTGACCGACCAGGTTCGTATTCCGCCTCAGACGGGTAAGTACAAGGTGTACATCATCGATGAGGTACACATGCTTTCACAATCTGCCTTTAATGCCTTTTTAAAGACTTTGGAAGAACCTCCTGCGCATGCTATTTTTATTTTAGCAACGACAGAAAAACACAAAATAATTCCGACCATTTTATCACGTTGTCAAATTTTTGACTTTAAACGAATCGGTGTCTTGGATGCAAAAAATTATCTAAAAGTAATTTGCGAAAAAGAAAACATAACTGCAGAAGACGATGCATTGCATATCATTGCTCAAAAAGCAGATGGCGCCATGCGAGATGCCCTGTCTATTTTTGATCGTGTAGTGAGTTATTCAGGAAAAAATTTAACCCGGGAAGCTGTTACCGAAAACTTAAATGTTTTGGACTATGACACTTATTTTTCGATGACCGATTTGTTGTTGGAAAATAAAATACCCGAGGTTTTAAATGCGTTCAACACCATTTTGGGAAAAGGATTTGAAGGACATCATTTTATCAACGGACTGGCCAGTCATTTTAGAGATCTATTGGTGGCCAAAGACAAAGCTACCGTTGCTTTACTAGAAGTGGGTGACAATGCAAAAAAGAAGTATTTGCAACAAGGAGTCAAAGCTTCCATTCCCTTTCTGTTACAGGCAATAGACAAAGCCAACGATTGCGATTTAAAATTCAAAACTAGTAAAAACCAACGTTTGCTGTCTGAATTGACTTTAATGCAAATTGCCTCTATCACTTTTGATGGAGAAAAAAAAAAACCAGCTAACTACATAATTCCGGCAACCTTTTTTCAAGCACTTTCACCCGCCAAAAAAATAGCTTCGGCACCCGATATCATTGCAAAAGCAGCAATTGAAAACCCTATAAAAATTACACCACCTGTTGCAGAACCCGCAGCGAAAAAAATTGAAAAACCCGTATTGCAACATGTCCAAAGACGCTCTTCTTCGCTTTCGCTAAAGAGTGTGCATGAAAAAAAGGTCGTTCTAAAAGCTTCTGTAGAAGAAAACTTCGACCATCATCCAAAAGACGTTTTTGACGAACGGAAACTGCAAAAACTATGGAAAGAGTATGCGACGCTTTTAACCGAAAAAGGAGAACGCAGCATGGCATCTATTGTGGCTACAGACACTCCAAAACTGAAAGAAAATTTTGTGATTGCCTTTACAGTTCCCAATAAATTAATGCAGGATCAATTTAAAAAAGGAAGACCCCAATTACTGCATTTTTTACGAGAAAAATTAAATAATTACGGAATTAAAATTGACGCCATTTTAAACGAAACAGTCGAAAAAAAATTCGCCTATACACCACAAGAGAAATTCAATAAATTGAAAGAAAAAAATCCACTTTTAGAAAAATTGCGTCAGGCTTTCGAGTTGGATTTGTAAACTTTAAATACTTTTTCCCAAGTAAATTAAAGTACAATTTTCTTTGGAGTTCCCAGATTTCTCAAACTCAGGAATCAAATACAAGTTCCCCCCTTTTTTCACAAACAACAATACCGATCGCAATTCATTAAACAATTTTGAAAGCATTCCATTGTACTCTTCTTCAGAATGAATGGCAACTTCATAAATTTTAGGATTGTCTCGAAATGCTTCACACAAATTGATATAATCATCTTTGGGAGAGAAAAATTGATTTTTAAACTCAGAATTTCCTGTACGAATTTCTTTGGAAGTTGCCAATCGATACGAACCATGCTCTCCAAAAGCATCCGAAAAGCGATTGATTGCATAATCGTTTACCCCTTCACTTCCTGTCATGGCAATCAAATAACCAACGTCATTCAATTCGATATTGTCTGTCAAATCATCATCATAAATATTCACTAAAAATGCTTCCAATCCTTCCTTTTTAGCTTCTTCTATAAAGCTTTTATTCGAATCAATTAAAACCACTCGTTTGTCATTATCCATTAAATATTTGGCGATCAATCGCGCTGGGCTTGAAGCCCCTACAAATAGTATGGCATTCGAACTTTTTAGAAATACTCCTACCAACTTTGCAAACAATCGTGCCGTGGTTGCATTCAATAAAACAGTTCCCAATACAATCATAAAGACCAGTGGAGTAATGTATTCTGCACCCAAAATCCCTTCTTTTATGAGCTTACTTCCAAATAAGGAAGCGATACCTGCTGCGACAATTCCTCGAGGCCCTACCCAACTGATAAAAAGTTTTTCATTGAATTTTAAGTTGGAATTATAGGTACTTAGAAATACTGCCAATGGCCTAATAACAAAGACCACCAAAGCAAAAAGTGCTGCTGTTTTCCAATTGTACAGTAAGAGTAAATCTTCGATATTGATATTGGCGGCGAGTAAAATAAATAAGATTGAGATGAGTAAGATGCTCAGCGACTCTTTGAAATAGAGTAATTCTTTGAGGCTTTTGAGTTTTCCATTTCCCAAGACCATTCCCATCACAACAACTGCCAACAATCCCGATTCGTGTGCAAAAATTTCAGATTCAACAAAGACCAACAAAACGGCTGATAAAGAAACTACGTTTAACAAATAATGCGGGATGAGTTTTTTATTAATTGCATAAGCCAAAGCATGCGCAAAAGTGAAACCAAAACTGGTTCCAAATAAGAGAATTTTTCCAAATTCCATCAAGGCTGTTTTTGTAAAGCCTCCGCCTCCACCAACACTGATGAATTCAAAAACCAATACGGCAACCAAGGCACCTATGGGATCAATGAGAATTCCCTCCCATTTCAATACCGCAGAAACGTCTTTTTTTAGGGGAATATTTCTCAGGATAGGAGTAATTACGGTAGGACCAGTAACTATGATTAACCCGGAAAACAAAAATGAAAGTTCCCAACTTAAGCCAAAAATAAAATGGGCAGCAATCCCTGCACCAAAAAAAGTAACCGCTGCTCCTACGGTAATCAACTTGGTAATGACGGGACCTACATTTTTAATTTCTGCTCGTTTTAAGGTCAAACCACCTTCAAAAAGAATGATACTTATGGCTAGTGAAACAAAATAATACAGACTCTCTCCAGGAAACAGTCCTTTTTCACCATTCCAGATGGGTTCAATCCATTTTGCACCATCTTCGCTTAAATACGCTGCTGCTAAGGGACCTACCAACAGACCTATTAAAATAAGGGGAAGAATAGCAGGGATTTTAAATTTCCAAGCCACCCATTGTGCCAATATTCCTAAAATGATAATTCCTGCGAGTTCTAACATAAAATAGTTTGATAAAAAGTAAATTTAAGAATGTTTCTCAACCCTAAAAAATTAATTTTATAGTTTTTTTCTTTCTTTAAAAGTTTACTACCTTGTGCGTTTGATGAATCTTTAAATTAATTGCTTGAATAAAATACATAAAGTTCTAATCGGAATTGCCTTCTCTCCCAACCTAAAATCAAATTTATTTGAAGCCGTTCGGATGGCCAATATGTTTGATGCACAATTAATTTGCGTTCATGTAGGTGCTGAAAGCGACCAAAAAAAAGAGGATTTATCAACGCTGTTAAAAGAGACTGAACCTTTAAAAAAACCGTTAAAAGTCATCTGGCAAACAGGAAATCCAGTCGATGTTATTTTAAAAACCTGTTCCCAAGAACAAATTGACTTGCTTATTCTGGGAGCTTTACAACAAGAAAATTTACTAAAATACTACGTGGGCTCTATTGCTAGAAAACTCACTCGAAAGGCACCTTGTTCTGTGCTCTTAATGATTAAGCCGTCGGTCATCAGAGTTCCCTGCAAACATATTGTGGTCAATGGTTTACACGATACAAAAACCGCAAAAACAATAGAAACAGCATTTCATTTTTCAAAACAATTGAATTGCAAAAAAGTGACCATCGTAGAAGAAGTCAGTCAATCTGAATTGCACGTAGAAGTGCATGACGATAGAACCCTTCGGAAATCGACCATTGTAAAAGAACGAATCAAAAACAGAGAAGATCATCGTATAAAAAAGATCTTAACGAACATCGATTCTGAAGGTATTATCGTGAAAATGCAAAGTATTTTTGGACGAAGAGGATATTCTATTGGCCATTATGCCAAGGTAAAACGCGCCGATTTGTTAGTGATGAATGCCCCAGATAACATACGGTTCATCGATCGAATTTTCCCTCACGATATTGAGTATATCCTCTCAGAACTTCCCACAGATGTTTTAATTGTAAAATAATGAATCACAAAAATACTTTTAAGACATTTATGGGTCATATCCCTCAAAACTTATTTTCTGGTTTTGTCGTTTCTTTAATTGCGCTACCGCTAGGTTTGGGCTTAGCACTCGCCTCTGGAGCACCTCCTATTTCGGGAGTAATTGCAGCCATTGTGGGGGGAATTGTTGTCGCTCTTTTGGGAGGTTCTAACGTAACCATTACTGGCCCTGGAAATGGACTTGTAGTTGTTATTTTGGCAGCCATTACCACACTTGGAAACGGAGACCTACATCAAGGCTATTTGTTTACCTTAGCAGCTATTGTACTTTCTGGAATGATCATGATTGTTCTTGGCTTTCTTCTATTGGGATCCTTGGGAGATTTCTTTCCTGCTTCTGCAATTCAAGGAATGCTAGCTGCCATTGGAATTGGGATTTTTGCAAAACAATTTCATGTAATGCTCGGGAATTTGGATGCAAAAGGAAGCATTGTCGAACTGCTACTTCAAATTCCTGAAGGAATCTACAACTTTACACAAACAGACAATTCTAGCGTTTTTTATGCGGGTCTTATTGGAATTTTCAGTGTACTTATTATGATTTTTTATAGTAAAATTCGGAACCGATATTTTCAATTGATCCCTGCACCCATGTGGATTGTGGTGATCAGTGTAGGTATGTATTACTATTTTGAAATATTTAGTTCCTCTCACTACCCCATCGAAAAAGAATTATTGATCGAATTGCCAAACGATATTTTATCCAATTTTGCCTTTCCAGATTTTGGAATGCTCTCCGAATTGAAATTTATCAATGCAGTAATTTCCATCACCTTAATTGCCAGTATTGAAAGTTTATTAAGCATCAAAGCGGTAGACAAACTCGATCCATTAAAACGACGTTCCAATGTAAACAAAGACATTCGAGCTCTAGGAATCGCAACGGTAATGAGTGGTTTTTTGGGAGGATTGAATGTAGTGACGGTCATTGCACGAAGCTCTGTAAATGTCCACAACAAAGGAAATAATAGGTCTGCAAACTTTTTTCATGCAGGATTCTTACTTCTTTTCGTTCTGTTATTTGCCTCAGAACTTCGGAAAATTCCTTTGCCTGCTTTGGCGGCAATTCTAGTCTTTACGGGCTATAAATTGGCTTCCCCAGAAAATCTACAAAAAGTATTTCGAATCGGTTCTGAGCAATTGATTATTTTTCTAGTTACTTTATTAATCACCATTACTACTAGTTTAATTACAGGAATCTTGATGGGAATCTTCATTACATTGATCATCCACATCATCATTAATAAAAATGTAATGTTGTTTCTTAAAAATGTCTTGAAACCAAATGTTTTAATGTTTACAGAAGAGGGAAAATATTATGTAAGTGTAAAAAACTTCTCTTCTTTTTTAAATTTCACCAAATTAAAATCCAAACTCAATCAGATTCCAGAAACACAAGAAGCCATTGTCGATTTTTCATTGTGTGATTTTGTAGATCACTCGGTGATGGAAAATATGAGTAGCTACGCAGAATCCTTTGCCAGAAAAGGTGGTCATTTTGAAGTCATTGGTTTGGACGATTCAAAATCGGGAAGTGAACACCCCTTTGCATTGCGTAAAATTTTACCAAAACAAATCGTTCCCAAACAAGGAGTTTTGACCAAAAGACAAAAATCCATTCAGCAAATAAGCGAAGAAATGCACTATAATTACGATGCTTTCTCAGATTTGGAAATGGAAGAATTGCCTCAGTTTGGGTATTTCAAAACTCGTAAAATAATCAAAATATCCAATGTGCTATCAAACGAAGATTGTACCCTATTTGATGTACAATTCTCTGAAGGAGCACTCATCGCAAAGCAGGTCATTAAAATGACGATGTTGCACATTCACCCTCAAAAGGAAGTCCCAAGCTTTACGTTGGACAAAGAAGGAATTTTTGAATACCTCTATCATTTTACAGGATTTAAAGACATTAATATTGTTGGGCATCCCGATTTTAGCAAACGTTTTTATTTATTAGGAAAAAACGAAGAAAAAATTAGAGCATTTTTTACAGATGAATTAATTTTGTTCTTAGAAAGTAACAAACAATATCATATTGAGGCTTCTAAGGTTGGTTTGCTGATTTTTAGCAACGAACGCTTGGCAAGTGTCAAAGAAATGAAAGCACTCGCCTACTTTGGTTCGAGTTTGCGTAAAATCATCAAAAAATGCTAGGATTACAATTTGAAACCGCTACTTCTTGGGCAGACATTGCCAAAGTGAATTTGGCACAAATATTAACAGATCATGCTTTTTTAGAACAAAAAGCAGCCTCCAATGCGGTGTCTATCATCATCAATTATTCGGAAGAAACCGAGTTGGTCAAAGAAATGAGCAATATTGCCATCGAAGAAATGCAACATTTTAAAATGGTGCACTTACTAATGGTTAAAAGAGGCATGGTCTTGGGCAGAGAGCAGAAAAACGATTATGCAATTCGATTGCAAAAATTTTTCCCAAAAACAAAAGACCGAACCAATGCCTTGGTACAACGTTTGCTCATCGCAGCATTGATAGAAGCGAGAAGTTGCGAACGTTTTAAAGTCTTTTCAGAAAATATGGAAGATCAAGAATTGTCTAAATTTTATACTAATTTGATGATCTCTGAAGCCAATCATTATACTACTTTTTTGAAATTTGCGAGAGCTTACCAAGACAGAGCCATTGTAGACGAAAAATGGAATGCTTTGGTTGCGTTTGAAGCAGAAATGATGAAAGAACGAGGTTCTGAAGCAAAGATTCATGGATAATACATAGTACTAGCTTTCCTCTCTAACGTTCAACTTTAATACTTTCAAACTCCCTAAAAAATGTTCTCAAAAGTCGAATCTGAAAAATTACGCAAAGAATTTTGGACCAGTTTTGGGAAATCATTTCCTAGAAAATGGTTATTGTACAACACCCAACTAAAAGGCATTTCCTTTAAATTTCAAGCAGATACAAAAACAGCCTGTGTTTGTTTGGACTTTGAAAATCCTGACGAAGTCGCGAATATCCTGTATTATGATCAGCTCGTATCTTTAAAAAACATCTTAATTACAGAACACCTCCCAGATGTAATTTTTGATCAAGAATATGTCTTAAACAACGGAAAAATCATTCATCGAATTTATGTTCCCTTTGAAGAAAAATTCAGCATTCACAATAAAAACACTTGGCAAAAATGCTTTGAATTTTATGTGAAAACCATGGAAGAATTTGAGTTGTTCTACTATGAATACGAAGACATTATTAAAAATATTTAAGTCTACAAAAAAGATGCGCCTACAATTCGGTATTGTTGCTCATTTCAGGTTCCATAACCAAAATTACATCCGTATCTTTGTCGTATGATTCAAAATGACACTATTATCGCTTTAGCAACACCAGCAGGTGTAGGCGCAATTTCTGTGATTCGCCTTTCTGGCGAAAATGCCATACAAATTGTAGATGCGCATTTTAAATCAATTAAAAAAAACAAGTCGTTAAAAAACGAAAAATCGCATACCATTCATTTAGGCCATATCATTCAAAAAGAAACGATTCTAGATGAAGTATTGGTTTCAGTCTTTAAAAATCCCCGATCGTACACCGGAGAGAATGTGGTCGAAATCTCATGTCATGGTTCTACCTTTATTCAACAAGAAATCATTCAGTTATTCTTAAAGAATGGGTGTAGAATGGCAGACAATGGGGAATTTACCATGCGAGCTTTTTTGAACGGAAAGATGGATCTGTCGCAAGCAGAAGCCGTTGCAGATGTGATTGCATCCAACTCTGCTGCAAGTCACCAAATGGCCATTCAGCAAATGCGTGGCGGAATTACCAACGAACTCAAAGAATTGCGAGCACAGCTATTAGATTTTGCTGCATTGATTGAATTGGAACTCGATTTTTCTGGAGAAGATGTAGAATTTGCCGATAGAACAAAATTCAAAGAACTGGTTGCAAAAATCACCTTTGTATTGAAGCGACTGATCGATTCGTTTGCGTTTGGAAATGCCATGAAAAACGGAATTCCTGTTGCAATCATAGGCGAACCCAATGTTGGAAAATCTACCCTATTGAACACCCTTTTGAAGGAAGAGAAGGCCATTGTTTCGGATATAGCGGGTACCACCAGAGATGCAATTGAGGATGAACTCATTATAGAAGGGGTTGCCTTTCGGTTTATAGATACTGCAGGAATTAGAGAAACCCAAGATGTGGTTGAAAGTATTGGGATTTTGAAAGCCTATGAAAAAGCAGACAATGCGCAGCTGATTCTGTTCTTGATTGATTCTAATAAATTTGCCTATGCTGGTGAAGAATTTCTTCAAGAGATTCAAATAATCAAAGAGCGTTTCCCTAACAAACGGCTACTAGTGGTTGCAAACAAAACCGACACCTTGTCTTGCCACGACAGTGCTATTTTAGAATCTGAAATTGAAGATTTAATTTTACTTTCTGCTAAAAACAAAACAGGAATCGATGCTTTAAAAACAGAGCTGACCTCATTAGTCAATACCGGTGCTTTGAGTAATAACGAAACCATTGTCACCAACTCTCGCCATTTTGAAGCTTTGAACAACGCCTTAACAGCCATCTCGTCTGTACAACAAGGTATAGATCTAGAAATCTCTACCGATTTATTTTCGATAGACATCAGAGAATGTTTGCGCCATCTTGGAAATATTACTGGAGAATATGATGTAGACAAAGATATTTTGGGACATATTTTCTCTAATTTCTGTATTGGGAAGTAACAAAAGAAGCTAGAAAAAAACAAATCAACCTGCTTTTTATTAATCGAACTCAGGCATTTACAAAAAACACTGCTGAGTTTAAAGCTTATTTTTACGAAAATGAATCTTTAAATGTTATCCATGATAATTCATTTTTTGTGAAAGAAAAAAATTATTAGGGATATAAAAACACTTTTTTTAAAAGTAATTCTCTAAACACTAAAACTGTTTGATTTCTTTTTCAATTGAAGAAATTATATTTTTAGGTATGTTTAATTCATTCGCAAACTTATTCCATTTTGGAATTAAACTTTGCACTTCTTTTAGAATCCCTTTTGGGTTTTTAATAGAAAAAACATCTGCAATTACTAATAAATCTTTCAAAGTAATCTCTGTACGTTTGCCATTAATAGAAAGTGCTCTTGAAGTTGTTTTAAAGGTGAATAAAGGGTTTAAAGCATAAGTTAAATCGTAAGCCGGTCCTAAATTCCAACTATTACTTTCTTTATTATACATAAAACTATGATTTTTTAAATGATCATCTACATTTCTAAAAATAAGATTAAATACCATACGCTTAAATAGTTGCTATAAATCTTTATGAGGTACTTCTAAGCCTAAAGCTACTTTAAATACGTTTTCATAAGACGAATTTTCTGGTTGACTTTTAAAATCCCAACCTGTTAAACCAGTTACGGTTAAAACGTGTATTTTTTCTCCATTTTGTCTATCATATCTCAATGTTGCAAAATGTTTATTATCTATTAATTTAGAAGGCATCATGTCTATACCTGCTTCTTTTGCTAAAAGATAATAAGCATACTCCACTTTTTCTTTGTTATAGCCATCACTATCATCAATATGTAGTTTTACTAAATAATGATTATAGTCTTCATTAATTTCTCTATCGCCAGCAATTATTTCTCCAGTTTTTTTATGCTCTGATATTGTCTTTTTGACGCTCGAAATAAGAAATACCTTTATAAAAATATTTAAAAGCTTCATCATATTTTCCTTCGTTTTTTCTTAAATTTCCTAAATCGTAATATGTGTAATAGTATTTTGAAGAATCTTTAGCCTTCAAAAAAAAAGATTGTGCTTTTTTATATGCAATAAACGATGAATCTAGCTTACTATCTCTTCTATAATAATAACCTAATTCTTTAATAAAAAAACCTGCTTCAGAATTGTTGTCTAATTTTTGAGATAAACTAATAGCCTCTTTTACATATTTAACATGCTTAGATTTATTTGAATTACTATAAAAATTTACAATTTTTTTTAAGATTTTTAATTTGACAGAATCTACTTTGATTGTTTTAAATGAATTTTCTAAACTATCAATCTCATTTTGTTGAGAAAAACCATAATGGTATGATGTAACAACTATAATGATGAATAAAACAAATCTCATAAACTCTAAAAAAATAAAACCAAATTTCGCTTAATCATGCATTACTTACGTAATTAAACTTCTAAATGTTAGGTTTGGGTTTCTAAAACAAATAACCACCGTAAATTTTCAGGTTCCTATTTAAATAAAATGGATTGTTGTAGTTGATACCAAACTCCCTATGATCTCAAATAAAAATATTTTTTTATTTATTATATGACATTTGTCATGTTTACAGAAATTCAAAAAAACACTACATTTATATAATTGTTTCTTATAAAAATACGTTGTGATTTTTACCTCGTTTTTGCTCGAGTGAATCGTGTGGAAACAGACAAAACAGCTCTCAGCTTTTAAATTTCTTAGATACGAATTCTAAAAATTACATGATCTCTGATACTATTAAAATGAAGTTACCCTACAAAATAACAGAAAACATTTCAAAACTCATTGCTTCAATATCTGAGAATCTTGAGATTATAAAAACCAATGCTGGCAAAGATTTAAAATGGGCGGTGAATAATGGTGTATTCGAAAAAATAGGCATCAATCGGATGACTGGATACAAGTACTCAAATTGAGCCTATTTGACTTGATTTTTTTTTGCTCTAAACACAAAAAAGACATTAGCAGGATGAAAGAGAAACTGTGCACTCTTTTTGAAGCTAAATTTTACGCAATTTGTATTCAGCAGCAGATACCTTATTTCTGGGTCTTAAAAACCTCAGAATGATTCTTAAAACACTTAAATTCGATCATATAATCGTTGGGGTCTTTTAGAAAAAACGACAAATGTTCTCCCACATGCGCTTTCATATATGTAGTTTGTAGTGTAACTCCAATATCCAATTGTAAGAGTCTGCTGTACAACTGCCCAAAATGGTCAATATTGATGATGATCCCAAAATGAAAAGAAGGTAAAATTTGATCTCCTAAACGATAATTTTTAAAGTCAAAATTAAAATCTCCCGATTGGGTGAAGGTAATTTGATTTCCGAATAAGTCAACATCAATCCAAGTATTGGTGTTTCTACCAATGTTGCTGTCTAAAATTTCTGAATAAAACGCTTTTGTTTTTTCAATGTCTCTGCACGGAAGTGATAGATGAAAATTTGATCCCATAATTATACTAATGTAAGTTTCTCTAATTTGAAAATGACAAGGTCATCATCGTCCAAATCGTCAAAAATTTCTGAATAAACGATTTCAAAAGTGGTGTTTTTAAACGCATTGGATTTCAAATCGAATGCGTCTAAAATTTTAGGATTGATTTGGTCAAAATCTATGATGTCTTCATTTTCCAAATGAAATACATATCCTCCTTGTAAATACCCAACAAATTGACCACGGATGCTGATGGAGGTTGGTTCACTGTAATTATTCATGCTAATTCTACTTAAAAATCATCAAAATCACTCTCGTCAAAAAAAACATCTTCATCAGAATAATCTTCCATCGCCTTTTCTAACTGAGTGCTAATTTTTACCAAAAAAATAGTATCCTCTGTTCTAACCTCGACAGCGCTAATTGTTTCCGATTTTGAGTTTTGAAACTTTATAATATCATTGTAATCATATCCATCGGGATACTTTTCAATTAACAGGTCCAAAATATCTGCCGTTAGTTTGGAATAATTAACAATCACTTTTTTCATGACTACATATTTAAAAGGTACGCAAAAATGAGTGGTGCTACGATGGTCGCATCACTTTCTATGATAAATTTAGGAGTGTCAATTCCTAATTTTCCCCAAGTAATTTTTTCGTTCGGTACTGCCCCAGAATACGATCCATAACTGGTAGTCGAATCTGAAATTTGACAAAAATAGCTCCAAAAAGGAGTGTCATCTCTTTCCATATCTTGGTACAACATCGGAACCACACATATTGGGAAATCTCCCGCAATTCCTCCACCTATTTGAAAGAAACCTATTCCATTGCTAGAATTTTCTGTGTACCAATCTGCCAAAAAGGTCATGTACTCGATTCCCGATTTCATGGTAGAAGCGTTCAAAGTTCCTTTTAAAACATAAGAAGCGAAAATATTCCCCATGGTAGAATCTTCCCATCCTGGAACAACCATTGGTAGGTTTTTTTCAGCCGCTGCATACATCCAAGAGTCTTTTAAATCGATCTCGTAATACTCTTCTAAAACTCCCGACAACAATAATTTATACATAAATTCGTGTGGAAAAAATCGCTCTCCACGATCTTCTGCATCCTTCCAAATTTTAAAAATATGTTTTTGCAAACGTCTAAATGCTTCCTCTTCTGGAATACAAGTATCTGTCACTCTATTGAGACCTTTCAATAACAAATCCCACTCGTCTTGTGGTGTTAAATCTCTGTAATTTGGAACTCGCTTGTAGTGAGAATGCGCTACTAAATTCATAAGATCTTCTTCTAAATTTGCTCCTGTACAAGAAATAATATGAACTTTTTCTTGACGAATCATCTCAGCAAAAATCTTTCCAATTTCGGCTGTACTCATCGCACCTGCCAAAGACACTAACATTTTAGACCCTTGTTCTAATTGCGTTTCATACCCCTTAGCGGCGTCTACTAATGCGGCTGCGTTGAAGTGTAAAAAATACTTTTCTATAAAATTTGTAATTGGTTTATTCATTTGAATTGTTTTTTTGGGGAAGTTTTTTTACTTCAAATATATCGGTTCTTCTATCTCTTAAATTTCGTACACTACCAAATTGATTTAAGTCTTTTAACAAATCCAAATCAACGTCGGCAATCAAAATCATTTCTGTATTGGTAGTTGCTTCTGCTTTGATTCCGTTTGCTGGAAAGGAAAAATCACAAGGAGTAAACACCATGGATTGGGCAAATTGAATGTCCATGTTATTTACTTTAGGCAAATTACCCACACTTCCTGCAATGGCTACATAGCATTCATTTTCTATGGCTCTTGCTTGTGCACAATGGCGCACTCTTGAATATCCATTTTGAGTATCTGTTAAAAAGGGAATAAACAAAATATCCATTCCTTCGTCAGCCAAAATCCTACTCAATTCTGGGAATTCTGAATCATAACAAATTAAAACCCCAATTTTTCCACAATCAGTATCAAAGGTTTTCAATTCATTTCCTCCTTGCATTCCCCAAACTTTTGCTTCATCTGGGGTCACATGTAGTTTTTCGTATTTGTCAACCGTTCCGTCACGTCGACAAAGATGCCCTACATTGTACAACATTCCATCTTTCAATTCAGGCATACTTCCCGAAATAATATTGATGTTATAGCTAATGGCCAATTCAGAAAATTTTTGAACGATGATTGGAGTGTATGCTGCCAACTCTCGAATGGCTTCCGATTCTGGCAGATGATTGTTAGCTGCCATTAAAGGCGCGTTAAAAAATTCTGGAAACAATGCAAAATCAGATCGATAAGCAGAAACTGCATCAATAAAATACTCCACCTGCTCCATCAATTCATCTAAGTCTTTATACAACCGCATTTGCCATTGAATAAGCCCCAAACGAACTACTTTCTTTTTGATTGCCGCCTTTTCATTTTCCTTGTTATAATACACATTGTCCCACTCCAACAATACCGCAAAATCGTTCGAGTCTTGATCTCCTTCCAAATAGCCTTTCATCACTTTGGAAGGATGAAAATCATTCGAAATTTGAAAATTTAAAACTGGATCATAAATTTCTTTTCGCTTTACTTTTTCTAAATATTCTCGGGGAGAAATCTGTTTAGCATATTTATGATAATTTGGAATTCTTCCTCCAAAGGCGATCCCTCTTAAATTTAATTTCTCGCACAATTCTTTTCGGTAATCATACAATCTTCGACCCAATCGCAGACCTCTATATTCAGATTT
>Ga0257120_1000848_pt1 | contig 21669 bp, 18 predicted proteins | sample SI106_10metaG_FD_190153 | JGI IMG/M metagenome (GOLD analysis project Ga0257120, IMG submission 190153) | Marine microbial communities from Saanich Inlet, British Columbia, Canada - SI106_10 | ecosystem: Environmental > Aquatic > Marine > Inlet | place: Canada: British Columbia | collected... | reverse complement strand
AAAGAGAAAGTCGGTTGGGTGGCGCAGCAAACGTGGCCCTTAACATTCAATCTCTGGGAGCAGTACCTACTCTTTTTTCTGCAATTGGAAACGACCACTACGGAAAACTTTTTTGTAAGCTTATGGCAGAGCAAAATTTAAGTTGCCAAGGAATACAAGAAATACCAACTAGAAACACTACAGTTAAAACACGAATTATTAGTAATAATAAGCATGTTTTAAGAGTAGATGAAGAATGTACTGAGCCGATAAAAGAAGCTTTTATAGAACTTGAACTTGAGAAGATATTTAAATCTGTATCGTTTGATGTAGTTGTATTTGAAGATTACAATAAAGGCTTACTTACAGAGCGTTTAATTCATAAAGCTATTAAAATAGCCAAAGACTTAAATATACCTACCATAGTAGATCCTAAAAAGGATAATTTCTTTGCCTACAAAAACGTAGACATATTTAAGCCAAACTTAAAAGAAATTAAAGAAGGTTTAGCCGTAGAATTTGACGTTCTTTCAAACGCTCAATTAGCTAAAAATGTGGAGTTAGTTCGAACAAAACTAAATGCAAAAGGAGTTTTACTTACACTCTCCGAAAACGGTATCTACTTTCAAGACAAAACAAATGTATACCACGAAAACGCTCATAAAAGAGCTATAGTTGATGTTTCTGGCGCAGGAGATACCGTTGTTTCTGTTGCCGCTTTAGCCTTAGCTTGTGGCTTACAGAGTAACGAATTAATGAGAATTGCTAACTTAGCAGGTGGTTTAGTATGCGAAAAAGTAGGCGTTGTTCCTATACAAATTGAGGACCTCTTAAATTCTAGTAAAATTAAGCGTTAAACAAACAAATCAAAGCATGTCGATACAATCTCTACGAGAAAAAATAAACTTAGCACTCTACGACAGTAAGGAAGGTGTTTTAACTTTATTTAAGGTAGGGAGCTTTTTAATCGCAACTTTTATACTCTCACTCTTAATATACCAATACGGATTTAATCCAAGTCCAGTTATTAAACAATGGATATTAGTAGCCATAAAAGGTAGTTTCGTTTTTTACATTCTAAAATATCTAACAGACCTTCTTTACTCCTATGAACCAAAAAAACTTTTAAGAGAATCTTGGTTTGAGGGACTCCTTTTAGTTCTTATTATCCTAAACGCAAGTATCTTTTTAATTTCGGGACAGTCCTTATTAAATTGGCTAGGACAACAATTGGAACTGTTTCAATTAGAAAATTATTATATTTTATTTTTACAATTTTACTTTTTCATTCTTGTAGGAATAGAATTAGGTAAAGCAAGTACTCAATTGGCTTTTTTACGATTAAGTCCGCCCAACATGTTAATTTGCTCCTTTGTGCTCCTAATTCTTATGGGATCGGGTTTCTTAATGATGCCCGAGATGACAAGAGAAGTAGAATACATGCCTTTTTTTGAAGCATTATTTACCTCAATAAGCGCCAGCTGTGTTACAGGATTAATTGTGGTAGACACCGCCACATACTTTACTCAAAAAGGCCATACCATACTAATGCTATTAATACAACTAGGCGGCTTAAACATTATTTCTTTTGCCACCTTGTTTGCCCTATTTTCTAAGAAGGGAATTGGCATAAAACACCAAACAATACTGCAAGAAAATTTCAGCTCAGAATCCTTACTTAGTGGTAAAGGATTGCTTAGGAAAATATTCTTATTCAGCTTTTTTATGGAATTTATCGGCATGATTTTCCTTTACTTCACTTGGAATCCAGAACTAAAATTCCCTTTTATTGAAGACCAATTTTTCTTTTCATTATTTCATTCAATCTCTGCTTTTAATAATGCCGGTTTCTCCTTATTTACTGATGGTTTGCATGAACATCTACTTCAAAATTCGCACAGCATGCATCTTGTACTAGCCGGATTAATATTTTTCGGAGCAGTAGGCTTTCCCGTTATCGATGATTTATTTAATCTCGAGAGAATTAAAAAATCAATTAGATCTCCTTTATTTGGTCTTAAACTCAGTACTAAAATCTCCTTGTATACCTCTTTGGTTCTTATTGCTTTTGGTATGCTGATGTTCTATTTTTTAGAACAGCAAAACACGCTTAACGGAATGAATCTTGAAGGACAATTAATCACCTCGTTCTTTCAATCTATAACAGCCCGAACTGCTGGATTTAATACCGTAGACTTCTCTGTAATTGGAACCCCAATGCTCATTATTTTAATTTTCTTAATGTTTATTGGAGCTTCTCCTGGATCTACTGGTGGCGGTATTAAAACCTCTACTTTCATGCTAATTATTTACTCTGCATTAAACACAATTAGAGGACAAAAAAGAATTGAAATTGGAAAAAGAACCATCTCAGCAGAGCTGTTACATAAAGCTTTTTCTATTTTTTTATTCTCGGCCTCGTCTATCTTTTTGGCTATTTTTATTTTAAGTATCTCAGACGGCGAAAAAGGAATACTGCCTATTGCTTTTGAAATTGTTTCTGCCTTTTCTACCGTAGGACTTTCTACTGGAATTACAGCAGATTTATCTTTTACAGGCAAAGTAGTTGTAATGATCTGTATGTTTGTGGGAAGAATTGGAACACTTACCTTGGCTTTTGCCTTAAGTAGTAAAATGAAGTCGCACAATTACGAGTACCCAAAAGCATATCTTACTGTTGGGTAAGACGTGTAGATGAATGCTTAGTAAGGCTTAAGTTAATTATCTAAAATTATACGATTTGATTATTTTTGAGTCTCTCAGCACTCTAGCACTCTAGAAATTTCACTATATTCGAAGCTTAGCTTTAAATAATTAATATGTCAGACTCTCTTTTAAAACCCAAGGCTAATTTTGGTACTGCACCCGTCTTTATGACGGCTATTTCTACTATTTTGGGAGCCATACTATACCTTCGATTTGGATATGCAGTTGCACATACTGGCTTTATGGGAGCTATTGCCATTATTATTATTGGACATTTAGTTACCATACCTACAGCAATGGCTGTAGCAGAAATTGCTACAAACCGAAAAGTAGAAGGCGGTGGAGCATATTACATTATCTCGCGATCTTTTGGTTTAAACATTGGGGCGGCAATTGGTATCGCATTGTTTTTATCGCAAGCCATTTCTGTAGCCTTTTATGTAATTGCGTTTACAGAGGCATTCGTTCCCTTTGCGCAGTTTCTTGTAGATAGTTATCCATTACTTGCAGATTACAGCACTTATATTCTCGACAAACAACTCATTGGAATTGTAATGATGATTCTATTGAGTATTTTAATGCTTACTAAAGGAGCAAACATAGGAATGAATCTTTTGTACTATGTTGTAGCCATACTATTCGCATCGCTCATTATGTTTTTTATGGGCAAACCTATAGATGGACACTTAATATCAGATGTAGATCTGATTTCATCGGTCGGAAATCCAGACTCTTTCTTTTATGTATTTACAATAATATTCCCAGCTTTTACAGGTATTGCAGCAGGCTTAGGGCTGTCTGGCGATTTAAAGGATCCAAAAAAATCTATTCCTAAAGGAACTTTATGGGCTACCGCAGTAGGTATAATTGTTTATGTAGCAGTGGCTTTAAAGCTGGTTTTGTCTGCCTCTTTAGAAGACTTAGCTGCAGATCAACTCATTATGAGTAGAATAGCCATTTGGGGTCCTATTATTCCTATCGGTCTTGCCTGTGCAGCTATATCTTCGGCTTTAGGTTCGGTAATGGTTGCACCTAGAACGCTACAAGCACTTGGAGTAGATGAAATTTTTCCTACACTTACCTTAAACACCTGGTTGTCTAGAAATAAAAAAGGAACAATAGAGCCACTTAACGCTTCGTTAGTTTCTTGTGTAATTGCCTTTTTCTTTGTTGTAATTGGAGATATTAATTTAGTTGCAGAAGTTATTGCTATGTTCTTTATGGTAACCTATGGAGCTATTTGTTTGATTTCTCTCTTAGAGCATTTTTCTGCAGACCCCTCGTATAGACCAACCTTTAGATCGCGATGGTACATATCCTTTATTGGAGCTTTTTTATCTTTCTGGCTCATGTTTAAAATGAATGCTACTTATGCACTTGTATCTCTTGTTTTTATGGCCCTTATTTACATTTACATCAGTAAATACAATACATCTACAGGCGGAATTATTAAACTATTTAAAGGGGTATTGTTTCAACTTAGCCGACAATTACAAATTTTTGTTCGTAAAAAAGAATACAATAGCGCAGATGATCATTGGAGGCCCTTTGCTATATGCGTATCAGATGTTACACTTCAGAATAGAGATGCCTTTGATTTTATGCGTTGGGTTTCGCATAAATACGGTTTTGGTACCTATATGCATTTTATAGAAGGTTACTTAAATAAAGAATCGCATTCAGTATCTATTAAAACACTCAGTAAATTACTGCGTTTAGCAGAGGGATCTAAATCGAAAGTATACCTAGACACCATCATTAGTCCCTCTTATACCTCTGCTATAGCTCAGGTAATTCAATTGGCTAGTATTTCCGGAAAAGGGCACAATTTAATTGTTTTAGAATTCGAAAGAGGAAACAAAGATAAGCTAGAACAAATTATAAAAAACCACCATCTACTAACAGCAACAGACTTAGATGTTTGTATTTTAAACAGTACTTATAGGTCGTACGGTTATCACAGAGACATTCATATTTGGATTTCTGCAGACGATTATCAAGACTCTAACCTAGAAATACTTTTAGGGTATATATTACTTGGGCACAAAAACTGGAGAGATGCGAGTATAAAAATATACTCGATCTATGAAAAAGGTACCATCGAAAATCAGAAGGAACTTTTGCTAAACCTTATTAAAAAAGGACGTTTGCCCATATCCCCATCCAACATAAATTTAATAGAGAAAGATCCAAGTAAAAGTGTTAAAACAATCATTAACGAGCAATCTGCATCAGCAGACTTTACAATGATTGGTTTTGACGAGGAAGTATTAGAAAGAGAGGGAACTTCTTATTTTGAAGGATACGAAAAATTAGGAAACATTCTTTTTGTAAACTCTATGAACAAAAAAGAAATTAAGTAAGTACTTTTGCACAAAATATAGCTTTTGAAAAAAACGGTTAAGCCCTACAAAGAATCCTCTTTATCTAAAAAGGACCAAGTCGCTTCAATGTTTGATAACATTGCTGGCAACTACGATTTTCTAAACCACTTCCTATCTCTTGGAATAGATATTTTCTGGAGAAAAAGACTGGTGAGAAAGTTAAAAAAACAAGCACCAAAAAGAATCTTAGACGTAGCAACCGGAACAGCGGATTTGGCTATTGCGCTGCTAAAATCTAATCCATCTAAGGTAGTAGGAATAGATATTTCTAAGGGAATGCTAGATGTGGGAAGAATAAAAATTAAAGAGAAAAATGTAGAGGAAATAATAAGTTTACAGCTAGCCGACTCTGAAGATATTCCCTTTAAAGATGCTAGTTTTGATGCAGTAACGGTTAGTTTTGGAGCCCGAAACTTTGAAAATTTAGAAAAAGGTCTTTCTGAAATGTGTAGGGTTCTTCGTCCTGGAGGCCAACTTTATATTTTAGAATTCTCTAAACCTACTCTATTTCCCTTTAAACAACTTTACGACTTTTACTTTACATTTATTTTACCACTTATAGGCAAGTTAATTTCTAAAGACAATGCCGCTTACTCTTACTTACCCGAATCTGTTAGTGCTTTTCCTCATGGAAAAAAACTAAATACAATTATTGAAAATTGTGGTTATACGAATGCCAAAAACCATCCGTTAACAATGGGTATCGCCTCTATTTACACCGCACAAAAATGAAAAAACTAAGTTTACTATTCATTCTAGCTTCAATTGGTTTTTCTGTGTTTGCGCAAAAACAAAAAATAATAGCCCAAAGTCAATACGACTATAAAAAATTCCACTTTGGAATGGCTTTAGATTTTGGCTATTATAATTTAGTAAACGATTATACGGAGGGTTTTTTAAGTAATTCCGACCTACTCTCAATTGAAACGGAGAGTGATTTTGGAATGGGTGTTTCGTTTATTTTACCAGACCTCAGACTTGGGAATAAACTTAACTTAAGGCATTTACTTACCGTAAAAACAATTCAAAGAAACATAAAATACACGTTTAATGCAGATTATGATGGCCCAACTGAGGTGGTTAAAAAAGTGGAGTCTTGGTTTGTAGAATCGGCAATTCATTTGAAATATCGAGCAGACCGGATTAACAACAGCAGAGTATTTATGTTTTTAGGCCCAAGTTTTGGTGTGGATATGGCGTCAGAAAAAGACGTAATTGACGAAAATATATTTAAACTAAATCGTTCTAATCTATCCTTGGAAATAGGAGCTGGTTGCGATTTCTATTTCGAATTTTTCAAATTTGCTCCTCAAATTAAATACGCCTACGGTTTAACAAACTTAATCGTTCAGGATGGAACAATTTTTACCAGTCCATTAGAAGGCTTTTACACCAGAGGATTACAATTCTCCATTACTTTTGAATAAATGCAACAAGAAATAACCATAAGTGTTTCGCCAAAAGCAGCAACAGAGGAGCTTTCTATAAAATTTAGTGCCGCAAAACATCTAAATATTGATGCCAAAGAAATTAGTGATGTTGTGGTTCAAAAGCGCTCTATAGATGCACGCTCGCGTAAAATTAATGTGCACTTAAAAGTAACTGTTTATTCCGATGGAGAAAATGCAATTCATCCGAACTACGAAAGAGAATACAAAAACATTTCTTCGGCTACACCTATAATTATTGTAGGATCTGGACCTGCAGGGCTTTTTGCAGCTTTGCGACTAATTGAACTTGGACTTAAACCAATTATAATTGAACGTGGGAAAGATGTGATTCAAAGGAGAAAAGACCTGGCTAAAATTCATAAACACGAAGTAAACCCAGACTCTAATTACTGCTATGGAGAAGGTGGAGCAGGAACTTATTCTGATGGAAAACTGTATACGAGATCTAAAAAAAGAGGAAGCGTACAAAGAATATTAGAGATTCTTGTGGGGCATGGTGCTGTAGAAGACATCATGATAGATACACATCCGCATATTGGCACAAATAAATTGCCCAAGATTATAGCAAAAATGAGAGAAAATATTCTCGCTGCTGGAGGAGAATTGCATTTTAATTGCAGAGTAGAAGATTTTGTTATTAGGGGCAATAAAATAGAAGGTGTAGTTGATCAAGATGGAAATAAAATACTAGGACACTCCGTAATTTTAGCTACTGGACACTCTGCAAGAGATGTGTTCTATTTACTAAATAGACATAAAGTTCTGCTTGAAGCTAAATCTTTTGCAATGGGAGTGCGAATAGAACACCCACAACCCATTATTGATGCAGAGCAATACAGATGCGAGGTTAGAAGTAGGTATTTACCAGCAGCGTCCTACAAACTCGTACACCAAGTAAATGGCAAAGGTGTGTTCTCGTTTTGTATGTGTCCGGGTGGGCAAATAGTACCTTCTGCCACTAAACCTGGCGAAGTGGTTGTTAATGGAATGTCTGCCTCAACACGCAGTTCTCGATACGCCAATTCGGGAATGGTTGTAGCTATAGAGCCTGAAGATTTAAAAGCCTATACTAAGCACGGTGAATTAGCGGGTCTTGTTTTTCAACAAGAAATGGAAAAAATGGCTTGGCTAGCTGGTGGGGAAACACAAGCTGCTCCTGCACAAAGAATGGTGGATTTTACTAACAATAAATTCTCAAATAACCTCAACGATTGTTCTTATATCCCAGGAATAAACTCTGCTCCTCTTCACGAATTACTGCCTCCCGTTATTGGTCATAGACTCCAGGTAGGCTTTAAAGCTTTTGGAAGAAAAATGAAAGGTTTTTATACAAATCAAGCCAATATTTTAGGTGTAGAATCGAGAACCTCATCTCCCATTCGCATCCCTCGCGATAGCGACTCCTTACATCATCCACAAATCATAAATCTTTACCCTTGCGGAGAAGGAGCCGGTTATGCAGGCGGAATCGTATCTGCTGCTATAGATGGAGAACGCTGTGCCGAGGCAATAAAAAGCACAATTTCATAATCGTTATTTAGATGGTAATCATCCTGTAATTTCAACTATTATGCTACAATGTATTCGTTTTGTTAAGGATGTAAAACAATTTGAAGTTGTAGTAGACCACAAGGTAGCTTTGGATTTTTTAAATTTACACATCAAAACCTAATTCATGAAAAAAGTAGCCTTATTAATATTGGACGGCTGGGGACATGGGAATAAGACCAAGTCTAATGCTATAAGTACAGCTAAAACACCTTTTGTTGATGCACTCTACAATGCACATCCAAATTCCGAATTGAGAACAGATGGAAAGCATGTAGGTTTACCCGAAGGACAAATGGGTAACTCGGAAGTTGGCCATCTAAACATTGGAGCTGGAAGAGTTGTTTACCAAGATCTAGTAAAAATAAATAATGCAGTAAAAGAGAACACTCTTAAAGATAATAAAACCTTAAACGATGCCTTCGACTATGCTAAAAACAAACATAAATCGGTTCATTTTATAGGTTTGGTTTCCAATGGAGGAATACACTCTCACGAAACCCACTTGCATCATTTATGTAAACTTGCAGATTCCGCAGGATTAGATAAAGTATACGTACATGCATTTACAGATGGAAGAGATACCGACCCTAAAAGTGGTAAAGGATTTATACAGAACTTAGAAAACAAAATAGAACATCTTTCGGCTGAACTAGTAAGTGTAGTTGGACGTTATTTTGCAATGGATAGAGACAAGCGTTGGGAAAGAATAAAAATAGCTTACGATTTACTGGTGCATGCAAAGGGTGAACAAAGTGCGAACATTCTTAACTCCATACAGAGATCTTATGATAAAGATGTTACAGACGAATTTATTCTACCCATAACTAAAGTTGATGCAAAAGGTAGTAAAATAGCCAAAATTGAAGAAGGTGATTTGGTTATCTGTTTTAACTTTAGAACAGATCGGTGTAGAGAAATCACCCAAGTACTTAGTCAGGAAGACCACAAGGAATTCGATATGTTCAAATTAAATTTGAATTACGTTACCATGACTAGGTACGATCGATCTTTTAAAGGTGTAGCTGTTTTGTTTCTTAAAGACAATCTTCGCAATACTCTTGGCGAGGTTTTATCTGAAAATAAGAAAACTCAAATTAGGATTGCTGAAACAGAAAAATACCCCCATGTTTCATTCTTTTTCTCTGGAGGTAGAGAAGTACCATTTTCAGGAGAGAAACGTATTATGATTCCATCTCCAAAGGTGGCTACATACGATTTACAAGCCAGTATGAGCGCTCAAGAAATTACAGATTCAATTGTTTTGGAAATAAAAAACATGCCCAGTGACTTTATTTGCTTAAATTTTGCGAATCCAGATATGGTAGGACATACAGGTGTTTACAAAGCAGTAATTGAAGCCCTAGAAACAGTAGATTTTTGTGTACAACAAGTAGTAGAAGCAGGTTTAAAACAAGATTATGGTTTTGTAATTATTGCAGATCATGGAAATGCCGATTTCATGATAAATTCTGACGGCACTCCAAATACAGCTCATTCGACCAATCCTGTCCCTTGTTTTATACTAAACACTAGTTATAAGGAGATAAAAAACGGCAAATTGGCTGATGTAGCACCAACGATTTTAAAAATAATGGGCATTACTATTCCGAGAGAAATGAATGGGAATATACTGGTGTGATAGTGAAACAGAACCAATAAACTTATCCATTTTAGTTAAAACAATGTCAATTAAGTTTCTATTCTGAACAAATATAGAAAGTATACCTTAGGGACAATGAATTAAAAAACCTCAAAAAACATTCTTATTTTTGAAGCATGAAAAAAAAATCCGTCTTTCTTAAACGTTTTGCATCCAAAGTAAAAAACCCTTTTATTGTATTAGGATTTTTATTTGTGTTATGGATGCTTTTTTTTGACAGTAATTCTTACTTAAATCATCGTAATTTATCGAACAGTATTAATCAACTAGAAAAAGACAAAACACACTACAAAGAGGAAATTCGTAAGGACTCTATCGCTTTACACGAACTCTCTAGCCCCGAAGGTTTAGAGAAATATGCCAGAGAGGAATACCAAATGAAAAAAGAAAACGAAGAGATTTTTCTAATCATTGAATAAGCTATGCTATATGGAAAAACTATTTGAAGAATTTAGCTCTAAGACACTTCTCCAGTGGAATGAACAAATCATTTCTGAACTTAAAGGGAAAAACTACACTGATTTGAACTGGGAGAGTCCAGAAAAAATACAAATTTCACCTGTGTACACTGATGAGTCCGTTTCCAAATTTAAAGGAGATACTACACATCAACATTCCGACTGGGAGGTAGAACAAAGTCTTAACAAGCCTACAAACAAAACAGTATTAACTAGTTTAAATAGTGGTGCTTCTGCCCTATTGCTATGTAATGTTAAAAGTTCTGAATTACCTGTTGTATTAAAAGATGTACTCATACAACATATACAAACCTCGTTTAAATCTTCAGACATCGAGAATACTTTTGATTCCTTCCTTGCACTAGTAGAAAAGAGAGGGCTAGATAAAAGCAAAATAAAAGGGAGTTTACACAACGACCCCTTGATGCAATATTTAAAACAAGGTCGTGTAGACCAAAAACTCTGGCATACATTTAATACAATACAAAATAAAGCTAAAGAGTTCACGTCTTTTAAGACCTTGAGTATTCAAGGCCACGAATACCACAATGCAGGTGCAAACTCAAGCCAGGAACTCGCTTTTACTCTAGCGCAACTAAGCGAGTACTTTGCCCAGAATAAAGAATTAAAATCGAGTGCAATACAAATCAGTTTAGGTGTTTCTACAAACTATTTCTTTGAGATCGCTAAATTTAGAGCAATGCGCATTTTATGGAAACAAATAGTACAGGCATACAAAAAAGAGAACTGCGAATTAGAACTTAGAGCAGAAACTGGCTTAAGAACAAACACACTGTTTGATTCGCACGTAAACATGTTACGAACAACCAGTCAGTGTATGTCTGCGGCACTCGGAGGAGCAAGCACTCTAAATGTAACTAGTTTTAATGCTGCCTATAAAAAAGACGATGAGTTTGCCCAAAGAATGGCTAGGAATACCTCATTAATTCTAAAAGAAGAGGCTTACTTTAACAAGGTTAGCGACCCATCATCGGGTTCCTATTATATAGAACAACTCACCAATAAGATGAGTGAAAATGCCTGGTTATTATTTCAAGAAATTGAAGCTCAGGGTGGATGGTTGGCATCCATTAAATCAAATTTTATTCAAGATAGGATTGCCACAAATGCAATGCAACAAGAACAGAACTTGAATAATGGAAACCTAAGCCTTGTTGGAACAAATTTGCATCCGAATTCAGAGGAGAAAATGGGCTCAAAAGTAAATACGACACCTAAAGAAAAATTTGGTGAAGAAAAAGATTTTAATACCTTAAACACGAAACGACTGTCTGAGCAGATGGATGAAGAACGATTAAAAAAAGAAAGAAATGCTTAGACCTGATTTTTCACAAATAAAACTCAACTTAGAACGAGAGGAACTTAAGAAACCAGTAAAAACTTGGCTCAGTCCAGAACAAATTGAGCTGAAAGATAAATACCAAGCCTCAGATATAAAAGACACAGAGCACCTAAGATTTATTTCTGGAATTGCTCCAAACCTAAGAGGTCCCTACTCAACGATGTATGTTAGGCGACCTTGGACTGTACGTCAATATGCAGGTTTTTCTACCGCCGAAGATTCGAATGCTTTTTATAGAAGAAACTTAGCTGCTGGACAAAAAGGACTTTCTGTTGCCTTTGACCTAGCTACGCATAGAGGATACGACTCTGATCATGAACGCGTGGTTGGCGATGTTGGAAAAGCAGGAGTAGCTATAGATTCTGTGGAAGACATGAAGATTCTTTTCGACAAGATACCTTTAGACCAAATGTCTGTTTCGATGACTATGAACGGAGCAGTGCTTCCAATAATGGCCTTTTATATTGTTGCAGCACAAGAGCAAGGTGTGGATTTAAACTTATTGAGTGGAACTATTCAAAATGATATTTTGAAAGAGTTTATGGTACGTAATACGTACATATATCCACCAAAACAATCGATGAAAATTATAGCAGATATTTTTGAATATACCGCTCAAAACATGCCAAAATTTAACTCGATAAGTATTTCTGGTTACCACATGCAAGAAGCTGGAGCTACCCCAGATATAGAATTGGCCTATACACTTGCCGATGGCCTAGAGTATATTCGTACAGGACTCGAGGCAGGCATGGATATAGACAGCTTTGCGCCACGCCTATCTTTCTTTTGGGGTATAGGAATGAATCACTTTATGGAGATTGCTAAAATGCGCGCTGCCCGAATGCTTTGGGCAAAGTTAGTGCAGGAATTTAAGCCTAAAAACCCCAAATCATTAGCGCTACGAACCCATTGTCAAACATCGGGATGGAGCTTAACCGAACAAGATCCTTACAATAATGTTGCACGTACTTGTATCGAAGCGATGGCTGCAGCCTTTGGCGGAACTCAATCCTTACACACCAACGCCCTAGACGAAGCTATAGCGCTTCCAACAGATTTTTCTGCTCGTATTGCTAGAAACACACAAATATACCTTCAAAAAGAAACCGAAATTACTCGAGTAGTAGATCCATGGGGAGGCTCTCATTATGTAGAGAAGCTTACCGAAGAAATTACTCAGAAAGCTTGGAAACTAATACAAGAAGTGGAGCAACTTGGAGGAATGGCCAAAGCCATAGAAACAGGGATTCCTAAGATGCGTATTGAAGAAGCTGCAGCACGAAAGCAAGCGCGTATAGACAGTGGTAAAGACCAAATAATAGGTGTAAACTCCTACAGGCTTGAAAAAGAAGGGGTTATAGAAACGCTGGAAGTTGATAATACGCTGGTTCGAGACTCACAAATTTTGCGTTTAGAAAAGATGCGCGCCAATAGGGATGAAGAAAAAGTACAAAAGGCATTAAAGGATCTTAGCGAATCTTGTAGATCGGGAAAAGGTAATTTATTATCTTTAGCCATTGATGCTGCAAGACTTAGAGCTTCCTTAGGCGAAATATCTGATGCTTGCGAAATCGTGTTTGGAAGGTATCAAGCAAAAATACGTTCAATAGCTGGAGTATATTCTATGGAAATAGCAGACAATAAAGATTTTAAAAAAGCACAAGAACTGGCTGATAAATTTGCACAAGTAGAAGGTAGAAGACCACGAATTATGGTTGCCAAAATGGGACAAGATGGACACGATAGAGGTGCGAAAATTGTTTCTACTTCCTTCGCAGACTTAGGATTTGATGTGGATATAGGCCCACTGTTTCAAACCCCTAGAGAAGCGGCGAAACAAGCCGTAGAAAACGATGTTCATATTCTAGGAATTTCTTCCTTAGCCGCTGGTCATAAAACCTTAGTGCCCTATGTTATAGCAGAACTAAAAGCACTGGGAAGAGAAGATATTATGGTGGTAGCTGGAGGCGTTATTCCTGCTCAAGACTACGACTATTTATTTGATGCAGGTGTAGCTGGCGTATTTGGCCCAGGTACAGTTATAGCAGAAGCGGCGGCTCAAATTTTAGAAATAATGATTAAAAACTGCAAGTAAACTATGAAACAACTTATTTTCTTATTCCTACTACTCTGCTTTACAACATCGCAAGCACAATCAACTCGAAACGATAGTTATGCTGCCATGGGAATTATTACGAGTTTTAAGGAGATTCCTTTTGGATTTAATGTATATACTTTACAAAAGTCGGAAGTGTTTGGCTTTTATACTCATCTTAAATGGAACAGGCTTTCTTTTGACAATGCTTACCAGTATTTAGGCAACCCTAACAGTAGAGACGAACTTAGAACAGACAGAATAGCGGAGGGCGGTAATAATATTGTTAAGATGATTACTATTGGTACAGTATTTAATCCACAGCAAATGGACGTTTTACAATGGGACTTTATAGACTTTGACTTTTGCTTTGGTTTAGGTTACATTCAAGATTTTAGGTACCAATTTTACAATGACCTCAATGGTATCGAAGAAAACGAAGAGGAAAATATAGACTACGCAAAACCTTTAGGTAAATATTATGTAAACGACTACAATTTAAACGGAATAAACCTAAACGTTGGTACAAATATATCTATAGAAAACTACCGTGTTATGATACATGTTGGTTACGATTTTAAACCTAAAACATTTGCTCTAGGTTTAAATTGGAAAGTTAAATAATTGAAGAAATAACAGCTTACTAAAATTCTTAATGGGACATCAAAGTCAAACTTAATCCTTAAATTTTGAGTATATTTGACAGAATAAATTTGTGAGTCATGAAAAAACTATTAATAGTCCCCCTACTTGTTTTATCCCTACTTGAGTCTATAGCTCAAATACATCCTTGTAATTTTAATACGTATATGAATGCAAGGTATAAAGAAGATCCTTCTTTATTGGAAATGAGAAAAGCATATGAAATAGAAATTCAACAAATTATAAACTCAAAATCGAGTTTTGCTCAAAAAACCATTCCCGTAGTTATACATATCATCTTCAACGACTCTTATTCAAACATTTCCACCACTCAAGTAAATAGTGCTTTAATAGCTATTAACGAAGATTTTAATGCCTCAAATTCAGATTTCAACTCAGTAGTATCTGCTTTTAGCGGCATTAAGTCCAATTTAGATATCAAATTTGAATTGGCAAATTTAGATCCAAATGGAAATACAACTACCGGAATTACCAGAACTGAATCTGACTTTACAGACAATGCTGGCGAAAATGTAAAAGGTTTAGTCATTTGGGATCCAAATATGTATCTCAATATTTGGGTAGTAGACAACATAGAAAGTGGTGCTGGTGCTTACGCCTATTACCCAGGAACTGCACCTAGCGGAAACGAAGGAATCGTAACTAGACACAGTCAATTTGGAACCACAGGAACCTCTAGCTCCTCTAATTTCGCAGCTACAACCCTTACCCATGAGGTTGGGCATTATTTAAATTTATCGCATACTTGGGGCGACTCTAACGATGCAGAACTAGAGGATAACTGTAATTATGACGACAATGTTGACGATACTCCTAATACAATTGGAACGCTATACGGCTGTAACACAAATCAATCTACTTGTGGATCATTAGATAATGTTCAAAACTTTATGGATTACACCGACTGCACAAATATGTTTAGTAACGGACAAAGAGCTCGGGCACATGCAGCTTTACATTCGGCTCAAGGTGGAAGAGTAAATTTATGGCAACAAGAAAACTTAATTGCAACAGGAATTCTAGAAAACACTTCGTGTACTACGGAGCTAATAACAGTTCAAATTCATACAGGAACCTACGCAAATGAGGTTTCTTGGATTGTATTAGACGGTGGTGGAGAAGGTATTGCTGGAGGTGGCGGAACCTACACTAATGATTCTGATTATTATACCTCGGTTTGTTTGGCTCAAGGAAGTTATACCTTCCAATCTTTAGACTCTTATGGAGACGGATGGAATGGCGGATATTACAATGTTAGAAATTGTGATAATGTAATCATTGCAAACAACAGTAACCCATTAGGCTACGGAACTACAGAAAGCTTTGTTGTTGCCGAATGCGGTTCAATTCCAGGATGTACCAATCCAGTTGCAGCCAACTACAGCCAACTGGCCAATGAAGACGATGGCTCATGTATTATTTTAGGTTGCTTGGATTTTGCAGCTTCAAACTACAACCCAGAAGCAAATCAAGATAATGAAACATGTATTTACATCGGATGTACAGATGCTACTGCACTTAATTTCGATCCACAAGCAAATTCTAACGATGACTCTTGTGAGTTTGTGGAGGTTCCCGATGTATTTAATTACACACTAACAGGTGCTAATCATACCCTTGTTATACCAGACAACATTGTTTTTAATTTAGTTGATGCTCCTATTTCAAATTCCGATATAATTGGTGTGTTTTACAACGATGAAAATGGCATTGAGAAATGCTCAGGTTACATCGTTTGGCAGGGAGAAACACTCTCTATTGCTGTTCAGGGAGATGATACAACTACAGATGAAATTGATGGATACCAAGAGGGGGAAACTTTCGTGCTTAAAGTTTGGGATCAATCAGAAAACCTTTACTACTACTGCGAAGTTCATTACTTACAATCCATGCCAAACCAGGGTGAATATACCACTAATGGTATTTCTGCTATTACAGACGGAGTTGTTGTACCACCTGTTACCAGTCAGTTAATTAACTTCCCTCTAGGTTGGGGTATTATTTCCTGCTATTTGGTTTTAGAAGATATGGATATTGCAAACGTTCTAAACCCAATAAATGAATCTATTATAATTGCGAAAGATTTTCAAGGAGCTGCTTATTTATCAGAATGGGGCTTTAATGGAATCGGTACAATGATCTATGGTAGTGCTTATCAAGTTAAGACATCGCAAGAAGAAAATTTAGAAGTTTATGGAGTTTACAATGAGCCCGAAGAAGCTCAAATAATACTTCCCTTAGGTTGGAGTCTTTTTGGTTACTTACGAACACAAGCGGCAAGTTGTAGCGCTGTATTTGAAAGTATATCGGATATCGAAATTATTAAAAACGCATCTGGGAATGCTTATTTACCTGTTTGGGACTTTAACGGAATTGGTGATTTAACTCCAGGATGGGGGTATCAAATCAAAATGAATAACCAACAAACACTCCAGTACAACTCCAATACAAATGACTATTAAACGAATGCGAGTACAAAGCAGTATATACCAAAAAAAAGCACCTTTCGGTGCTTTTTTTTGGTAAACTAAGATCGTAAAAAATTAACTCTGTATTAAAACAATTTTTGCGGGTAAAGGCAAAATAGATCCGTTTACATCAAAGTTATAGTCAAACAATAAATCCATGGAAGTGGAGCTCAAGTTGTCAACGGTAAGCACGTATACTTCAGATCCGTTTTCGATGGTTAGTACATTGCCTTCAATAGTCCAGTTGCCAGAAAGATCTAGTACAGATTCTTCGCCGTTTTCACACAAGATTATATTGTCCTCCATGGAAACAAAGTTGTTATCGTCAAACATAAAAAGATTATCCAGCGTACAAGCTGGAATAAGATCAGAGAGTTCAAGAAGGTTTATTTCGGTTCCAGAAAAAACAGCCGTAGCAGAAGCAATTAGCCATGGACTGTTTACTAAAACATCAGATGCATTGTATGTACATGGAGCATCTATTTCTGCTTCAGCATTAAAATTGGAAGCTAAATCATCCATACAACCAGCTATAATATCTTCTTCTATAGTATCTTCATCACAGCTGTAAAATGCGATTGGAAAAATTAAAATCCAAATGATTTTTTTAAAGTTCATACGTTCTATTTTTTTTGCAATTTACAATTCTTTAGTATATAATTTACCCGAACAATGATCTTTAACAGATCCCGTTACAGAGCACAGAGTATTTGTTTGATCCAATAGCTTCATTAAGCCTAAAAATGCAAATGCCATAGCCTCTTTACTCTCTATTAGGTTTGGTTCTATCTTTAAAGAAACCGAAGAAGACAAAATTCGAATTCGCTCCAGTAAAAAGGCGTTGTATACCCCTCCACCTGATACCAAAACAGAATGGATTTTATAGTGCGAAAAAACAAAAACCATTTGTTGAGCAGCATGCTCCGTAAAAGTCCTTAATACATCAATAATCGGAACATTTGAATTCGTTATCATAGGGAGAACAAACTGTTTAACCCATTCCCAACCTAGCGATTTAGGATAGCTTTTTTTGTAGTAACTCAGTTCGTTTAATTGATTTAGTAACTGATGATTAATTATTCCAGATCGGGCTAAACTTCCTTCATTGTCATAGTCTAGTTTCACTTTATTTGCCCATAAGTTTAAAACAATGTTAACAGGGCATATATCAAAAGCCACTCTTCTACCCTCAAAATCGAAGGAAATATTAGAAAACCCGCCTAAATTTAAACAAGCGTTAAATTTTCCAAATAGAACCTGATCGACAAAGGGAACTAACGGAGCGCCTTGCCCACCTAATTCTACGTCTTGGGTTCTAAAATCATAAGCAACAGGTTTAAAAAGTAAATTGTACAGTGGTTTAGGATTCCCAATTTGTAAAGTAATACCCTTGTCGGGTTGATGAAATACCGTATGTCCATGCGAAGCAACCAAATCAATATTTAGAATAGATTTTTCCTTAATAAAAACAGCCACTTCACTGGCCATAAATGATCCAAATTCGTTTGATAAAGTTGAGAGTAAACGAGGACTTATGGAAGAGGATTCTCTGAGATTATTTCGAAAATCCTCAGAATAATTCACAGTTTTAAAAGCGAGAATTTTATAACACCATTTCGTACTGTAGGTAAAACTACAGTAAGCTATGTCTAAACCATCTAAAGAGGTTCCGGACATTAAACCGATAACAAAATATTCTTTCAAGCTATAAATATGTTAGATGGCTAAATTGCTCAAAATAATGTACTTTTGAAGATATTTAAGAAAAAACTATTTAAAAAAACTTAGAATGAATTTTGAATTAAGCGAAGAACATATAATGATACGCGATGCAGCAAGAGATTTTGCTCAAACAGAGCTTTTGCCTGGCGTAATTGATAGAGATGAAACGCAAACGTTCCCCCACGAACAAATAAAGAAAATGGGCGAACTTGGATTCTTAGGAATGATGGTTTCGCCAGATTACGGTGGAGGTGGTATGGACACAATCTCGTACATATTAGCAATGGAAGAATTATCTAAAGTAGATGCTTCTGCTTCGGTAGTAATGTCGGTAAACAATTCTTTAGTATGCTGGGGTATAGAGAAGTTTGGTAATGAGGCACAAAAGCAAAAGTATTTAACTAAACTAGCAACAGGAGAAATGATAGGTGCTTTTTGTTTGTCCGAACCCGAAGCAGGTTCCGATGCGACATCTCAAAGCACTACGGCTATTGATAAAGGCGATCATTACCTTTTAAACGGAACTAAAAATTGGATTACAAACGGAAATACAGCTTCTGTATACATCGTTATCGCACAAACAGATGTTTCCAAAGGGCATCGAGGAATTAATGCAATTATTGTAGAAAAAGGAATGGACGGTTTTGTGGTTGGCGCTAAAGAAAACAAAATGGGTATTCGTGGTTCAGACACACACTCATTAATGTTTACTGATGTAAAAGTACCGAAAGAAAATCGTATTGGAGAAGATGGTTTTGGTTTCAAATTTGCCATGACCACCCTTTCTGGAGGTAGAATTGGAATTGCTGCTCAAGCATTGGGAGTTGCCTCTGGTGCTTTAGAACTTGCTTTAAAATATTCAAAAGAAAGAAAATCATTTGGTAAGCCTATTTGCGAACACCAGGCAATTGCATTTAAATTAGCAGATATGGCAACAGAAGTTGAAGCTGCTAGACTTTTATGTTTAAGAGCTGCCTGGCAAAAAGACGCTGGAATTGATTTTACAGAATCTGGTGCAATGGCTAAATTATTTTCTGCTGATAAGGCCATGAGAATTACTACGGAAGCTGTTCAAATTCACGGAGGATATGGGTTTGTAAAAGAATTTCATGTGGAACGCCTAATGCGCGATGCTAAAATCACCCAAATTTACGAAGGGACTTCTGAAATTCAAAAAATTGTAATTTCACGCTCTATACTTAAGTAAACTGTTTGAAAGAACTATTTCAATAAATCATTTATGACCAAAAGCACCTCGTTTTTTCGAGGTGCTTTTCTTATGAAAAGAGACTTATAAACAAATGTTCATAAGCTTATCAACAAAACTAAGTATGTTCATAAAGATTTGAACAATTGTTAATAAAGCTGAATCTACAAATAAAGATACGTTATACACTCTAAAAAATGAGGCTAAATATAGTTCAAAATAAAAATATATGAAGCTAAAAATTAGCACTCTAAAAATTAGAATAAAGAACAAATGACTAGGCTAAAAAGAGCTTTGCTAAGTAAACAAATAAACGTATATTTGCGCCTCTCTTCGAGAAAGAGGATTATTAATTAACCGGGTTTCGGACCCTAAAACAATTAAAATGGCTACTAAAATTAGATTACAACGTTTCGGTAAAAAAGGTAAACCAGTTTACCATATCGTAGCAGCAGATTCACGTTCTAAGCGTGATGGTCGTCACATCGAAAGATTAGGCTTATACAATCCTAATACTACACCTGCAACAATTGACTTAAACCACGACAGAGCTCTTTACTGGGTTCAAGTAGGAGCTGTGCCAACAGATACAGCAAGAGCAATTTTGTCTTATACTGGTGTTATGATGAAAAAGCACCTTTTAGACGGTGTTAAAAAGAATGCACATACTGAAGAGCAAGCCTTAGCTAAGTACGAAGCTTGGTTATCGGATAAAGCACAGCAAATTGGAAATGCAACAAGCGCAATAGAGAAAACAAAAGCAGAAGCTGCTTCTAAAGCATTGGCTGCAGAAAAAGCAGTTAGAGCTACTAGAGAAGCTGCAATTATTGCAAAAAACACTCCTGAAGTTGTTGAAGAAGTTGTTGAAGAAGCTCCAGCAGCAGAGGTTGTTGAAGAAGCACCGGCAGCAGTAGAAGTTGTTGAAGAAACTCCAGCAGCAGAGACTCCAGCGGCAGAAGCAGCTGAGTAATGGAATTGAAGGATTGCTACTTTATTGGTCACATTAGCCGTAAACACGGATACAAAGGTGATCTACTAGTAAAGTTAGATGTTGATGATCCTTCTAGATATAAAAAATTGGAATCAGTCTTCCTAGACAGAAAAGGAAGACTGATTCCTTTTTTTGTGAGCTCTTGTAAGCTCACACAGAAAGGATTCCTTCACATTCACTTCGAAGGAATAGATACAGAAATTGAAGCAGAAAGACTTTGCAAAAGTGGTCTTTACTTACCGCTGTCTTTTTTGCCTCCAATGAAAGGAAATAAGTTTTACTACCACGAAATAGAAGGCTATGAAGTTATAGATCGATCTTTTGGTGCTGTAGGTATAATGAAAGAGGTAGTAAATGAAGCTGTACAGCCACTTTTTTGTATAAAAAATGGAGAAAAAGAAGTACTTATACCCATTGTAGATTCTATTATTGATGAATTAGATCGAGTCAATAAATGCCTTTATTTAACCTGTCCGGAAGGATTGATAGAAGTATACTTGGAGTAAGAAATACAAATGATCAATTGGCGTTCCATGCGCTATAAAGCTGAGTGTTTGTTAACAACTAGAAATCTTAGCCTTTAAAACTCATAAAATGGGAACTAAAAACAAAAACACTACTGGGGTTGTTTATTCGACCAATCAAAACTTTGACTACTCTTATGATGACAGCGAAGCTATTGAAACCCTTGAGCCTAACAAACAAGATTTACGGATTATTTTAGATCGTAAAAAAGGAGGTAAAGTTGTTACAGCTATTGTAGATTTTGTTGGAACAACAGAAGACTTAAAAGAATTAGGTAAAAAACTCAAAACATTTTGTGGTGTTGGTGGAACTGTTAAAGAAGGCGAGATTTTACTGCAAGGTGATTTTAGAGACAAAGTACTAGCAAAGCTTTTGGAGATGAACTTTAAAGCCAAAAAGAAAGGCGGCTAAAGATTTTATGAAACAATAAAAAACGCCCTTTC
>Ga0257120_1000844_pt1 | contig 21711 bp, 19 predicted proteins | sample SI106_10metaG_FD_190153 | JGI IMG/M metagenome (GOLD analysis project Ga0257120, IMG submission 190153) | Marine microbial communities from Saanich Inlet, British Columbia, Canada - SI106_10 | ecosystem: Environmental > Aquatic > Marine > Inlet | place: Canada: British Columbia | collected... | reverse complement strand
AGACCATGGCTTTTAGAAACCAGCTCATCAAAGACCTTGGTGTACAGCTTGTTGTAGGTTCTGTACAGGAGTCGATCGACGAAGGTGCAGTAGTAGAAGAAACTGGGATCAACGCTTCAAGAAACGCTCTGCAAACCACGACCCTACTAGATACCATCGAGCGTAACAACTTTGATGCGTGTATGGGCGGTGCAAGACGCGATGAAGAGAAAGCACGTGCGAAAGAGCGCTTCTTCTCACACCGTGACGACTTTGGTCAGTGGGATCCTAAGAACCAGCGCCCTGAGCTTTGGAACCTGTTTAATGGCAAGAAGCGTATGGGAGAGAACTTCCGTGTGTTCCCTATCTCCAACTGGACGGAGATGGACGTATGGCAATACATCCTTCAGGAAAATATCGCTATACCAGAACTCTACTTTGCGAAAGAACGCAATGTGATCTGGAGACACGGTTCATGGCTTCCTATGAGTGAGCACATTACCCTTCGCGAGGGCGATGAGCCACAAATGAAAATGGTGCGCTTCCGTACCCTAGGTGATATTACCATTACCGGTGGACAGGAAAGCGATGCGGATACTTTAGAGAAAATAGTTCAAGAGGTTGCCTCTTCCCGTCAAACTGAGCGCGGTAATCGCGAAGACGACAAGCGCAGTGAAAGTGCTATGGAAGACCGCAAACGTCAAGGATACTTTTAACCCATCAATAAGATTTAAGCATACGATGGAAGATAACTTCGATACCAATTCCTACCTCAATATGGAACTCCTTCGCTTCACTACTGCCGGTAGTGTGGACGATGGTAAATCAACCTTGATTGGGCGCCTGCTTTACGATAGCAAAAGCATCTTTGAAGACCAAGTCGCGCAGATTGAACAAGCATCCACAAAAAAAGGGCTAGATCATGTCGACCTTAGCTTGTTTACGGATGGTCTCAAAGACGAACGAGAGCAAGGAATCACTATAGATGTCGCTTACCGGTACTTCGCGACACCTAAGCGCAAGTTCATCATAGCAGATACTCCGGGACACGTTCAGTACACTCGTAATATGGTTACCGGTGCCTCAACCGCTAACCTTGCCCTAATCCTTGTGGATGCGCGTAAGGGAGTGATTGAGCAAACCAAACGTCATACGTTCATAGCTTCCCTTTTGCAGATCCCACACGTTTTTGTTTGTATTAACAAAATGGACTTAGTGGACTACAGTCAAGAGGCCTATGATAAAGTAGTAAAGGAATACACCGACTTCGCTGCAAAACTAAACGTGCAGGATGTGAGATTCATCCCCATGTCAGCACTGCATGGCGACAACGTAGTTACCCGCAGTGAACAAATGAGTTGGTACGAAGGTGGTACTCTACTACACAACCTTGAAACGGTACACATCTCTGCAGATTACAACTTGCGCGATTGCCGCTTCCCTGTTCAAACGGTTATCCGTCCCCATAGTGATGAATACCACGACTTCCGTGGCTATGCTGGCCGCGTTGCAGGAGGAATCTTCAAAAAAGGCGATAAAGTGGTGGCCTTACCGTCCGGATTGGAGAGTAAAATCTCAGGCATTCACACCCTCACTGGAGAACTAGAAGAGGCCTTCCCACCTATGTCTGTCACCATCACTTTAGAAGATGATATCGACATCAGTCGCGGGGACATGCTGGTACGCAGTGAAAACCGTCCAGAAGGTCAGCAAGATCTGGATGTAATGCTTTGCTGGCTCAATGCATCGCCGCCTCGCCCACGTGCGAAATACGTCCTAAAACAAACCACGGCTGATGCACGTGCCATGATTACTGAGATTCAGTATAAAATGGATATCAACACCCTCCACAGATTAGAAGAGGACAAGGATATTAAGATGAATGATATCGCCCGTGTAAAGATTCGTTCCACCAAGCCCATCTTCGCCGATGAGTACAACCAAAACCGAGTCACAGGGTCATTGATTTTAGTAGATGAAGCTACGAATGAGACCGTTGCTGCGGGGATGATTAGGTAGTGTCCACTCTAAAAAAAATAGCTAAAACTGTTTCTGTTGTTTTCGACTATAGTCCACTGTCTTTTCAAAAATAATTCTTCTTAATAACTTATAAAACAGTGTTTTACATTTTATAATTTCAATATTTAACGTATTATCATACGCAATTACTTGAACTTTCTCAACTCATATTACGTTATACGCCTCTTACTTACAAGCTGTATTTATGTTAAATAAATAAAACTAACATAAGCCATAGGCACAATGATTTTATACAAAGCCTAAATTTAACAACCCTAATACAATCTAAAAAAGGCTAACAAAATGGTATTTTACTCATAAGATTCTTTTTTTTATCGCGTTTAATACATAGAACATAAAATAGTATACGGATAATATATATCCCAATTTCTCTAAATTATAATATAGTTTCCAAACCTGTATAGCTGCTTTTATTTTATTCGCGGAAATAGAATCATTTCTAACTCTATATTTCACAAGGGTCATGTTCAATCCATAAGCTACTAGTCCTCTCTTTAGCAGCGTTATCCATAAATATGTATCTTGCCGTGTTCTTAAGTTTACAAACTCAAACAACTCAGTTTTGGACGTATCTATCATGGATGTAGACATGCCTATCAATGTATTCTTCAAGTATGCTTTGTAGTTAATTTCCTTAACCGAATTAATAATTCTATTCATAGAGTTCCCTTTCTCATCAATTAGCTCATAATTGGTAAATGATATAGGGCAGTTATTTTCTAACATAAAATTAATTTGCTTCTCCAATTTTATTGGTTCCCATAAGTCATCACTATCAAGGAAAGCCAGAAATCTTCCAGAAGATTTTAACAAGCCTAAATTTCTCGAAGCGGCAGCTCCACTATTACTATTATTTCTAAATAATTTAATTCGGGACTCTGTTATTATATATTTCTCTATGATATCCACCGAATTATCCGTTGAACAGTCATCAATTATAATAAGTTCCCAATTATTATACGTTTGATTAATTACTGAGTCCATTGTATTCGAAATAAAATCACTTGAGTTGTAACACGGGGTCACAATTGAAATTAATTCGGTTGTCATTTGAGCTTCATTGAATTTTCATAAATACCTATCATTTGTCTTAAATTATCATTAAAGTCATATTTTTTCTTAATGTGCTTTCTAGCATTTCTGCCCAAATCTAATCTAAGATCTGTATTTAAATATAATTTCTCTATCGCTTCCGCCGCTTGCTTCGGGTTATCTTTTTCAACTACAATACCTGTAATATCATTCTTTACTACATATGGTAGACCTCCAACACTTGCAACAATAGCGGGCACCTCACAAGCTCCAGCTTCAATAGCAGAGACACCAAAACTTTCACTATCCAAACGTGAAAGAGATAAATAAACGTCTAATTTGTTATGCCATTTTGGGACCTCTGAGTATTTAACTCGTCCAACAAGTTGAACACAACTACTTAGATTGTAATTGTTACATAATTTAACTAGGGCATCTCTTTCTCTACCCTCACCTACTATTATACATTCGGTATTCAAATTCGGATATTTATCCTTAAATATTTTAAAAGCTTTTATTAAAGTGTCTATACCATATTTACTCTCTAAAGTTTTAACCGTTCCAATGGTGAAAGTTTCTCTTGAATTTTCTACTTTTTGGAATACTTCCAAATCAATACCAAACGGAACGACAGTAATACTTTTTTTGGTGTATTTCATTGATTCTTCCGCCATTATCTCACTTGTTGAGAGCAATATTTTCGCCTTTCTGAAACTGTGTTTTATAACCCATTTATTAAAAACTGAATCACTAGGAAAATCAAAAACATCAGCACCCCAAATAGACACTATATAATTTTTAAAATTCAATAGAGAACCCAAGAATCCATAGCTCGACGCATAGTGAGCATGTATAATATTTGGCTTGTAGCTATTTTTAATTTTAACTAAATCATAGAAATACCTGAAATAAAGAGTTTTTGCATATAATGGTTTCTCACCCTGAATATTCCCGTACGATATAATTTTTAAATTCTCCACTTCTGGATAGAATAGTGGATCAACTTTATTCAGTGACCATAGAATTATATCTATCCCTTTATCACCAATTAAACCATTAATCCATTTCTGCGTATGAGCAGAGTTTCCGTCTGCTAATATCAAAATCTTCATAGTAAACTTTTGACAATTATTTCAACTCTTTCCTCCCATTTGTTCCTATCGAAATACTCCCTTAATGGCTCATCATACTTCTCCAAGATCGATTTATTACTTAAGATCTTTAATAACACTTTTTGCAATTCCGCTTTTTCATGAATAACAACCGGCCCTAAAGAATTCTCCTTAATTATTCGTGCAACATAAGATCCTGAGGACACGATTACAGGTTTTCCTTTTGATACATATTCCAATAATTTATAAGGCATTGTAAAATTCCAATACTCATGTGGTCGCACAAACAATGAGCAGATGTCTGCTTTTGCATATAATTCATCTAACCGATCACCACTTGCGAAAATTAAATTTATATTATCATTCATTTCAAGAATCAACTTGTATTCGTCCTTTACTTTTAAATAATCACTTTCTCTAGTGCATATATCTAGGAATATCTTATTATTATTAAGTTCACCTACAGACTCAATTAACAGCTTAATATCATACATTAGGTTTAATCCGCCTACATATAAAATTCTTAAATTAGAATTTTGTCTTTTACTTATGTCTAGAGTTTTCATATCGTGCCCAGACGGCAATGCCACTATGTTTCTGATCTCTTTCAACTTTTTCAAATACCTCATCATGTTCAGTGAAGGAAGAAACAGGACATCAAGCAATTTTCTATAAAAATATAGGTCCAACCGGTAAAAGAATATAGCAACAAAGTATTTAAAAGAATATTTCTTTAATTCGAATTGCTCAAATTTCCAATGTATATCTCTGTAAAACAATCCAATGGGAATATTATTCCTTTTACAATATCTAAAAAAGGAATAATCCAATAAGAACGGATATTTAGGAAGATGATTTTTCTCTGTTAACAGCGTTGGTGTTGTTGACGACTCTGAATACAAGAAACTATATTTCACACCTCTCCTTATATCCGCCTTAATTTCCTCAATGATTTTTCTTCGTTCTTTATGATAGCCGCATATTACCTTAACCTCAAATCCCTTTTCAACAAAAGAATTTATTAATTTATTAGGCCTAATATTGGGTGTTGAAAAGACATTCTGATCAATTTTATACGGAATATGGAAAATAATTTTCATCTTGACTTGAATCTATAGTATTTTGATAAATATATTATGCCCGCGATAACGGTTATCAAAGAAACATAAAGAGGATTATATATGTAATCATTCACGCCACCGTTTATAATAGATCGCAAACTAAAATAAGTAATAATCGCTAAAATAAATGGCGTTTTTTTTTGAGCAAAAAGCTTTATGAAGAAGAACTGCGTCAAAAAACCAACATATATAGGTGCCAATACAACACCAAAATATCCAAAATTTGCATATGCTTCAGCAACAAATAAAGAATTGATTACTCCTGTTAACCCTAATTTGGTCTGGCTTTTGTTATAAATACCTTGAAGCAATTCACCGGACCTATCAATTTTTTCTGTTCCAAGTATATTGCTTGAGAAAAAATTGGACATACTTTCTAATCCTATAAAGTCATGATATTTCGGAAAAGCATCAAATGTTAAATATAAGCCCGCAGATTGGGTAAAAAACACCCTACCCATGGGACCTTTAGTAAAACCGGTAAGTTGATCGATGGACAATTCGCTGAGCAAAATATAGTTTCCTACGACTACACAACCCACCAATAATCCCCCAAGTACAAAAACCCCTTTAGACAATTGTCCATTGATTAAAACTTTTAGAAATAAGAAATTAAGTAAAAATAAAATCAACGGGGCTTTTGCAAAATTGTATGTGAGGGTTAATGTACATGTCAAAAACATGATAATAAACATGATTAATTGCTTTCTATTATTTGATACTTTGTAGTTAACGTAGAACGTATAAGTTAAGATTGGTGTTAATATCAAGGCAAATAAATCCTTTATCAGAGCTATCCCAGTAAAACCTCTACCTACCTCATTTCTGATGAATAATAGTTGCTCAGAGGTCTTACCTGAAATATTTAAAAAAGGTATGCTTCCGATCGTGATAAAAACATAAGCTATAGACATAAAACACAGCACCACAGTTAAGTTTAAGAAAAGCTTATGGTAAGAATCTTTTGGAGAGTTTAAATAAGTTATAGGTTTATTTATAAATTCCAAGTAGAATATTTTGGGCTTAACTTTAAATATTTTATTTGCTATTATCATCCCTAAGGGGAGGGCTACAACAGTATACATCAAAACATAGTACGCTATTTTGATAGCGTCTGAGTTATCATCAATTTTATTGATCAAATAGTGATTATCCCAATCAGAATATATAAATATTGACGATAGGAAATACGGTATAAGAATATTTGCATAATACATAGAAGATATCATATTTATCTTCATTAATTCCATTGTACCCGCGGCAACTTTGAATAATCTGTACGATAAATAGAATGCTATAACTGAAATACAAATAATCATTCTATACGAAGGCATTGTAGACTCAAATGAGCTAATTCATTAAAGATATGTCTCAGCAAAATATGAACTGTTATTATAGCACGCATTCGTACTAAAGGTTACTTTCCAAAAACTTGCGCAATTATATTTATATGATTTTGATTTTCATAGTCCCTCCAAATTCCTATATTCTTTATAGACTTTTTAGGATTAAAATACTGGTACTTACAGATGTGCTCATTACTTGTTTTATCAACTAATTCCTCAATTAACGGTTTGACATTGTCGTAGTTCAAGACTAGATCCTCGAAGTTTATTTTTAAAACCACTGCCTTGGATTTTAGTTTGACCAATTTATTACTTGGTAATTCATTAACACCTCCTCTGGTTGACATAGCCTTCTTCCACAAGGCGAAATTATAAACCTGTTCATTAGTTATGTTTTTCCCACTACCCCAGAAAAGAGTTTTTCTTTTACTCATCTCAACAAAGGTATCCCTAGGGTCCCTGTCTACTACAAGAACCTTGAGGTTATCAAAGAAATTAGAAACCAAGTTAATATTATTTACTGGAACTGCCTTTTCTAATAACAGGTCGTTTTTTGCGAGAATTTGATTGAATAAATTGTTGTGAAAAGCCTTTACTTCTCTAAAAAAATCCTCCTCTGTTATATTTGAAAATAATGACTTTCCATTATGATAGCTTGTCCTATTTAAAATATGACTTAATAATTTCGCGGGTAAAGCTTTATACATGAAATTAACCCTTGAAGAAAAGGTATAATTGAACAAAGTCAACTTATTCATAAACTCATTATGTAAACTTTTAGAGTTTACTTTAAAAAAGTCATCAATATTTAAACCATAATAATTGAAGAAATCAGCCTTAGAAGATCTACTGTCAAAATACTTTATGTGATCTTTAATAGCTTTATCCAGAACCAAAAAATTCCAATTCTGCACCAAACTTGAGTATAAATCGATGAAACCATTCGGATCGTAACTCAAGCTATACTCTTTGAAAGAGTGATTGTTATCTGTAAAATGGGTAATGTCTGAATATTCTCTTAATAAATCTCTAGCCGCAGTGCTTCCACTCCAACCAAACCCACTTATACTAATTATATTTTTCATTTTCATGTATCTTATTGACTACACTTTCAGCAATTGCAAAACAACTTGTTGCCGCAGGAGACGGAGCGTTTAAAACATGATATAACTGAACAGTTTTATTTGCTAAAATAAAATCGTCCACTAGGCCTCTACTATCTAAAGCCTGAGCTCGCAGTCCGAAATAGTAACCTTCTATATATTTTTGGCTAAACCCTGGCCAATATTTTTTAACTTCCTTTTCATAATAACTAAACTTACTTTGTTTAAATAGTTCTTTCAAAGCTATTTTACGATATTTAAAAACCACCCGTAACAAACCACGACTAAATATAGTTTTCATAAAAAACGAAAAGTCGAAAGCTGCTTTATAATAACTGTCTTTCTTAAACTGTAAAATAGCATTTGGACCTACACTGCTAATACCTTTTATTGATGGTGTTATGTGAATTCCGAGAAAAGGAAAATCTGGGTTAGGCACAGGGTAAATTGGTATATCAAACTTAACATTTGGCTTCAACGAATAGTATTCTCCCCTAAACGGTAATATTACGATCGGCGATTTCTTTTCTTCCAGAACTTCATAGACATAATCACAATTACTACCCGCTGAATTAATTATTACACCCGCTTTAATGACATTTCCGTTCGAAAGTTTAAGGGTTGACATATCCTTATCATATGCAGTCGGATTGCAGTTGTATTCGATAGTCACATTACTTGTAATAATACTCTTTAGCAAACTTTCTGTAACCTTAGTATAATCTGTAATACCAGTTTTTTTTACAAAAACAGCTTTTAATCCTGAAACACGTTTATCATACTTTTTCAATTCTGTAGCGTCCAAAATATCTAAATCAATATTTGACTTATTCGCTTTGCTTATTAACTTGTTTAGATTCTGAACTTCAAGTTTGTTAGTTGCAACAATTAATTTTCCCGTTAACTTATAATCAATCCCATTCTGATTCAAATAATCTATCATTAAATCATACCCTCTTAAGCAGTTCTTTTGCTTTTCTGAACCATGTTCATAATAAATACCGGAATGTATGACACCACTATTTCTACCGGTCTGATGGAGATTTATAACGTCTTCACTTTCAACTAATAGAATATCACTCCCTAATACACCTCTTTTAAGTAGCTCATTAACGATACTCAGCCCGATAATTCCAGCGCCTATTACAACATATTTAAAATTTGACATTTTCTCTTTTCAAAATTAATTTTAGAACTAAAACCATACAAAAACCAAAGACAATTGTTCTTTGGAGATTGGCTAACTCTAGAAAATGATCGAATTTCAAATCAAAAACAATTACACAAGTAAACAATAGCGAAATTGCTAAAAAGAAAAACCCCTGAAATATCATTTCATACTTTTCCACTCTTAAAATTCTAAACACACTCATAAAGGGAACAACAACAAAGCTCACAGTATAACCTAAGCTTAGAATCGTAATTACCGGAATTATTTGTTCCCATTCTCGTCCAGCAAATATATAAGGTAAAATTTCTGGCACTATAAATATTAACCCCAGATAAACGAATAGTGATAATATAGTTATGTTTCGTAAATACTTAAAAAAAATAGTATTAAGATTCTTAGTACTTACGATATTATTACTGAAGACTTTTCTTCTGAAATAGGTTTCTAACGGTCTCGATATAACTAATTCAGGCATTGATACAACTCTTCGACTAATGGAATAAATTCCAAGAATTGCATTACCGAAGATGATAGATATAAATAAATCTACAGAATTTATTGAAATCAAATTCACTAATTTACTAGGCAGTATATTTTTTGGATAATTGACATAATCATGTAACACTTGTTTTAGTTTCTCTTTACAAAAAGAATAATTACTAAAATCACTATACACACCAAATATGAGAACCACAGCAGAAATAAACAATGATATAAACCTTATTACAACAAGCGGCCGTTCCATATTTGGCAGAACAAAGGGCAAAATTAACGCTATCAAAACATATAATATAAGCGGTAACGCATTGGCTAAATTCATCAACTTTATGTTCATATTCCTATTGTGGAAAATAAAAACAGTACTAACAAACGACTGGAATATAACCCCTATAAAAATCAAGAAGATGTTATCTACTTTGAAACTGAAAAACATTGAAGACAATAGAACCAGACCTAGTATCAATATTGAATTAAAAATGATAAGAGATAAGGAAGATATAAATAAACTAATTGTTTCATCATCGTTTTTACTTACCAATATGGCTTGGTCGTATTTTAATGACAACACATTAGAGAAAAAAATCAAAAACACTGTGTACAACGTAACCTGCCCAAATTGCTCCGCAGAATACAATTTAACTAAAAATGGTAAAGATATAATGGGTATTATATTGCCAATACCAGCAAAACTAATTAATGAGAAAATATCTTTTTTTTCACCCATAATTATTTAAAGTCTTTAAAGGATGAAATGTAATTTGCACCGATACTTTTTAAACTTAAATTGTTAAAACCATAGAAACTTATATCATTCTCTAAAGCTGCTTCATAGTCATTGATCGAATCTCCAATTAAACAGGTGTTTGCCAGTGAGTAATCGTGTTTTTCTAAAAGAGACTTTACCAAAATTTTTTTAGCAATTGGTGATCCATGAATAGAAATAAAGTATTGATCGATTCCCAATTCCTTATTTAAAAACCTCAGCTCTTCTTGGTCTGATCCTGAAACTATATGAAAATTATAATTTTGGTAGTTATTTTTAATGAAATCAATCGTATCTACTATTAAATTTTTCGTGTTTGTCAATTCTTTACGCATGAGTGTTGAAAACTTTTTAGCATATTCCAAAACACGTTCCTCCGTAACAGATTGGCCCAACAATTCTTCAAAGAAGTATCTAATTTTTACATATCGCGATAATCCACCATTTATTCTATGATAAGTTAATAATTGATCAATTAGTTTTTGATCGTAATCTTTAAAGATTTGTTCAAACCCCCAATCTCTTACTTTCATCGATTCTAGAATTACCCCATCAAAATCCCAAAATATTGTTTTCATACTATTTATAAATTTTCTCTTGCCCAATTGACCATTTTCTTTAATCCATTTTCGAAATCAATTTTTGGCTTCCAGCCGAGATTATTTCGCATCTTTTTTTCAGTACCATATATCCCAAACTGATCACCCGGGGTATTATCTTTATATTCAATGGGGACTACCTTATTCAAAATGCTCAACATATCTGTTATCATGGAATCAACATATATTGGTATCCCATTACAAACATTATAGGCTTCATAGCCCTTATAATTTTCATTAAAATAACTTAATAGAAACGAATCAACGACATCGTCAATAAAAACAAAATCTCTAAATCTTTTACCGGAACCTTTAACAGTTATTTTATCCTTTTCAATTGCTTGTGCCAAAAAAATACTTAACATTCCCTGCTTGAGGTTTTTCATATTTTGACCTGGACCGTATACATTGAATAAACGTAGAGAGGTAGTATTAACACCCAGCTCGGAATAAATTCTCAAATAGTTTTCGCTTGCAAGCTTACCACAAGCATAAAAAGACTTAGGTATTGTCAAGGTATCCTCACTGACAGGTAAACCTGTGCTCTCACCATAAACTGACATAGTGCTTGCAAAGACAAAGTTTTTGATATTACTTTCTAATGCAAAATTTAACAAATGCAGAGTAGATAATGTGTTAGAAACCAAATCATATTCTGGGTCCTCAAAACTAACTTCACCTGAACTTTGTCCAGCAACATGTATAATACCCTTAAGAGGATAAGAATTAAGTTTATCAATTGTTCTTTTTTCACCACAATTACCTTCAATAAATATTGTGTCCTCAGGGATATTATTTCTATACCCTGTAGATAAATTATCTATTGTTATCGTTTTGTAACCTAAATCATTAAGTTTTTGGGCAATTTTAGAGCCAATGAAACCCGCTGCACCTGTTACTAATATCATACTACTGGGTTTTTCATTAACCACACTTTTGATCTTTCCAGATCCTCAATTGAATGAACATCAAATGCATCCTCGACTAGCAAAGGCATAACTTTATCGCCCATAAAAGTCCATGGTTTTTGACCTATATTTCTTCCTAAACTATCTAAATTAAGAACCCAAAAATTGTGTGATAAAAAATAAGATGCCTGCAAATCTTGTCGATTTGTACTTACATTTTCACTTGAAAAATCAAAAAAAGTATCTAAATAACCTTCAGTATTTATTTTTTTACATCTGTAGGGGTTGTGATCGAATTCTCTATAGACAGGAACAGCTGCAGTTGCATCTTTGTTGTTAATTAACATCTGAATACATTCATCTATCCATTCCGTTTTAATGGTTACAGAATTAGCCATCATTACTACTACTATATTCGGATGACACGAATGTTTTGCCATTTCTTTCAAAGCATGATTGATTGCATCAATATGTTGCGAACTTGGAAGAGCTAACTCCTTTGGCCTTAAAATACTTTTAAAATCTAATTCTAACGATTTTTGCAGTATATCCTCACAATCACTTGAAGTCCAAAATGAATTTATATATTTAGATCTCTTTGCCGCTAAACATGGATAAGCGAGTAACGGTTTTCCTAGAACTTTTAAAATATTTTTATTTTTCAAGGTATTATTACCTCTACCCGTTAAAAGCGCAGCTATTTGCATAAATCGAATTTTATTTTTTTAAGTCCATTGATAAACAAATTAATATCCACAGAATAGGCAATATATTCAAAACCGTTATCTACTAAAAATTTATAAGTTTCTGGTGAATCAGCAAATGAACCTAATTTAACACCTTTATCTGCTGCCATTTTTCTTATTTTATTTAATTCTTGTTTTACCTTTTCATGAGTTGTCTCTCCAGGGATTCCTAAGGATTGTGATAAATCATATGGTCCCACAAAAAGTATATCAAAACCTTTTAAGTCTAATATTTTATCCACGCTTCCTATTCCTTCAACCCCTTCAACTTGAAGAATTAATAATTTCTCATTGGATTTTTTGAAATAAGCAAATTTATCCATTTCGCCAAAAGATGCTGATGCAACAAATCGACAAACCCCTCTATTTCCATTAGGGAAAAACCTCGCCGCGTCTATTGCTTTTTTAGCATCAATTAAACTAGATATATTTGGTACTTGTACTCCCTCTGCTCCAGAATCCAAAGCAGATCCTATAAGGTTATGATTGTTTTCACTAACTCTAACTATCGGTGTTATATTCGAAGATTTGGCAGCTCGTATATGGTTTGTTAGATTTTCGGTAGATATTGGACCATGTTCTTGATCAATAATTATAAAATCAAAACCAGCTAAACCTGTAGCTTCTACAAATGAACTATCAGTTGTTTTAGAAAATATTCCTATCATGATATAATGGAATAAATCGAATTTATCGGTAAATTATAAACTGTATCGAATAAGGATTCCGTTTGAATATTTTTCATTTTAATAAAATCTTTAAAGAGTTTATTATTTTCAATCATTAATTCTTGAGATGTATCGTCTAGTAACTCTGTTTTATATCCGTCGTAACCAATTATCATAATTTTTTTAGACTTCATGTTACTAATTAATTGCAGAGCTACAGAAGTATGTGAATCAATTTTTGATTCTGTAAAATCATATTTTTCTAACTGAAAAGATCGTTTTATTAATGACTTTGGCACGAACGTACCCATTAATCTTGGATAAGGAGGTAAAACACATAAGCTATCAGTATGGAAATTACCGTCAAATACTTCTTCCATCCTTTGACCTTCATTTCCAACCAAACAAAAATATTGTTTGTTTGGGAATTTCTTAAATAAACTAGCATGTTTTGAACTTGCATGCACAAGTATTGTCGAAGGATTTTTCTTTAATAAAATACAAATAGCTTCGTAATGTTTAGATACACTGGGACCTCCACCAATTAATAAAACTGTATTTCCATCCATTGAATCATTTAATACTTCTAGATTTTCGTTGTCCTCAATACCATTAGATAAATTTTGAAGAGCCCTAATAATTGAATTAAATGAAAATCGCCCAGTAGTTACCCAAGCCATAACATCTTTCTGAGGTAAAGAATTGGCTCCTGAAACCATATATGGTAGATTCAAACCCCACCCATACTTATTTTGCAGTAAGCCAAAATCACTAACAACTTTTTCTAAAATATTAAAATCAAATTTTGTTTTGTCTTGGGAAGTAAGATATGTAAGTAATAGTTCTGTTTTCAAATTCCCTGCACCACGTCCCATTCCAGTAATAGTAGCGTCTACAATATCACAACCTTCATTCATCGCTGTAATAGTATTTGCCAATGCCATTTCTAAATTATTATGTCCGTGGAAACCCAGTTTTATATTGGTTTTTGACTTTACTAGATTTATCGTATCAATTACATCTTGTTGAAAAACTCCTCCAAAAGAATCTACCATGTAGAAATAATCAATAATGTCATCTAATCCATCTAGTAAATCTAAAAATGAATTATCTCCTTTCCACTTTGACATATACATGACATTAAAACCTACTTCAAAACCCATATCCTTAATAGCCTTTGCTAATTCAATAGCTCTTGCAAAATTTACTGGGTCGATAGCAATTCTAACCATCGAAATATACCCTAGACAAGGCTCTAGTAATTTTGGAACATGTGATGCTCTAATGTCTTTTTCATTCAAAATAATGACCAACTTTTTCGATGGCATTAATTCTTTTAACTCTTTCATAACAAATTCGGGACAGTAAAAATATTCCCCGAGGTATCCTTCAAGGGGAATACTCCTGTATCCAATCTCTACATAGTCTATTGGTAACGACTCCATTGATTTACAATATGTCTTAACCAAGTCTTTATCAAAATCCCAATTTGTATAATAACCACCGTCTCTTAGAGTGCAATCAAGTATTTCCATTTTAGTTTAGTTTAAAAAATTCACTGATATTTCTGGAAACATACGCAACTTGTTCTTCAGTCATTTCCGGGAAAATTGGTAAGGATAATTCAGTTTCTTGGTGTGCTTTAGCATTTAAAAATAACGATTTAACTTGAAAATGGTCTTCATAAGCAGGCATGAAAGGCATTGCAAAAGGATAATGTATCTGAGTCGGAATACCTCTTTCTTCTAAAAAAGACCTCAATTCATCTCTCATAAAAGTTCTAATTGCAAAAACATGAAAAGTGTGTTTACTATTGCCTCTAACCTTAGGCAACTCAATATCATTTATGTCGGATAGTAAACTCATATAAATATTCGAAATTTTAATCCTACTTTCTGTCCAATTTTTTATGTGATTTAATTTAACTCTCAATACTGCAGCTTGTATAGTATCCATTCTGGAATTGATTCCTTCCATTATGTGATTGTGTTTTACCGGGGCACCATGGCTTGCATAAATTCTACATTTTTCAGCAAAATTGATATCATTAGTAATTAAAGCACCAGCATCTCCAAAAGCCCCAAGATTTTTACCAGGGTAAAAACTAAACGTGCCACATTTACCCCAACTCCCGGCTAATTTATTGTCTAACTCTGAGAAATGTGATTGAGCACAATCTTCAATTACACTAATATTATACTTTGAACTTATTCTCATAATCTCATTCATATCACACATTTGTCCGTATAAATGAACGGGAATAATAGCTTTTGTATTTTTATTTATTTGAGATTCAATTTTTTTTACATCTATGGTAAAGTATTCATCTATGTCGACAAAAACAGGTTTTGCTCCCGTTTGGGAAATAGTTTCACTTGTACTAATCCATGATGTAGCGGTTGTTATAACCTCGTCTCCCGGTCCTATTCCAAGCATTTTCATGGCAATGTAAAGTGCATCAGTTCCATTTGCTAATGGTACCGTTTTTTCTACACCATACGAAGAAGAGAACTCTTTGGCGAACTTACTGACTTGCTCTCCTCCAATAAAACTGGTTTGATCAATTACCTCGGCAATTGACTTATCAATTTCATCCTTGAGATTAAGGTATTGCAGTTTTAAGTCTAGAAACGGTATTTTCATATTTTTATTTTTGCGGGATTACCAAAGTAAACCCCAGGCTTTTTTATATCTTTTGTAACAACAGCGCCTGCTCCTATGACGACATTGTCACAAATAGAAACAGGTAATATCGTAGCATTCGAACCGATAGAAACATTGTTACCAATATTAGTTTTTAACCAAAGGGTTTTATTTCCCCCAGCAGGTCCTCCATTTGAAAACTTATCATTCACAAACATCACTCCATGGCCAATAAAACAGTCATTTCCAATAGTAACTAGTTCACAAATAAACGTATGAGATTGTACTTTTACGCGATCACCTATTTTAACACTCTTTTGAATTTCTGTGAAAGGCCCGATGAAACAATTTTCTCCAATTTCACAACCATATATATTTACAGGCAAAACTATCTTAACAGAATTGTGTATTTTTGAATCAATTATTTTTGCTTCTGACTGTAACATTATATGGTGCGATATTTATAAATTTTCTCTATTATTTCAACGGTTTTTAGGGCATCATAAGAACTAGTATTAATAGAGCTATTATGTTCAAGAACATTTATTACGTTTTCATACACCTTATCATGATTAGACATTGAACCTGTATAATTACCATAAGAATTTGGTTTGTTTCCTTCGGGTAAATTATCGATTTTATAATCTTGGATATTTTGGTATTCTAATTCATTTAAGTATTGCCCCCCTATTTTCACTGTTCCTTTTGAACCAAAAATAGTTAGAGAACCTTCCATGTTTTTCCCGAAACTATTGACTGTATAATTTACTGTTCCAATAGCTCCATTCTTGAAATTTAAAATAACAGCCCCTGTGTCTTCAAATTCAATAATTCCTTGATGTGCATAATTATTAAATATTGCTTTGCAATCACTAACATCACCAATCATCCAATAGAGCAAATCAATAAAATGACTAAATTGAGTGAATAGTGTTCCACCATCTAACTTTTTGGTTCCTTTCCACGAATTTTTATAATAATCTTCGTTCCTATTCCAAAAACAATTTAATTGAACACTATGTATATCTCCCAATACACCTTTATCTATTAGTTCTTTTACATGTAAAACAGGTGGATTAAATCTATTTTGTTTAATTGCAAATAGCCTTTTATTGTTTTTTTCAGCTGCTTGAATCATACTTCCACAATCCTCCGTGTTTAATGCTAAAGGCTTTTCGCACAATACATTATACCCGGAATTTAGAGCAGATATAGAATGAGATGCATGAAGACCATTTGGTGAGCATATAGCGACAACATCAATTTTAATCTTTGCTTTTAAAAGATCCTCAATACTATAGAATGGTAAACAATTGTATTTATTAGCTAATACATCCGCCTTTGCTTCAACGTTATCACAAACCGCTACCAGTTCACCATAATTAGCTATATGTTCTGCATGTCTTTGAGCAATTCGACCGCATCCAACTATTGCAAATTTTCTTTTCATACTTTTCTATTATTAGATTTCCCTATTTGATAATATTCAAATCCTTTTTGCTCGAGGCTGAATGTATTGTACTGATTACGTCCATCAAAAATAACAGGCGTATTCAATTGTGTTTTCACCTCTTCGAAGTCAGGAGAACGAAACTCTTTCCACTCAGTGAGTAATACCAGTGCATCTGAGCCTTTTAAAGCATCATATTTAGAATCGGCATACGTGATATTTTGAACTCCTTTTAGATAATATTCTTTTGCTTCATCCATCGCCTTCGGATCATAGGCTATTATTTGAGCACCTCTACTTACTAATTCCTTGATAACATAGATGGCTGGTGCTTCACGCATGTCATCAGTTCCTGGTTTAAAGGATAGTCCCCAAACACCAAAAATAAAGCCGGTTAGGTCTTGTCCAAAACGAGTTATAATTTTTTGAGCGATTACTAATTTCTGGGCATCATTTACTTCTTCAACTGCAGTTATCAATTGTGCGTCGTATCCATTTTCCTTTGCGATTTTTGTTAACGCCTTTACATCTTTTGGAAAACAAGAACCACCATACCCAGCACCTGGATATATAAAACTATATCCTATGCGCTGATCTGAACCAATGCCAATTCGCACCTGATTAGCGTCTGCACCTACCTTTTCACAGATATTGGCAACTTCATTCATAAAAGATATTTTGGTGGCTAGCATCGCATTGGCAGCATACTTTGTCATTTCCGCTGAGCGAATATCCATCATTATAAGACGATCATGAGACCTAAGAAAAGGATCATACAATTCTTTCATGTTTTTAAAGGCATACTCAGAATCTGCTCCAACTACTACTCGATCTGGCTTCATGAAATCAGCAATTGCTGCTCCCTCTTTCAAGAATTCAGGATTAGATACCACATCAAACTGTAAATCAGAACATCTTACATCTAGTTCTTTTTGAATAGTAGTTTTCACCTTATCTGCAGTCCCAATAGGCACGGTAGATTTATCTACCACAATCAATCTTTTGCGCATCGATTGGCCTATAGATTTCGCTACGGCCAATACATATTGTAAATCAGCAGAACCGTCATCTCCCATAGGAGTTCCAACTGCTATAAATGCTATTTCAGAATTCAGCAAAGCCTTATCTAACTCTGTTGTAAAAAACAGATTATTGTTTTTTACATTAGTTAAAACCAAAGTCTCTAAACCTGGCTCGAAAATAGGAATGATTCCTTGATTTAATTTCTCAATTTTGATTGAATCAATATCTACGCAAGTGACCTTATTCCCCAATTCGGCAAAACACGCTCCTGAGACGAGCCCTACATATCCCGATCCTATAACTGTAATATTCATAACTTATTATTTATCTTTTGCTTGTATCACTTGCTTTCTAAGCCCACTCGAAGAAAATCTGTGATCTCTCGAGTTGTAATAGATCTCTATTCCTTTTTCATCACAATACGTTCTGCCTGTAAAGTTTTTTTTCCTGTACTCATCACCAATAATTCGAACATCCAATTTAAAAGAACGTAAGACGTCTTCTAGGTCTTGCTCTGACACATATGGTACAATTTCATCTACATGCTTGGATCCTTTAAGCTGAATATAACGTTCTATTATAGACTGTGAAGGCCCGTTTTTTTCTGGACGATCAATCGAAGGATCTAACTGCAGACCTACGATTAAATAATCACACTGACGTTTGGCTTCTTCCAACATCTTTACATGCCCAGCATGAAAAAGATCAAAGGTTGAAAAGGTGATTCCTACTTTCATAACTCTATTTTTTCTTCGACTACCACCGGTAGTCCTTCATTATTATTGTTTCGTTATTGCCTCTTTAACAGAGCCATCGTACACAGTTTTCTCCTTAAAAAGTTTTCAAGGTCACTATTCACTAGCATAGCCTTCCTTTATTTTTCGCGGTTACTTAATGCTACTTTCAACCCTGAAATTATCCTTCGTGTTTGTTTCCCAGACCGGTAGACAAGCGCGTACCATCTCGACATTGATGTCTTCCATTACCTGGGTGTTTACTTTCTTGCCTATCAGCTTGTGCACCTTGCTGCTAAGTCCAGCGATGTACTCTGCGTCTAACTCTTTACCAACAAGTATACAATCAATGCTATTACCCGGAACGCCTCGAGCTAGTTCCCCACAAATCCATACCTGCTTTAACCCAGGAAGATTTTTCACAACGCGGTCTATGACGGTGTCAATGCCTGCAACCTTTCTTACGATGGAGGTTATATCAGAGGCAAGGGGATGAAGGGCGTTAACGCAGTAAAGCTTGCGACGCCCTTCAAGAGTAGAATTCAGCATTCCAGCCTCTTCGAGGCGATTAAGTTCTACCCGTATGCTGTTGGTATTTTCTTCGAGCTCCTTGGAGAGTCCTTGGAGGTAACCGCTCAAATTTTGATTGAGAAAGAAGCGCGATAAGAGCTTCAGGCGGGTTTTGGAAGTAATAAGAGGTCCTAATAGGTTCAAAACAGATGGTGTGGCTTTTCACAGCTTCGCTTCTGTGAGTACCAGGATATTCTTTAAAGAAGCTAGGTTCACAGGTTGGCTGGTCGTAAAGAAGAAAATACAAGATCTTCTCGTTCACTGGTTTGAAATACAAATATACTAGCGAAGACAATGCAATGGTCTAGCTATAAGTAAAAAATTTACTCATTGTCAACATTGATTAAAGTTGATGGCATTTGAGCACTTTTCGTTTGACATGGAAATTTATTTCAACGGCATAATTACCTATTAAATATCCCAGTGATAACTGTTTATTTTGCTTCGGAAAGGGCTTTTTCAGAGAATTTTTATCTTCATTCATGAGCTTCACAGCGCCATGACATCGTTGTTGGATAAGGACAGGGAGAGCTGGATGCCCAGTTCTTTGAGCTGGACGATAACTCTAGAGTTTGTTCGGTCCAGAAGTATGGCCTCTTCACCAGCGAATTGTCCAGAGGTGATCTGCAGGTAATCTGTAGGCATGATCTGAGAAATATCAATATGCTCATGATCCTGCTCCCCCAGTCACTTTTGGATGGTGGCTATTTCAGATTGGCGAACAACAGCTGGACGCCGCAGCCAAAACAGGTACCGCACCGTTCCAGGATAGACAAAGACTTCGTCCCTTTTGGCATCTTCAATTTGTATGAATACGTAGCTTCTAAACAGCGGCTCCTCCACGGTTTTAATGCGGTCGCTCCATTGTCTGCGCACTTTGTGAAGCGGGCAGTACACGCTGTAACCGGCTCCTGTGAGACGCTCGGCTACTTTTTTCTCATTTCTGGGCTTGGTATAAAGTACATACCATGAATCGGCATTGCTACTCATGGTACTAGTCCGCCATGATGTTACTGGCCTCTACCCTTCCAATGAAGAATAAAACGAGAAGGAAGCCTGTAATTACCGATCCAAAGACACCCGCTTTAGCTGCGGAGCCTTTATCCTTTTGAAGTGGAAAAACGGGCTCGTCAAAATATTTAAAAGGCCCTTCCAGGTTCATGAGCTCTGCCTTAGACATCTCCAGACCTTTGATGTATTCTCCGTAAGCCACTTTTAATGACTCCATATCAATGGTCAGACGCATCTGCTCCATTTTATCTACGGCGCTAATGAGTGAATTGTTCTGATCTTGGTATTCTCCTAATCTGCGAAGGGTAGCATCTAGTGACAACTCTAATGAGTCCACTTTCTTTTGGAACGCAGCCACTGCGGCTAATCCTTTCTCTTTTTTCCAATCCTTGAATTGGCTTTCGGTGTTCTCAACGAGCAGCGTCGCTAGATCATACGTGAAACTCTCATCATAAGTAACCACACTAAATCCAAGCACGCCACTCTCTTCATCAAAAGAAGCCCCTAGTACACCTTCGTTAAATCCTATGGCAACTTGTATGAGTACAGAATCTGTATAGCGCTGATTAGCACCAAATTTGGAAGTGAACTCTTGTGCAAACTCTTCATCCTCTTCGATGGCCTCTTGGTAATAACGGTCTATCAAACGGCCGTTCTCTAGCTCCGCCGTCATCGCATGAGCAATGTTATTTCTTGAAGTAATGTACTCCTGCACAGTGGCACTAGATGACGCAGAACCGCCCATACCTCCCAGACCAAAGCTTGATGCCAAGCGCATGGCACCAGAGAGGCCGCCGCTTTCTTCTTGGAAGAACAACTGGTAGGAAGCGGTGTAGGTGGGTTTTGCAATAAACTTTGTGTACAGCGCCGCCATAAGCCCAATGGTAAGCGAGAACGCAATGATCTTTGTGCGGTGCGGCCACACAATAGAGAACCACTCCTGGATCTTCAAGATGATGTCCTTGAGGGTGATTTCATCGTCGGCTTTAGACGGAGTGAAATTGGGCTGCTGCGGTAGTTGCTGGTCCATACTGTTCTCTTGTGGTTTGGAGCTGCAATTTAGTAAGAATTGGCTTGAAATAGCCCCTAAATTTAGTCCTTCCGTTTATTAGGTACTGACATCGCTCATTTTTAACGAAAACATGTATATGTTAAATCTTATCTTTGCCATCAATAAACCAAACTTACCCT
>Ga0257120_1000843_pt1 | contig 21713 bp, 23 predicted proteins | sample SI106_10metaG_FD_190153 | JGI IMG/M metagenome (GOLD analysis project Ga0257120, IMG submission 190153) | Marine microbial communities from Saanich Inlet, British Columbia, Canada - SI106_10 | ecosystem: Environmental > Aquatic > Marine > Inlet | place: Canada: British Columbia | collected... | reverse complement strand
TATATATAGCAGTATCAAAACCTGTGAATTCACTAAAAAAATATGTGTAAGAGAAAATGCTGTAAAAATTATTAAGTAACTTTTGCTGGTACTGAAACTCTAAACCATAACTTCTACCCTTTCCGATGGTTTCAACATCCTCATTTCCTAATACTTCAAAATCTGCACCTTTATTAGCTAAAGATACTTGATCTAAAACTGATACAGGATAGTCGGAATACTGTTTGTAAAAACCTTCTAAAGAGATACTTGCAGCAGGATTTAAATAGTGTTGTAATCCTATTACATAATGATCACTTTGGGTATAGTCACTGTCTTGGTTGGTTAAAATTCCATTTGAGTCTCTAAATCCTAAAATTGTATAAGGTGTTATTTTGAAATATCTGCCTGCTGTAGCACTAATTCGCCAATCCTCTAGGAATTCGTAGGATAAAGAAAGTCTCGGAGAAAAATTAGAAACCAAATCACTAGAAGTAGTAAAACTGTCATCGTCCATTCTAAAACCAATAGAAAGATCTAATTTATCATCAAAAAATGAACGAGTCGCATTTGCAAAAAATCCGTATTTAATAAAATCTATCTCAGTGGTGTAGAATATAGCATCAGCATTGTTTGTGGTATTGTTAGTGTAAAAAGAATGTTGTAGATTAAAACCACCTGTAATTTTCCAATCGTTTAAAAATTTAGTGAGTTGATGCCTGAGTTTTGTCTCAGACTCTACGGCATCATTTCTAAAGATAATTCCAGTTTCATTTTCTGGATCTAAATAGTTTGTAAAAATATTTTCTAATCGATTATTACTCAAAGTAGATTCCATAAACCCAGAACCATCTTTAAATCTTTTCCTCCAAGTAACTCCTATTGAGTTTGTTTTTTGTTTTATAAAAGGAGCTTGTTCCAAAACAGCCTGAGCCTCTTCGTCGTAATCTTCAGGAGCTTCAACAGTAAAATCATCAACAGACCCTAAACCTATAATATACAAGCTATTATGATTATCTATCTGATGCGATAGTTTATATTGATAATCCCAATAATCAGGTCTTATTGGCAACCCAATTAATTTAAATAATGCTTGTAAATAACTTCTTCTAATGGACAGTAAAAAACTTGTATTACTTTCATCTTTTGTGCTTTTAAATAACGGCCCTTCAAAAGTAAAAGCTGCATCCGTAGCACTCACACGAATGTTTGTATTAAACCTCTCTTTATTTCCGTCACGTTGTTTGAATTGTAATACACCTGATAATGGATTATCGTATTGCGAACCAAAAGCAGAAGTAGACAAGGTAACATCATTAATAAAAGACACATTTAATAAGCCAACTGGTCCACCTGCACTTCCTTGTGTTGCAAAATGATTTATGTTTGGCACTTCTACTCCATCTAAATAATAAACCGTTTCATTTGGTGCACCACCTCTAATAATTAAATCATTACGAAATCCTCCAACTGATGGAGATACCCCAGGTAATGTTTGAGCAACCTGAACAACATCGTTATTCCCTCCTGGATAAGTTGCAATTTCTACAGCGGACAACGATTGAGTAGATAAAGGAGTTTCTTTAGGTCTACTGATTTTATTTTTATTAGATACGACTACCTCATCTAGGGATTCCGAAGATTCAATTAAAATAAAATTAAACGATCTATTTCCTTTAGATTTTATGATAATATTAAATTTTGTTTGTGAATCATAACCAACAAAACTAGCAGTTAAATTATAAGATCCTGGAACAACATTAGAAAGTTGAAAAGTTCCATCTTCTTCAGAAAAGGTTCCTTGGCTGTTATTTAAATATATTGAAGCTGCAAATATTGGCGCTCCTTTTTCATCAACAACATTTCCCCTAATGGTTGTTTTTACTTGAGCCAATGAAAGAGTTGAAACAACTAGAAAGAGAATAAATAACGTTGTGTGTTTAGGTTTAAAAGTCATAGCAGTATAATTAACTATTTAGGACCACAAAAATACCATTTTTAAGATGTTGCAAACTCATTTATTATTTTTTGTCTAATTTTAGAGAAGAATTTATTAAAATTTTAACATCATGACTAGTTATTTGAGAAAACCTAGTAGTCTATTTTATGTTATAAGTAGTGTGGCTCTTGTTTGGAATCTAATGGGAGTATTTAATTATCTTGGTCAGGTACTAATGACAGATGACGTATTAAAATCTCTTCCCAAAGACCAACAACTCATGTATCAAGATGTTCCTTCTTGGGTAACAGCAGCATTTGCAGTAGCTGTATTTTTTGGAACCTTAGGTGCTATCTTTTTATTGTTAAAGAAAAAAGTCTCTTCAACTTTCTTTATACTTTCATTTTTAGGAATTTTTGTGCAAATGACATATGGTCTTTTAATAACTAAAAACACTGATAGTTATGGACCATTAGGCCTAGTTATGCCCTTAATGATTATTGCTATTGGAGCCTATTTAATTTGGTATTCCAAAAAAGCTAGTGAGAATAGATGGTTGTCTTAATTAGAAGTTAGTTTCCGTAAATTTAATGTTTAAATCTTTTTCTATTTCATGAACTCGTTGAAGTTCATTTGAAAGAATTAACGCTATAGAAATTCCCTTTTTACCTGCTCTAGCAGTTCTTCCGCTTCTATGAGTATAATAATCTAGTTGATCTGGTAATTGATGATGAATTACAAAAGCTAAATCTCTAACATCTATACCCCTTGCAGATACATCTGTTGAGATTAGGTATTGTAAACTTTCATTTTTAAAAGCACGCATCACTTTATCTCGCTCTTTTTGTTGCATGTCTCCTTCAAGAGCTCCAATAGAAAAACCTTCTTCTTGAAGAAGCTTGTTTAAGTTTTGAGTTCCTGCCTTTGTTCTACAAAAAATAATTCCACGAGAATTCTGTCTTGATTCTAAAAAACGAATGATGGTATTTGCTTTATCTTTGATGGTAGTTTTTACAAATTGATGGCTAATATTGGCATTTACCGTGGCATTTCTATTTATTTCTACACGAGGTGCATTAGAATCCATGTACGTTTTTATAATTCTTTGAATTTCTTCTGGCATAGTAGCAGAAAACAACCATGTATTTCTGTGTCCTGATGTATATTTTAAAATTCTATTTAAATCTTGTTTAAAACCCATGCTAAGCATTTCATCAGCTTCGTCTAAAACCAACGTTTTAATTTCTTTTAAGTGAACCTCTCCTCTTTCAATCAAATCTATCAAACGCCCAGGAGTAGCCACAATTACATGAGTAGTCCTTTGTAAATTATGAATTTGACGTTCAATCTTTTCACCTCCATAAACTGCTTCAACAAATACCTTTTGATTGTAATACTTTGTGTATTTAAAAAGTTGTTTTTTTATTTGCTGAACCAATTCTCTAGTTGGTGATAAAATTAGTGCTTGAACAACTTCTGAGTTTGGGTCAACTTGTTGAACAATTGGTAATCCAAATGCAGCTGTTTTACCAGTTCCTGTTTGAGCTAATCCAACAAAATCAGTGCTACTACCTAATAAAATAGGAATGGCCTTTTCTTGTATTTCTGATGGAGAGTTTATTCCTAATTCTTTTATAGACTGTATAAAAGGTTTTTTTACTCCTAAAGTAGCAAATGTGTTCATAATAAATTTAAATTTCAGAAAGCAAAGGTACAGTTATTTGGGAGCTAACATCATTAAAATTTGATCAGTTATTCTGGTAGGTTTAAAGCTTTTAGAATTTACTAAACAAAACGTAGTTTGAGCCTTCACAATAAGTTTGTTGTTCTTATAAAACTCTACATGACGTGTAGATCGAATGCCTCCAGTTTTTCCAACCCAAGTTTTAGCCACAATTGAATCACCAAGTAAAGCTTGGCCTACATAATCTATTTCATGCCTAATAACCACCCAAACATAGGCAGTAGTATCTCCACCTTTTTTTAATTGAGTCCAGTGTAAATTTGCTATGTCTTGAATCCATTGGAGATACACCACATTATTTACATGATTAAGTTCATCTATGTGAGAGGATTTAACAGTATACTTTGTTTCAAAAAAAGCCATACAACAAACTTAATAGAAAAAATCAAATAAAGACTAGCTTTTAGTAACTTTGCATTTGATATCAATAACCAAAGAAATATACACAAAATATGAAATATACAACGGTGATACTTCTTTTTACAGGTTTTGTTTTTTCTAGTTCTGCACAACAAACCATAAATGCATCTATAACACATGACGGAATTGAGCGTGACTATATATTATATGTTCCTGAGATTTACGATGGCAGCACAGCTGTGCCTTTAGTTCTTAATTTTCATGGATTTGGGAGTAGTGCAAGTCAACAAATGTTTTACGGTGATTTTCGTGATATAGCAGATACAGAAGGATTTCTTTTGGTACATCCTGAAGGGACTACATTAATTGGAAATCAATTCTGGAATGTAGGGTTCCCTGGGCTTTCAAGCACCATTGATGATGTTGGTTTTACCGAAGCTTTAATCGATGAATTAGCAACTTTATATACCATAGATTTAGACAGAGTTTATGCAACAGGAATGTCTAATGGTGGTTTTATGAGTTTTTTATTGGCTTGTCAATTGAGTGAAAAAATTGCAGCTGTGGCTTCTGTAACTGGATCTATGACTCAAGACACTTTTGATGACTGCAATGCTCAACTCCCCACACCCGTTCTGCAAATTCATGGTACTGAAGATGATGTTGTGTCTTATAATGAAAATAATTTGTCACTACCCATACCAAATGTAATTTCTTACTGGGTAGATCATAATAATTGTGAAACAACCCCAACAACTACGACGCTTCCAGATGTAGACGTTTCAGATGGAAGTACAATAGAATATAGTGTTTATGAAGATGGTGATAATGGGATTACTACAGAACATATGAAAGTTATTGGAGGTGGCCATACTTGGCCCGGCTCAATTCTTAATTCAGCGGGAACAAACCAAGATATTGATGCCTCCATGGAAATCTGGTTGTTCTTTTCAAGATATGATATCAATGGACTACTATCAACTGATGATTATGAAAACAGACATGTGTCTATCTATCCGAACCCAACTCAATCTAAAATTAATTTGTCATTAAATTATGTTAAGGAAGTTCATTATAAGTTGTTTTCTCCACTAGGAAAGCAATTAATGACTGGGACAATTACATCAGGTAACGAAGAAATTGACATATCACATTTACCATCAAATATTTACTTTTTAAAAGTAGGTAATCAGTTCCATAAAGTTCTAAAAACAAATTAAATTCTACCATAAAAAAATAGGTATTTTTTTTATCTGTTTGTTCGTTTGTTTGAAATTGTAATTCAAATGATGCGCCTACTATTGAAAATAAATGTAATGTCTTATCTGAGACTATTTCTTCTGAAGACTTACATGACATTGCGAGGCAAGTAACGGATAGTCATGATTCAAATTATAAACAGTAAATAATTATATTATACTTTCACCATTTAAATTTGTAGTGAGTATATCGCTAAATAAATTAAAAAAAGGTCGTAATGCTTTGTAGGAGTTATCTACTTCAGAACTAAAGCTCGGAGAAAGCACTTCTTCATCTGTAAAATTACGAACGGCTATAAACCCCTTTTTACGGAGTAAGTCTATATCTGGATGTTCTTTATCAAAACCACGTGGAGCAGTTTTTAACTCATCGCCTTTAAATGAATTTCCAAAATAATGTTGAAAGTTTTTATCTTCTAAAATTTCTCTAAATTCCGAAGCACCTACCTCTATTTCTTTTCTAATTCTGAGTAAATCTTCTTTATTGGGCTCCCAAAAGCCTCCGGCTAAGAAACTTTCACCTGGGCGAATTCTTAAATAATACCCTCCACGAAGTTGTTTTCCTAGTCTGGAGAATGAGCCAGCAAAATGGTGCTTATAAGGTGTTTTATCTTTAGAAAAACGAACATCTCTGTAGATTCTAAATAATTTAAACTTTTCTATTTCATCGTGTTCCTCAAGATTGTTTCTAATTTCAGCATACAGCAGTTTAGCATTGTTTTGAGCTTCAATAAAGGTTGGCTTATGCTTTGCAAACCAATCTCTGTTATTGTTATTTTTTAATTTTTTAAGATAAGACAGGCTAGATTTCTCAAATTGCATAGATGAAATTTTTAAAGAAGTTAAAATTACAAAAAATGATTTACTAATGATTTGTATTTTTGAAGTATAATGAAGGTTACACAATTAAGGTTTGAAGGTTTTTTAAAAACACCCACATTATGGGAATCTTCTCCTGTATATGAGTTAACACAATTTGAAATTGAGCAAAAATCAATTGGAATTGATACAGAGATTAACACTAAACTGAGATTGGGTAAATATGTAGAGCGTTTTGTTTCTCATCAACTAGCAAATACCGAGAGCATCAGCTTAATTGCAGAAAACATTCAGATTTCTAAAGATAGAATTACCCTCGGAGAGTTAGACTGCTTGCTGTATAAGAATGGCAACCCTATACATTTAGAAGTGATTTACAAGTTTTATTTGTATGATCCAACTAAACAGGGGTTGCATTGCTGGATTGGGCCAAATAAAAAGGATTGTTTAGTTGAAAAATTAGAGAAACTTCAACAGAAACAATTACCACTACTCTACTCTAAGGAATGTGAAAAGTATTTAAAGAGTATTTCGCTTCATAGTTCTGATTTTTCACAACAAGTCTATTTTAAAGCTCAATTATTTCTCCCTTTGGGAAATAGTAAATCAGTAGACCTTAACATTAATACAAACTGCATTATAGGGTTCTATTGTACACCTCTTGAATTGACTACATTTAAAAATGCTAAATTCTATATTCCTTCAAAAAAAGATTGGTTGGTAATTCCTCATACAAATGTAGGTTGGATGGGGTATGAAAAATATCTTGAACAAAGTAAAAACTATTTGGACCGTCAGTTTTCACCGATGTGTTGGATGAAAACAACAACAGGCGAACTTAAAAAGTTTTTTTTAATTTGGTGGGAGGTATAACCTCATGTAATTTTTTTACTTTTCTCTTCCTTTTAATACCTCCACAACATCATTAAGTTTAAATCCTTTGGCTTGTAATAATAGTAAATAGTGAAATAACAAATCTGCACTTTCATTTAAAAACAAGTCATCATTGGTGTCTTTTGCCTCTATAACTACCTCTACGGCTTCTTCTCCAACCTTTTGAGCTACTTTATTGATTCCTTTCTTAAATAGGCTTGCTACATAAGAATTAGAAGCATCAGCATTCTCAATTCTATTTGAAATGGTCTCCTCTAATTTAGAAATAAAACCATACGATGCCAAATTTGAATCATTCCAACAGGTATCTGAACCCTTATGACAGGTTGGTCCTACTGGATTCACAAAAATTAATAAGGTATCATTATCACAATCTAGCTTAAGATCTACTAAGTTTAAAAAATTTCCACTCTCCTCGCCTTTTGTCCACAATCTATTTTTTGTTCTGCTAAAGAAGGTTACTTTTTTTGTGTTTTGTGTTTTCTCAAAAGCTTCTAGATTCATATAGCCCAACATGAGAACATTCTTAGAGGTTGCATCTTGTATAATTGCAGGGACTAAACCATCTGCATTTTTATTAAAATCTATGGTCATAATCGTACTTCTATAGTATTATTTTTTAATTCTTGTTTTAATGTGGGTATAGGTATTTCTCCAAAGTGAAATACACTAGCTGCCAGAGCAGCATCTGATTTTCCTTTAACAAATGTATCTACAAAATGCTGTACTGAACCCGCACCACCTGAAGCAATAATTGGAATATTTACCAATGCTGATAACTTTGCCAATGCTTCGTTAGCAAAGCCTTCTTTGGTTCCGTCGTTATCCATAGAAGTAAACAAAATTTCTCCTGCACCTCGTTGTTCTACTTCTTTTGCCCAATCAAATAAATCTAATTCTGTAGGAATAGTACCTCCTGCTAAATGAACAACCCATTTTCCATCTATTTGCTTTGCATCTATGGCAACCACTACACATTGACTTCCAAATTTCTGAGACAATTCATTTATTAATACTGGTCTTTTAATTGCCGAAGAATTAATAGAAACTTTATCTGCTCCGCAATGAAGTAAAGCATCTACATCTTCTACAGTAGAAATGCCACCACCAACTGTAAATGGAATATTCACCTGTGCTGCAACTTTTAACACCATTTCTAACATGGTTTTTCTACCTTCTAAAGTGGCAGAAATATCTAGAAATACCAATTCATCTGCACCAACTTCTGCATATTGTTTTGCTAGTGCTACAGGGTCACCTGCATCAATTAAATTCACAAAATTAACGCCTTTTACAGTTCTACCGTTTTTAATATCTAAACAAGGTATAATTCTCTTTGTAAGCATCTTAATTAGTTATTATATAGGTTTCTAATTCTTTCAAGCTAATTCTATTCTCATAAATTGCCTTTCCAATGATTACGCCTTCACAACCCAATTTAGCTAATTGTGGAATCTCATGAAAGGTAGAAATTCCTCCAGAAGCAATAAGTTTAATATCTGATGCTTGCGTTAGGATTCTTTCATACAAATCAAAAGAGGGGCCTTGCAACATTCCGTCTTTTGAAATATCTGTGCAAATAACATAGTGAATGCCTTTTGATTGATAGTTTTGAATAAATGGAATAACATTTAATTTACTTTTTTCTTGCCAACCACTTACAGCAATTTTCTCATGAGTACAATCGGCACCTAAAATGATTTTATCGGCACCAAACGTTGCAATCCAATTTTCAAAAATGCTTGTATTTTTAACTGCTATACTACCTCCAGTAATTTGGTTTGCACCAGACTCAAAAGCAATGTGTAAATCTTCATCAGATTTTAAGCCTCCTCCAAAGTCTATTTTTAAATTTGTTTTTGAAGCGATTTGCTCTAATATCTTATAATTAACGATGTGGCTTGCTTTCGCGCCATCTAAATCTACAACATGCAGATACTCAATTCCGGCATCTTCAAATGCTAAAGCTACCTCTAAAGGGTTTTCATTGTATATTATTTTAGTATTGTAATCACCTTTAGTGAGTCTTACACATTTTCCTTCAATAATATCGATCGCTGGTATAATTCTCATGTTATAGATTTAAAAAGTTTTGTAAGATTTTTTCTCCCAATTTTCCACTTTTTTCTGGGTGAAACTGAACGCCATAAAAATTATCTTTTTGTATCGCAGATGCATAAGGAAGCTCATAGTCTGTTGTTGCAATAGTATTTTCATTTTCTTCAACATAATAACTATGCACCAAATACATATACTCTTTATCAGAAATATCTTCAAATAGTTTAGATTTAAGGTTGGCTATGGTATTCCATCCCATTTGCGGAACTTTTACTGAAGTTGAGAAGCGTTTTACCGCTACATCAAATATTCCCAACCCGTTGGTATTTCCTTCTTCAAGTTTACGACACATTAATTGCATCCCTAAACAAATTCCTAATACAGGCTGGTTTAGTTTTGTAATAACATCTTCTAAACCTGCTTCTCTGAGTTTTTTCATTGCAGAACTTGCTTCACCTACGCCAGGAAATATAATTTTATCAGCTGCCTTTATTTCTTCAGCATCACTAGATAAAACTGCAATTACTCCTAACCTATCAAAAGCAAACTGAATACTTTTAATATTTCCAACTCCATAATCTAAAATCACTAATTTCATTATAATACCCCTTTTGTAGAAGGTAAAATCATTTTTTCAACATCGCGCTTTACAGCCATTTTAATGGCTTTTGCAAAAGCTTTAAAAATTGATTCTATCTTGTGGTGTTCATTGGTGCCTTCGGCTTTAATATTTAAATTACATTTAGCACCGTCTGTAAACGATTTAAAGAAGTGAAAAAACATTTCTGTAGGCATTTTACCAACCATTTCCCGTTTAAAATCTGCTTCCCATACCAACCAGTTTCGTCCACCAAAATCAATAGTAACTTGAGACAAACAGTCATCCATTGGTAAATAAAAACCATAACGTTCTATCCCTAATTTATTTCCTAAAGTCTTTGCAAAAACTTCACCTAATGCTATTGCTGTATCTTCAATAGTGTGGTGTTCATCAACTTCTAAATCACCTTTTACATTAACAACTAAATCCAATTGACCGTGTCGGGATATTTGATCTAACATGTGATCAAAAAATGAAATTCCGGTTGAAATATCACTTGTACCAGTTCCGTCTAAATTTAAATCGATTTGAATTTTAGTTTCATTGGTATTTCTTGAAATACTTCCTGTTCTATCTTTCGCCTTTAAAAATTCATAAATTGCAGACCAATCTTTTGTTTCTAAAGCAATATAGTTTTCTAATTCATCTTCTGTAACCGTTAATTCATCGGTTCCTTCTATATTATCATTGTTAATGAAAATACCCCTTGCTCCTAAGTTTTTAGCCAATTCTATATCTGTCATACGATCACCAATCACAAAAGAATTTTCTAAATCATATGATGAAGAAATGTAATGAGATAATAAACCTGTATTGGGTTTCCGTGTTGGAGCATTATCTCTTGCAAATGTTCTATCAATAATTTGTTCCGTAAAAACAATTCCTTCTTTTTCAAAGGTTTTCACTAGGAAATTATGCACTGGCCAAAAAGTAGCTTCTGGAAAACTGGAAGTTCCTAATCCGTCTTGATTGGTAACCATCACCAGCTCAAAATCTAATTCTTTTGCTATTTTACCAAGATATTGAAACACTTTTGGATAAAATTCTAATTTTTCAAAACTATCAAGCTGATAATCTACAGGTGGTTCTATGGCTAATGTTCCATCTCTATCTATAAAAAGTACTTTTTTCATTTATACTAATTTTAAGGTATTTATTAATTTTTTGTTTTCATCTGGTGTACCCACTGTAAAACGCAAGCAATTATCACATAAAATTTGGGTAGTTCTGTTTCTTGCGATAATTCCTAATTTAACTAATTGCTTGTAACGTAGAGTAGCATCATCTACTTGTACTAATAAAAAATTAGCATCAGATGGATATACTTTTTCTACAATCTCAACATTTTGCAAGTCTCTAATCAATTGATTTCTTTCGGATATAATAATTGCTATTTCATTTTTTACTTTCTCCTGATTAAAGAGTGATTGTAGGGCCACATCTTGAGTTAGTTGATTCACATTATAGGGAGGTTTAATTTTGTTTAAGATTGATATAATTTCTTTTGAAGCATAGCAGATCCCTAGGCGAATTGAAGCTAAACCATAAGCTTTAGATAAAGTTTGCGTAACCATTAGATTTGGAAATTCATCTAACCTGCATAGCCAGCTGTCTTCAATAGAAAAATCTATATACGCCTCATCTATAACTACAATTCCATTAAATTCTTTGATTAAAGTTTCTATCTTATTAGCATCAAAACTATTGGCTGTTGGATTGTTAGGTGAACATAGAAACAACAGTTTGGTTTTAGCGTCTTGACCTTTTATGATCTCCTTAACATTAGGCTGGAAATTTTCTACTAGAGGAATTTTCAGCAACTCAATAGCATTGGTATTAGCTAAAACCTCATACATGCCATATGTAGGAGGTAAAACAATTACATTGTCTACTCTCGGTTCACAAAAGACCCTAAAAATTAAGTCCAACACTTCATCACTTCCATTTCCTAAAAGTATTTGTTCCTCGGAGATTCCTTTCAATTTAGATAATGCTTCTTTAACTAAAGTCTGTTGCGAATCTGGGTATCTATTTAAACCTGTATCAAAAGGATTTTCATTCGCATCAATAAAAACAAACTCTGAAGACATCGCTTTAAATTCGTCTCTTGCAGAAGAATAAGCCTCTAGAGATTTTATATTTTCTCTAATTAGATCTTTTATTTCCATCATTTTAAGTCTTTTAATCTGAGAGTAACAGCATTTTTATGCGCTTGCAAACCCTCAGCCTCTGCCATGAGTTCAATTGAGGATCCAATTTTTTGAATTCCTGTTTTAGTTATTTCTTGAAACGTAATACTTTTAGTAAAACTATCTAAATTTACACCTGAATAGGTCTTTGAATATCCATTGGTTGGCAGAGTATGGTTTGTTCCTGAAGCATAGTCTCCTGCACTTTCAGGAGTATAATTTCCTATAAATACAGAACCTGCATTGCTAATACCTTCAATAAAAAAATCATTGTTTTTTGTACATACAATAAAGTGTTCTGGAGCGTATTCATTAATTAAAGCCAAGGATTCTTTAAAATCTTTTACTAGAATAGATTTTGAATTCTGAATGGCTCTGGTTGCAATTTCTTTTCTTGGAAGTTCTTCAAGTTGCTTCTTAAGTTCTGTAAAAACATTTTCAATGATTGTGTTTGAAGTACTAACCAATAGTACTTGGCTATCGGCTCCGTGCTCTGCTTGACTTAATAAATCGGAGGCAATAAATGATGCATTCGCAGATTCATCAGCCATCACTAAGAGTTCACTTGGTCCAGCTGGCATGTCTATAGCTACTCCAAATTTAGTAGCTAGTTGTTTTGCAACAGTTACAAACTGATTTCCAGGACCAAATATTTTATAAACTTTTGGAATGGTTTCTGTTCCGAAAGTTAATCCTGAAATCGCTTGGATTCCTCCTACTTTATAGATATTAGTAACACCACAAAGGCTAGCAGCATATAAAATTTCATTAGCAATTTTACCCTCTTTGTTTGGAGGCGAACACAGAACTATCTCCTGGCATCCTGCGATTTTTGCAGGAATGGCCAACATTAGAACTGTGGAAAACAGTGGTGCAGTTCCTCCAGGAATATACAAACCAACTTTTTGTATAGGTCTTTTTTCTTGCCAACAAACTACACCTGGCGTGGTTTCTTGATATATTGTCTCTGTTTTTTGTGCACTGTGAAATTTTTCAATATTACCAGCTGCCATTTGAATAGCTGCTTTTAATTCATTAGAAACGGTCTGAACTGCCGTCTTAATTTCGTCTTGAGAAACTAAAAATGATGACAACGAAACCTTATCAAACTGCTTAGTGTATTTTCTGATAGCACTGTCACCGTTTGTCTGAACATCTTCAAAAACTTCATTGACTGTTGCTTCAATTTCTTTGACCGTTTGTGTTGGTCTTTTTAAGATTTGAGACCACTGATCTCTTGTAGGATATAGTATATTTTTCATTACAACACCATTTTTTCAATTGGACAAACTAAGATACCTTCTGCTCCCTTTTCTTTTAATTCATCAATAATTTCCCAAAACTGATATTTACTTATTACTGAATGCACAGAACTCCAACCTTCTTCTGCCAATGGCAAAACCGTAGGGCTTCTCATTCCTGGTATAACTTCTAATATATCTTGCAACTTATTATTTGGTGCATTCATCAATACATATTTAGAATTTCTTCCTATTAAAACGGATTCTATTCTAGACTGAAATTTGTTTAAAATACGTTGTTTTTCATCAGATAATTTTGGTGATACGGCCAATACTGCTTCAGACTCTAGCAAAACAGCAACTTCTTTTAAATTATTTTTGAATAAGGTGCTACCACTAGATACAATATCACAAATACCATCAGCTAATCCAATATTTGGTGCAATTTCTACAGAACCGTTTATAATGTGAATATCGGTATTGATTCCTCTATCTTGTACATATTTTTTTACAGTGTTTGGATAAGAAGTAGCTATTTTTTTATTTGTAAAATAATCAATGCCTGTGTAAGTTTCATTTTTTGAAATCGCTAAAGAAACTTTGCACTTTGAAAACCCTAAACGTTGCGTAAATATAATCTCCTCTCCTTTTTCAATCAATACATTTTCACCAATGATAGCTATGTCTACAACTCCGTCTTTGAGGTACTGAGGAATATCACCATTTCTTAAATAAAAAATCTCTAGAGGAAAGTTTCTAGCCGAGGCTTTTAACTGATCTTTTCCGTTATCTATAGAAATTCCGCAGTCTTTGATAATTTTTAGGGAGTCTTCATTTAATCTCCCAGATTTTTGAATTGCAATTCTTAATGTATTCATAATAATAGTCCGATATATCGGTTATTTTTTTAATAATTTGAAAAAATCAAAGAGTTATATAAAAAAGAAACCCGTTTGATTGTCTCAAACGGGTTGTTAATATGTTGACTTTAATCAATACACTTTTACTTCGCCTGAGTCGAGTGGTAAAAATGATGATGATGATTTTGATTAAACTTCATGTTTATAAATGTTACACAAATTTTGCAATTTTAATTATTATCTACCAAACATTAATATATATATTTTTAAATATAAATTCATTTTTATAAGATTCTTATTATTTAGTATAATTAAATAAATAATATCTAAAATTTATGAGTAAAATTTAAATATTTGAAACATCATTAGTTGCGTTTTGAAACAAAAAAAATTATATTTGATATTATTAAACTTAAAAAAAAACAACATGAAAAAATTATTAACTACGATTATTTTAATGTGTACAATGGTGTCATTTGGGCAAAAAGAAGTTTCAAGGCACATGTATATTAAAGTTGCTCCTGAACATCAAGAAGAGTTTGAACGTCTAGAAATGAATTATTGGTCAAAAGTTGCCCATCAAGAAATTAAAAATGGTAATATGACTGGATGGGGTTTGATGAAAAATACAGGAATGAATGATGATAGTTTAGAGGCTAATTATCTAATAGTAAATACTTTTAAAAGCTTAGAACAGGCATTTTCTGGAAAGGCAAAATGGGATACAAGTATTTTAGGACTTACAGTAAAAGATATTAGTACTGAAAAAATTAGAGAGGTTAAATCTATAAGATGGTATCAAAATGAAAGCTCGATAGCTGGGAATAATACAAAGTTTACTGTATTTAATTATGCTAGACCAAAAAGTGTCGCAGATTTTGTGAATGAAAATAAAAACATCTACAAGCAAATCCACATGTCTATGCAAAAAAATACAAAATTAGATAGTTGGGGTGTTCACACTAGAATTCATCCAAAAGGAACAGCTAGTAAAGCATCTATTTTTACTCGTGATGGATTTTCTACACTTCTTGACGCCATGAAATATTTAACTTATAAAGATGAGAATCCCTATCAAAAAATGGCTTCAAAATCTAAAATGAGTGAAATTTTACCTGATGGTTTTGGATATACTGTCATTAGAGAAACTCTACTCTGGGTAAACTAATAAATATTATATCAAATAATCCTTCAACAAATTGAAGGATTATTTGATATAATTATCATCCCAATTTTTCTGTTTTGGACTCCCTAATTTACCTACAGATTTAGCGACTAACATAGAAACGGAAGCATCACCAGTAACGTTAACTACTGTCCTACACATATCTAAAGGCCTATCAACTGCAAAAATTAGAGCTAAACCTGCTTCAGGAATACCTGCATAACCTAATACACCAACTAGCATTACCATACCAGCTCCTGGAACTGCAGCAGAACCTATAGATGCTAATGTTGCTGTAGCTATAATCCCTAATTGTGTAACAAAAGATAAATCCATTCCAAATGCCTGAGCTATAAAAACTGCTGCAACAGCTTGATACAAACTTGTTCCATCCATATTTATAGTAGCACCTATTGGTAAAACAAAACTTGCAACTTCTTCTTCTACACCAATGTGTTCGGTTACTCTTTCCATGGTAACAGGAAGGGTTGCCGCACTAGAGCTAGTAGAAAATGCTAATAATTGAGCGGGTGAAATAGCTTTCATGAAAAAACTTGGTCGTTTTTTGGTGAAAATAAAAACTAGGACATTGTAAATGATAATCATTAAAGCGAGCCCTAAAATAACAGTTAAAGCATACCAAGCCAACGCTTTAAATAAATCTACACTAGGTGATTCTGCTATTAAAGCTGCCAACAATGCAAAAACACCATATGGTGCTGCCAACATAATTAGATCTACCATCTTTAGTATAACTTCATTGAATCCATCAAAAAAACTTTTAACTGTCTTCGCTTTTTCTTCAGGTATTAAAATCAACCCAATGCCAAAAAAAACCGCAAAGAATATAACTTGTAACATATTTCTATTACTCGTAGCTGCTTCAAAAATATTTTGAGGAACTAAATCTATCAATGCTTGCAATGGACCACTTTCCTTTTGTTTTGATGCCTCATCTTTATATTTTGTAGTTTTGTTGCTATAACCATCTACTAATTCAGTTCTGGTCTTATCTGAAATAGAATTTCCAGGTTTTACAATATTTACAAGGACTAGACCAATAGAAACTGCAATTACAGTTGTTATGATGTAAATAACGATGGTTCTTCCACCCATTTTAGATAATTTAGAAATATCTTTTAGATCAGATACACCTTTTATTAGAGCTGCTAATATTAATGGAATTGCAATTAATTTCAATGAATTTATGAAAATGGTACCAAAAGGTTTTATCCAATCTTTTATAAATTCTTTACCAAAATCAAAATTTACCATGATAAGAGCAAAAATTACTCCTAATAACATTCCTAATAATATCTGCCAATGCAGTGCTAATTTCTTCATCTATATATACTATAAAATTATAAGCTTGTAATATAAATAAAATCCTAGATATATAAACTTTTTAATCTTACCTAGTTTCGTTTTTTTATGATTATCTAATCCTCTATTTTTGCAGCATATTATTTTTTTTAAATGGAGAAATTAAAAGCACGTTGGGGTATTACATCAAATATTCAAATCTTTCTTATTTTTATTGTTTTTGCAATTAATGGTTCTTTTGCAGCCTGGGTTGCAGATCCATTAACAGCTCTATTTGGTATTTCAAAATCTTTAACGAACGGTTTCATTTATTGGCCTTTAAGAATCATATTGATTTTTCCAATTTATCAACTCACCCTTCCTATAGTTGGTTTTTTATTTGGACAATTTAAATTCTTTTGGAATTTTGAAAAAAAATTTCTTAGGAGATTGGGCCTTGGTTTTCTTTTTAAAAAAAAAGAATAGCATATGAACTTTAAAGAGTTTTTAAAAAATTCAACTAAAATTAAAGAAATAAAACTAGGTGGATTAGATGCACAATTTAGATTAGCTCCAAAAATTCGTTTGGAATATAATGAAAAAAAAATACAAGCTAATAAACCAAAAATTGCAGCAGTTTTAGCTCTTTTTTATCCAAATGACAATAATACAGTTTCCTTACTACTTACAAAAAGAGCCAGCTACAATGGAACTCATTCTGGACAAATAAGTTTCCCTGGTGGTAAAACAGAAGTATCAGATTATAATCTCGAAGAAACGGCATTAAGAGAAACTTTTGAAGAAACTGGTGTGTTTAAAGAAAATACTACCATTTTAAGAGAATTCACTGATGTTTACATACCTCCAAGTAATTTTTTAGTAACTCCTTTTATTGGTGTATGTCATACGAAACCTAGTTTTAAAAAAAATAATGAAGTAGAAGAAATTCTAGAAATATCCTATGATGATATTTTAGATGATAATAATATTCACTTTACTCAAATTAACAATTCCTACATGGAAAAAACTTCTGTACCATGTTTTCAAATAAATGGTTTAATTATATGGGGAGCCACTGCAATGATTTTGAGTGAAATTAAAGAAGCATTAAAAAATATCAAACCATAAATTCTTTTGTACTTTAGCAAGTAATTATATTAAACAACTTTCAAATAATGCCCATATTTAAAAAGAATCCTTTTGGACATATTTTATGGATTAAAAAAGTGTTAATTAGAATTCTTGGTGTTATTTCTCACGGGCGATACAGAAGTTTTAACAACCTGAAAATTGAAGGTTCAGAAGTACTCAGGAATTTACCTGACACTAATGTTCTTTTTATTTCTAATCACCAAACTTATTTTGCAGATGTAGCTGCTATGTTTCATGTATTTAACGCTTCTTTAAAAGGCAGAGATGATTCAATTAAAAATATTGGTTATATATGGAATCCAAAACTAAACTTATATTATATAGCTGCTGGAGAAACAATGCGATCAGGAATCCTTCCAAAAATATTTGCTTACACCGGATCCGTTTCAATAGATAGAACCTGGAGAAGTGCTGGTGAAAATGTAAATAGACAGGTGAAAATGTCCGATATTTCAAATATAAGTAAGGCTTTAGATGATGGGTGGGTAATTACATTTCCTCAGGGAACAACTACGCCTTTTAAACCTATTAGAAGAGGAACTGCACATATTATCAAAACCTATAAACCTACTGTAGTTCCAATAGTTATTGATGGATTTAGACGTTCTTTTGATAAAAAAGGCTTAATGATAAAAAAAAGAAATGTATTGCAATCAATGGTTATTAAAGAACCACTTACCATTGATTATGAAAATGATGAAATTTCTGATATTGTTACTAAAATTGAATATGCTATAGAACAACATCCTTCTTTTTTAAAGGTTATTTCTACAGATGATTATGCAAAGCAAGAGGAAGAATTGAATAATCAACGTAAATTTTGGAATATTTAAATTTTATTTAAATATCATAACATAAACTTATAGTTTTTACTATTTTTATAGTAAAATCCTATAAATGACTATTACACAACTTAAATATGTCCTTTCTGTCGCCGAACACAAAAATTTTACTGTAGCGGCAGAGCACAGTTTTGTTACACAACCAACTTTGAGTATGCAGATACAAAAGTTAGAAGATCAGTTTAATATTCAGATATTTGACAGATCAAAAAAACCTATTGAATTAACTGATATTGGTAAAAAAGTTGTTGAACAAGCTAAAATAATAGTAAATGAAAGTAGTCGAATAACAGATATCGTACATCAACATAAAGGATATGTTGGTGGTGAATTTAGAGTAGGAATAATCCCTACAGTTATGCCAACTTTATTACCCATGTTCTTAAGTAATTTTACAAAAAAATATCCAAAAGTAAAATTGATTATTGAAGAATTAACTACCGAAGAAATCATTAAGAAGATACTTGATAATAATTTAGACGCTGGGCTAGCGGCAACACCTTTAGAAAATGAATTCATAAAAGAAAGCCCTTTATACTATGAACCCTTTGTTGGTTTAACACCTCATGAACACCGTTTGTATAAAAAAAATCAAATTGAAATTGATGATTTAGAAATGGAAGATATTTTGTTACTCGAGGACGGTCATTGTTTTAAAGATAATATTATCAACCTTTGCAGGAATTATAAAACCAACAATAACAAAGGTTTTCAACTAGAAAGCGGAAGTTTTGATACATTAATAAAATTGTCAAAAGAGGGGTTGGGAATGACTCTTCTACCCTATTTACACACCCTAGATTTAAATGAAAAAGATAAAAAACTATTGAAAGAATTCAAGTCTCCAAAACCGGCTAGAGAAATTAGTTTAATATTTCACAAAACACAATTAAAAATTCAATTAATTGAGGCTTTAAAAAATACAATTGATGGTGTTGTTCGAGGAGCAATTTCCTTTAGTGATGTTGAAATTGTAAGTCCTTTGAAAAAATAACTTCTTTTAACTATTTATACATTTTTTCTCTTAACTCTTTCACTTTAGTATCATTTAAATACTCATCAAAAGTTGAATATCTATCTATGACACCATTGGGTGTTAATTCAATAATTCTGTCAGCTACTGTTTGTGCAAATTCATGATCATGTGTTGAAAACAATACAGTTCCTGAAAAATTAATTAGTGAATTATTTAAAGCTTGTATAGATTCTAAATCTAAATGATTAGTTGGCTCATCTAATATTAGAATATTAGCCCTTTTCATCATCATTCTTGAAAGCATACACCGTACTTTTTCTCCTCCAGAAAGAACATTGCTTTTCTTAAGGGCTTCTTCACCTGAAAAAATCATTTTACCGAGAAATCCTCTTAAAAAAACTTCTTCTCTTTCTTCTTCAGTCTGAGCATATTGTCTTAACCAATCAACTAAATTTAAGCTTCCATCTTCAAAATAAGACGAGTTATCGAGTGGTAAATAAGATTGTGTAGTAGTTACTCCCCAATCATACTTCCCAGAATCAGCAACTATATTACCTGCTATTATCTCATAAAAAGCTGAAATTGCTTTCGAATTTTTTGAAATTACAGCTACTTTATCACCTTTGTTTAAGTTTATGTGAATATCATTGAATAAAGTATCTTCTGAATTTGATTTTGACAATCCATCAATATTTAAAATCTGATCACCTGCATCTCTTTCACTTTTAAAAATGATTGCAGGATATCGCCTACTAGAGGGTTTTATGTCATCTACATTCAGTTTTTCAATCATTTTTTTTCTACTAGTTGCCTGCTTTGATTTTGCAACATTTGCAGAAAAACGTCTAATAAAATCCTCTAGTTCTTTCTTTTTGTCCTCTGCTTTTTTATTTTGTTGAGCTCTTTGTTTAGCAGCTAGTTGGGAAGATTCATACCAAAAGGTATAATTGCCTGAAAAATGATTTATTTTACCAAAGTCAATATCTGAAATGTGTGTACATACTGCATCTAAAAAGTGACGGTCATGAGATACAACAATGACTGTATTATCAAAATTTGCTAAAAAGTTTTCTAACCAAGCTATAGTTTCAAAATCTAAATCATTTGTAGGTTCATCCATGATTAACACATCTGGATTACCAAATAATGCCTGAGCTATCAAAACCCTAACCTTCTGTTTACCATCTAATTCGCTCATTAAAGTGTAATGTAAATCTTCTTTAATTCCTAAATTAGAAAGCATAGCAGCTGCATCAGAATCTGCATTCCAACCATTCATTTCTTCAAAAGTTACCTGTAGCTCACCAATCTTATCAGCATTTTCATCTGAATAATCTGCATACAGAGCATCTATTTGGGATTTAATTGCAAAAAGATCTTTATTACCCATTACTACTGTTTCTAAAACATGAAATTCATCAAAAGCATAATGATCTTGAGTTAATACAGACATTCTTTTACCTGTCTCTAAAGATACATGGCCTGAGGTAGGCTCCATTTTCCCAGAAATTATTTTTAAAAAAGTAGATTTACCAGCGCCATTTGCACCTATAATACCGTAACAATTTCCGTTTAGAAATTTTGTATTTACTTCGTCAAATAATATACGCTTGCCAAACTGAACTGATAAATTTGAAACTGATAACATTTTTAATTTTTCTTAAATTCCGTGCAAAAATAGTAAATACATTTATGTTTTGACTTAAAAATAAAGGATGATTAATCATAAAAACATTGATTTTAAATTTAGTTTGTATAATCTCTTTTAACAAGCTGTTAACAAGCATCACTAAATTAGATATGTATTTTTGTAAAAGAATGAGTTTAAATCCACATTTTAGGCAATATACAGCTTTGATAATATTGGTAATTATAACCGTGTTATTTGGATGTAACAACACTCAGGTTTGTAACAGTACTTTCTTTGGTGGTAAAATTATAAATCCTAAATCTAATTGCATCATTTTATTTGAAAATGAAATTCCTTTAGATACATTTTATTTAGATAAAAACAATTCTTTCCTTGGTGAAATACCCTCACTAGAAGAAGGTTTATTTAATTTCAAACATGGAAATGAACAACAATATGTTTATCTAGAACCTAAAGACAGTCTTTTAATTAGACTTAATACTTGGAATTTTGATGAAACATTGGTATTTAGTGGAAAAGGGGCTGAAAGAAATAATTTATTAATTGACAGTTTTTTAGAATCGGAGGAGGAAAGAAAAATCTTTTATCAATACTATAATTTATCTCCCTCCGAATTTAGTGAGAAAGTTATACAAACTGAAAAAATTAAACTTAATAGATACAATGATTTCATTAACAATCA
>Ga0257120_1000837_pt1 | contig 21798 bp, 22 predicted proteins | sample SI106_10metaG_FD_190153 | JGI IMG/M metagenome (GOLD analysis project Ga0257120, IMG submission 190153) | Marine microbial communities from Saanich Inlet, British Columbia, Canada - SI106_10 | ecosystem: Environmental > Aquatic > Marine > Inlet | place: Canada: British Columbia | collected... | reverse complement strand
GTCGTATTTTACATAAGTTATATTCTGGTTTTGTTTTTTGCTCAATCTTTAGATAGTAATCATGTATCAATAACTTTAATAGCCTCCATCTCTATTTTGTTTTTTACTGGGTTATTAGATGATTTTAAAAACCTTTCTCCAAAGATTAAATTTTTATGCCAAATAATAGGAGTTGCTTTATTAATGTTTCAGCCAGATTTTAGAATTTTATCTCTCCATGGTTTTATGGGAATCTATGAAATTCCATTGTATGTTTCTGTTGGTGGAAGTATGTTCTTTTTATTAGGACTCATAAATGCTTTTAATCTAATAGACGGTATAGACGGTCTAACAGGAATTACAGGTGTTATTGTTGCTTCTTTTTATAGCTATCTGCTTTATAATTTAGGGTATTTCTTCTATTTGTCTTTAAGTCTAGCCACCATTGCCACCTTACTTGCTTTTTTGAGATTTAATTTTTCTAATACAAGAAAGATTTTTATGGGAGATACAGGGAGCTTGGTGATAGGTTTGGTGTTGGGGGTATTAACTTTAAAACTCTTGTCTGTAGATGATACTGCATATGGTTCACTATCTTTTTATAGAGCGCAACTACCATTATTTTTAACAGGTGTCTTATTTGTGCCGCTTTTAGATACCATGCGTGTTATGTTTTTGAGGCTTACTAAAGGAGTCTCTATGTTTAAGCCAGATAGAAATCACCTACATCATATAATTGTAGATTTTGGTTTGTCTCACAGAAAAGCGTCTTTTTTTATTGGTTTTGTTAATTTTATTGTGGCATTTATTATGTTTTTCGTCATTCAAAAATTTAACAGCTTTCAATCGTTATTCATATTAGGATTGTTGTTTCTCATAGCAATTATGATCTTATTTCTAATGAATAAAAACAAAACTGCACTTCGATTAAAAATTAAGATTAAAAAATCTATGTTAAAGGTATTGTCTTTATAAATTTGACCTCAAATTATCTTCTTATTATGATTAGATTTAATATTTTTGTACCTTTAAAATAATGTCTAATAATTCTAAAAATTGGTTTGTAGTTTATACAAAACCTAGAAACGAGTTAAAGGTCTTGCAAAGGCTCTCTATTCTAGGAATAGAGGCTTATGTGCCAACAAAAATAGAAGTTAGGCAATGGTCTGATAGAAAGAAAAAGATATTGGTGCCTTTGTTGCCATCCATGGTCTTAGTGAGTTTACAAGAGAATGAAGTACACAAAGTATTTGATGCTCCAGAAGTTATTAGGTATATGTTTGAATATGGAAAACGTGCAATAGTATCTAATGAAGAAGTATTGGCTATGCAGTATTATTTAGAGCATAGTTATTGTCAAAAACAACAAGAAGTAGCCATTGGCGATACGCTACAAGTACCATTATTAGAAGAGGAGGCAATACTGCTCTCAAAAAAAGGAAAGAATTGTATTGCTCAATTAAAAAAAATGGGTGCCATTGTATCATTTCAACTGAATTAATCAGTTGTTTTTTTTTGGTCATGAATTTCCATTACTGTGAGTAGTGACGGCGAAGCCGTATCTTAGAGCAATGTTTATAGCTCTTTAAAAGAGCTTTTAAAAATTAAAAAAAACTAAATTGACTACCGGTGGTAGTCGAGAAAAAATAGAAGTTATGAAAGTAGGAATCACCTTTTCAACCTTTGATCTTTTTCATGCTGGGCATGTAAAGATGCTGGAAGAAGCCAAACGACAGTGTGACTATTTAATCGTAGGCTTGCAGTTAGACCCCTCGATTGATCGCCCTGAGAAAAACGGACCTTCACAATCTATAATAGAGCGTTATATTCAACTCAAAGGATCCAAGCATGTAGATGAAATTGTGCCTTACGTATCGGAGCAAGATTTAGAAGATATTTTACACTCTTTTAAACTGGATGTTAGAATTATTGGCGAAGAGTACAAAGAAAAAAGCTTTACAGGAAGAACCTATTGTGAAGAAAAAGGAATAGAGATCTATTACAATTCCAGAGATCATCGGTTCTCTTCGTCTGGGTTAAGAAAACAAGTAAAATCTGTAGATCAAAATAAATAAGAAATGAATATTACAGTTATAGGATCCGGATATGTTGGGCTCGTCTCAGGAACGTGTTTTGCAGAGATGGGAAACAGGGTTACTTGCGTAGATATAGATCCCGCTAAGATTGAAAAATTAAACCAAGGAATCATTCCTATTTTTGAACCTGGTTTAGAAACGATGGTTTTGAAAAATGTAAAGAATAAGAACCTGTTTTTTACAACAGCGTTAGACAAAGCTTTACAAAATTCTGAAATCGCATTTATAGCTGTCGGAACTCCTATGGGAGATGATGGTTCTGCTGATTTACAATATGTATTGGCCGTAGCGAAATCTATAGGCCAGTCGATGCAAAAAAGATTGATTGTGGTTGATAAATCTACTGTGCCAATAGGGACTGCAGATAAGGTAAAGGCGACCATTCAAAAAGAGTTAGATGCACGGGATTCTGATTTACAGTTTGATGTGGTTTCGAATCCTGAGTTTTTAAAAGAGGGAGCTGCGATAGATGACTTTATGAAGCCCGATAGAGTGGTTATTGGAGCAGATTCTGAGATTGCCTTTAAAAAAATGAAAGAATTATATAGTCCTTTTTTTAGATCTCATGACCGATTTATTACGATGGACATTCGTTCTGCTGAAATGACAAAGTATGCAGCCAATGCAATGCTGGCTACCAAAATATCTTTTATGAACGAAATTGCCAATATCTGTGAAAAGGTAGGTGCCGATGCCAACCAGGTTAGAATCGGGATTGGTTCAGATCAGCGTATTGGATATAGTTTTATATATCCTGGAGCTGGTTATGGTGGTTCTTGTTTTCCAAAAGATGTAAAAGCACTGACTAAAATAGCCAAAGAAAATGGCTATACTGCGCAATTGATCACCGCAGTAGAAGAAGTAAATGATGCACAGAAATTAGTGATCGCTCAGAAAATTATAACCTGTTTTGGAGAAGATTTAACCGGATTTACTTTTGGTATTTGGGGCTTGGCCTTTAAGCCAGGAACCGATGACATGCGAGAAGCACCATCTATATACGTAATTAAAGAATTGGTGAGTAGAGGGGCTAAAATAAAAGCTTATGACCCTAAGGCAATTAATGAAGCAAAAGAGCATTATTTAAAAGGAGTTCAAAATATAACGTATGTAACTTCAAAATATGACGTTTTAAAAGATTCGGATGCACTAGTATTACTTACTGAATGGAAAGAATTCCGTTCGCCTGATTTTGAAGAGATGAAAGTACAATTAAAAACGCCTGTAATTTTTGATGGTCGTAATCAGTATATTGCTTATGATCTTGAGAATAAAGGGTTAGAATATTATAGAATTGGAAAGATTTAATTGAAATAAAATAAATTTTAATGATTATAACTTTATTACTGCCAATGAAAGGTAACTCTGAAAGAGTTCCTAATAAAAATTTGAAATTATTTAATGGAAAGCCATTATTTTATGCTGTCATTGATGAGTTGGTTAAATCAAAGTATATAAATAAAGTTATAATTAATACTGATAGTGATTTAATTGCGGAATCAGCGGTTAATGCATATAAAGATTTTGTGCATATTCACAAAAGACCAAAAAATATTCAAGGAGATTTTGTATCCATGAATAAAATAATAGAATACGATCTTAATAACAGTGATTCAGATATTTATATTCAAACCCACAGTACCTCACCATTATTAGCTATTAAAAGTCTTGATAATGCTATCGATAAAATGATAAGTAAGTCAACAGATTTTGATTCTATTTTTAGTGTTACTAAAATTCAGACTAGATTTTATGATAAAAATGGTAATCCTTTTAATCATGACCCCAAAGAACTTCTTAGAACCCAAGATTTAGAGCCATTGTTTGAAGAGAATTCTGGTTTTTATATCTTTACAAAAGAATCTTTTAAAAATGCAGATAATAAAAGAATAGGGTTAAGACCTTTAATGTTCGAAATAGATAAAATTGAAGCGATTGATATCGATGAACCTTCAGACTTTATAATTGCAGAGACACTACATAAATTATTAAAATGATTTTAGATAAAGTAGAAAATAGTAGCAGGTATTTTAAAGCACCTATATTTGAAGATATTTTTCAGAAACTCAAAGACTTTGACATTAATACACCTAATGGCACCTATAAAACACATGATTCATATTATTTTAAAGTAATGAGCTATGAAACTCAATTATCTCCAAAAATAATAGAATCCCATAGAAAAGAAGTTGATGTTCAAATTTTACTCTCTGGAAAAGAACTAATAAAAATTTACAAAGAAGAGGATGTAAGTGTATTAGAAAAATATAATTCCAAAATAGATTGTCAATTTTATCAAGAATTATATTCCCCAATTTCAGAATTAATTCTTGAACCAAGTTACATGGCAGTTTTCTTCCCAAATGATATTCATGGCCCTTTATATGCACACAATAATAAAGTAGATAAATTAAAAAAAATTGTAATCAAAATAGATGAAACACTTTTCTCACAATAAGAGCATTCTTAAATCGAAATTAAAAAACAAAGAGCTTTCAATAGGTTCTTGGTTAACAATACCACATCAAGCAGTAATTGAAATATTAAGTACTGCAGGTTTTGAATGGTTAACAATAGATATGGAGCACTCTCCTATTAGTATTGAGAGTATTATGAATTTGATAGGCCATATTCAAGGCAATGGGATGCAGGCTTTAGTTAGGGTCAGTAAAAATGAAGAAGTTGCTATTAAAAGAGTTTTAGACGCAGGAGCTGACGGAGTTATTGTTCCGATGATACGAAATAAGGAAGAAGCTAAGCAAGCCGTAGACTATGTTAAATATCCTCCAATAGGAAAACGAGGAGTAGGTCTAAATAGAGCTCAAAAATATGGAACTGCTTTTGATACATATCAAGAGTGGGTTAAAGATGAAGTGGTTGTAATTGCTCAAATTGAACATATAGATGCTGTCAATAATTTAGAAGATATTTTTTCAGTTCCTGGAATAGATGGAATTATTGTAGGACCTTATGACTTATCTGCATCTATGGGGTATCCTGGAGAGTATGATAGACTAGATGTACAAGCTGCATTGTTAAAAATTGATGAAGTAGCAAAAAAACTTGACAAGCCTTTAGGTTTTCATGTCATTGATTCAGGTTATCAGAAAACACTAGAGAAAATTAATAAAGGATATTCCTTTCTTGCATTTAGCCTAGACTTTTTCTTTCTAGGAGATAAAGCTAGAGAAGAAATGAAATTACTTAAAAGTAAACTGTAATGAAAAAGGTTTTAGTTTTTGGAGGATTTGGGTTTTTAGGACATTATTTAGTTCATGAATTACTAAAGAGAGGTTATAAGGTAACTGTCGCAGATATTCATGAAAACGAAAAATTGGAGAGTAATATCACATATATTAAATGTGATATTACTAGTAAAGAAAACGTTGAAAATGTTTTTGAAAATAAACAATTTGATTTTGTATACAATTTAGCTGGTTTTGCAAATTTAGATACAGCTATAAAGTATCCAATAGAGACGATTCAGTTAAACGTAATTGGAAATATGCACATTCTTGAACAATGTGTAAAAAATAATGTTTCTAGATTTGTTTATGCAAGTAGCGCTTATGCAATGAGTAATAAAGGCTCTTTTTACGGAATAAGTAAATTAGCCTCAGAAAAAATTATTGAAGAGTACTTGAAGAAATATAGTTTACCTTTTACAATATTAAGATATGGTTCAGTTTATTCTGAAATATCATACGACAATAACTACATCTATAATTTAGTTAAATCTGCAGTTTTAGAAGGTGAAATTAATCACAATGGTGATGGAAATGAATTGAGAGAGTATATTCATGCAGCAGATGCTTCTAAACTCTCTGTAGATGTCATAGAATCAGAAAATTTTAAAAACCTTCACGTTATTCTTACTGGAAATGAGCGTATGAAACGCTCTGATTTATTTAATATGGTTAGAGAAATATTAAATGATCAGGTAGAGATAAATTATAAAAATGATGGTTACCATAACCATTATAATTTCACACCCTATTCCTTTGAACCATCAGTGAGTAGGAAGCTTTCAGCAAATCCTCACATTGATATGGGACAAGGTTTATTAGAATGTGTAAGATCTGTTCATAAAAATGAAAAATAATTTTAAGCAAAAAAAATTAAAAGAAAAAGAATTTGATTCCTTTTCAGCAGAATTTCTATACAACACTTTAAAAACTCTTTCTGAAAATAAAAAGAATATATCCATTGCTTTATCGGGCGGTTCAACGCCGTTGCCTATTTTAAGTATTCTTAAAGAATATAAACTTAATTGGAAATATTTTAATTTTTTTATGGTAGACGAAAGGAATGTTTCTATCTCAAGTTCATCAAGTAACTACGGTAATATTGAAAAAGTATTTTTAAGAGATGTAAATTCCTCCAGTCATTCTATGATAAATGATAACGATTCCATTGAGGAGTGTGCCATTAATTATGAAAAATTACTATGTTCAAAAATTCCTTTAGGAGAAAATAACTTACCTATTTTTGATTTAATTCTTTTAGGTATTGGAGATGACGGACATACGGCCTCGTTATTTCCAGATACAAAAGGATTAAATGAAAGTAAAAAAGTGGTGATTAAAAATAGCGTTCCTCAATTAAATACAGAGAGAATTACTTTAACCTACCCAGTAATTTTAAATGCTTCGAAAATTATAATATTGGCAAAAGGAGCAGCTAAAGATGAAATATTAAAAGAGATAGAAATGGGTATAGGAAACCACTATCCTATTGCACGAATTATTAATTCAAATGTTGATACAACCTGTATTTTAGGAATAAACTAATATGAATATTAAGAATATTTTTTTTGATTTTGATGGAGTCATAGCAGAATCTGTAAGTGCTAAAACAGATGCTTTTGAAGAAATGTATCTTCAATATGGTAAAGATATTGCTGCTAAGGTTGTTGAATATCATAAATTACACGGGGGAGTTTCTAGGTATGAAAAGTTTAAATATTTTCATGAAGAATTTTTAAATGAAGCAATTAATCAAGAGAAAGTTGATAAATTGGCCATTCAATTTTCAAATATAGTTTTAGACAAAGTAATTAATTCTGACGAAGTTTTAGGCGCAAATTATTTTATAGAAAAATACCATACAAAGTTTCAATTCTGGGTTATTACAGGAACACCAACCACAGAGATTGAGTTGATTGTTGAAAAAAGAAAATTGACCAGTTTTTTTATTGGATTGCATGGCTCTCCAAAAAACAAGCGGTATTGGACAGAAAATTTGATTAAAAAACACAACTTAAAGCGAGATGAAATCATTTTTTTAGGAGATGCAACTACTGATATGGATGCTGCTGATTTTTCTAAAACTCATTTTGCCTTAAGAGAAAATGAAGAAAATAAAGAAATCTTTAAAGACTATAAAGGTCACAGGTTTAATGATTTTTATCAATTAGAAAAAATTTTAAATATTACATAAATGAAAATTTTATTGACGACTACTTCCTTTCAAGATACTCCAGGAAAACATCATGATTTATTAAATTCTCAAAATTGGGATATTGATTACTTAAGAGGTCCAGTAGATGAAAGTGTTTTATTACCTATTATTCATAAATATGATGGCGTTATCTGTGGTGATGACGAATATACAAGAGAAGTTATAAAGTTAGGTAAACAGGGAAAATTAAAAGTGCTTTCAAAATATGGAGTAGGTTTAGATAGAATTGACCTTGAGGCAGCAAAAGAGTTCGATGTTAAAGTAACTAATGTTCCTGGTGTAAATCAAGTATCCGTAGCTGAACATGTCTTAGCATTATTATTTTCTTTTCAAAAAAACATTCATTTACAGTATAATTCTGTCCAAAATAAAAGCTGGAAAAGATTAACTGGTAATGAGATAGAAGGAAGTACAATAGGAATTATAGGTTTAGGATCTGTAGGTAAAGAGCTTGCTAAAAAATCATTGGCCTTAGGAATGAGTGTCTATTGTTTTGATCTATATAAAGATGAAGATTTTTTATCTCAATTTAATGATATTGTTTTTACTGATAACATAAATGATATTTATGAAAACTCTGATGTAATAAGTTTACATATTCCGCATACTTCTAAAACAGATAAATTAATAAATAAAGAAGTCCTTTTTTCTAAAATGAAAAAAAATCCAATTATCATAAATACTTCTAGAGGAAAACTTATTGATACAGATTCATTAATTGATGCAATACAAAAAGATCAGATAAAAGGTTATTTAACTGACGTTTTAGCTGAGGAACCTATTCATGAAGAAGAAAAGTTAATTGGAGTAAAAAATATAATAATTACGCCTCATGTTGGATCCAGGACATATCAAAGCGTCCAAAGACAGGGTATTGTATCAATTAATAATTTATGTAATGCATTATAAACCTTTACTTAATATTTTAGTTGTTATTCCTGCACGAGGAGGATCAAAGGGTATTCCCAGAAAAAATTTACGCCTTTTGGCAGGAAAACCTTTATTATGTTATTCAATTTATACTGCTTTAAATTCTAGCTTCAAGCCAGATGTATTTGTCTCCAGTGAAGACGATGAAATACTTAATACAGCAAAAAAAGTTGGAGCAAAAACTCATAAAAGAGATAAGAGCATTGCCGACGATAATACTACATTAGATCCGGTAATATTTGATTGTTATCTATTTGCAGAAAAGAATCAGAGAAAGAAATATGATTTAATAATAACATTACAGCCTACATCCCCTTTGTTGTTATCAAAATCTTTAGATTCCGCTATAAATAAAATGATCATAAATCAAGATATTGATACTATTATTGCCGCTAAAGATTCTACGCATCTTTCTTGGAGGAAAGAAAATGAAAAGTTTATACCTAATTATAAAAAACGTTTAAATAGACAATACTTAAAACCTGAATACACAGAAACTGGTGCCTTTTTGATCACAAGAAGTTATATTATTTCTAAAAAAAATAGAATCGGAAAAAATGTAGATTTAGTGATTTTAAGTAATGGAGAGGAGATTGATATTGATACCTATGAAGATTGGAATTTATGTGAGTATTATTTAAAGAGAAAACATATTATTTTTGTTGTGACAGGAAATAGCAATGTAGGTTTAGGTCATGTTTACAATACACTTTTAATTGCTAACGATATTTTGAATCATCAAATTACTTTTTTAGTAGATGAAGATAGTGAGTTAGCGTTTAAAGTGATTAAATCTAAGAATTATCCAGTTTTAATGCAGGAAAAGATAAATATAATTGAAGATATCAATAAATTATCTCCTGACATTATTATAAATGACTTGCTAGACACATCTGAAGAATATGTGAAAACATTAAAAAATAATAATTATAAAGTAATTAATTTTGAGGATTTAGGGACAGGTTCTCAACACGCAGACATTGTTTTTAATGCTATTTATCCAGAGAAAAATGCTTTACCTAATCATTATTTTGGTCAAGATTATTTCATATTGAGAGACGAATTTATATTCTCTAGAGAAAAAAGTATTAAAGAAAAGGTTCAAAATGTTTTAATTACTTTCGGAGGAGTTGATCCTAACAATTATTCAGAAAAAGTTGTTAGAACTATTTATAAATATTGTAAAGAGAACCACATTAAAATCACTTTGATCACAGGGTTTGGTTATAATAATTACGATACAATCAATAAATTCAAAAGTATAGACATTAAACAAAATATTTCTAATATTTCCGATTATATGTTAAATGCTGATCTAGTTTTTACCTCTGCAGGTAGAACATTATATGAATTAGCCAGTCTCGGAACACCAGCTATTGTTATGGGGCAAAACGATCGAGAAATGACTCATTTTTTTGGTTCATCAAAATACGGATTTTCAAATTTAGGACTAGGGTATAATCTTCCCGATGAATTATTGTTCCAAGAGTTTTTAAGATTGGTGAATTCGTTTGAAATTAGAAAACATATGAGTGATTTGATGAAAAAACAAAATTTAAAAAACGGTAGAAATAAAGTAAATAAATTAATCAAAAAATTAATAGAATAATGAAGTTGTTAGAGATTTTAAATAAAGGAGTAGATAAACATAATCCAGTTTTAAAGCCATTTATTATTGCTGAAATTGGAGTTAACCATGAAGGTTCAATGATGACAGCAAAGAGATTAATTGATGAAGCTAAAGAAGGTGGCGCTCATGCAGTAAAGTTTCAGTCATATAAAGCTGAAACAATAGCCTCTAAATATTCTCCAGCATATTGGGATCTTTCTCAGGAGCCTACTAAATCACAATTTGAACTATTTAAAAAACATGACTCATTTTGGAAAGATGAGATGCAAGAGTTGAAAAATTACTGTGATATGGTAGGTATTGAGTTTATGAGCACTCCATTTGATGTTGAATCTGCCGAGTTTCTAAATGATATGATGGATGTTTTTAAAATATCATCTTCTGACATTACAAATAAACCTTTTATTGAGTACATCTGTAGTTTTGGAAAACCTATTATATTGTCGACTGGTGCCAGTGATTTAGAGGAAGTTCACGATGCAGTTAATTGGATAAAGCCTTTTAATATTCCTCTAGCTTTATTGCATTGTGTGCTAAATTACCCAACGCCTGATGAGAATGCCAATTTAGGAATGATTACTGCTTTAAAAAAAGAATTTCCTTCAAATATTATTGGTTATTCCGATCATACATTGCCAAAAGAAATGAAGGTCTGTGAAATGGCTACAATGCTTGGTTCTGTTATTATAGAAAAACATTTCACTAACGATAAATCATTGCCAGGGAATGACCATTACCATGCAATGGATAAGGAGGATATGAAAAAGTTTAATAAAAATATTGAAAAGGCTTTTGAAATATTAGGAAGCTTTAAAGTTGAAGCTTTAGCGGATGAAGAAAAATCAAGGTTAAACGCAAGAAGAAGCTTAGTTGCAGTAAAAAATATTAAAAAAGGAGATGTAATTAATAGAACTGACTTAACTTTTAAAAGACCCGCACATGGTATTAGTCCTAAGTATATTGATGACGTGGTTGGCAAAATTGCAAAGATAGATATAAATGAAGATGATATTATTACAAAAGAACTAATATGAAAGATCAATATGTAATTCTTACCGGTAGCAAAAATAATGCGGGAGATTACTTAATTAAATATAGAGCAAAGCAACTATTTTCTGAATTTCGTTCAGATAGAAAAATTATTGATATTAATGGATGGGAAGATTTATCAAACTCTAATTTAAATATTATTAATGATTCAAAAGCTTTGATTTTAATGGGTGGACCTGCTCTAGTTAAAGATATGGTTCCTAGGGTTTACGGTTTAGCTAATGTTTTAGACAAAATTAAAGTTCCTATTATAATGATGGGGATAGGTTGGAAATCCACAGAGGGTAATTGGCAAAACACATATCATTATAAATTAAATTTAAATACTTTAAATTTATTAAAAAAAGTAAAAAATTCCGGTTATTTATCAAGTGTCAGAGATTATCACACATTAAGTGCTTTGAGATTTAATGGCTGTGAAAATATTTTAATGACAGGCTGTCCAGCTTATTATGATAAAAAATTTATCAACACAGATATAATTGACAAAGATATAAATAAAGTGGCATTTTCATTAGGGGTATCTTTTATAGAATCTCCATCAATGTTAAATTTGATGAAAGATAATATTATTGCATGTCAAAAAAAGTTTTTAGATAAAGATTTTGAAGTTGTTTTTCATCATTCATTAGATAGAGCCCGATTTTTAAATGCATATAAATCTGCTTCAAATCATGTTAAAATGCATAATGAATTTGCAAATTGGTTAGAAAGTAAAAATATAAAATACAAAGATATTTCTGGAAGTGCAGAAAATTTGATGAATTATTATTCAAATATAGATTTACATATTGGATATAGGGTACATGCCCATATTTTCATGAATAGTATTGCTAAGAAGTCAGTTTTAATCAGTGAAGATGGAAGAGCAAAAGGAGTTAAAGGTACAATCTCAGGTATTGTTTTGGATGGGTATTTAAAATTTAGAAATAATTTTATTTCAAAAGTACTTTATAGATTACTTCCCTCTTATGATAAGTTTTTAGCAAATGAGTTTTTAACAAAAGAATTAATATCCGAAATTGATTATGAGCAAATAATTAATTTTTCTAGAATGAAAAGTTCGAGAAAAATAATTGACACCAATTTTATTATTATGCAACAATTTTTAAAACAATTACCATAAGTAATGCATGTTGTAAAGAGTTCTGTAATTTATTTAAGCAGTAGTATTTTAAGTAGAGCAATACCCTTTTTGTTGTTGCCTATACTTACTAAGTATTTGTCTCCAGATGAGTATGGTATTTTATCAATCTTTCAATTGATGATTTCTTTTTCTACTGCTTTTGTAGGGATGAATATGTCAATGAATATTTCAAAGAATTTTTTTAAATACACCAAACAACAAACTTCATTAATGATTGGTAATATATTAATGATACTCTCTTTAACAACATTAATATATTTTGTAATTACTTTAGGGGTGTCTTTTTATTATCAAGAGATATTCTCTGTTCCATCAAATTGGGTAGTTATTATCCCTTTGCTTAGTTTTATGTTTATGATTAATACTATTAACCTAACAATTCTGAGAAATCAAGAAAAGGCTTATTTATTTGGAGTGTTTGAAGTTATAAATACTGCAATAAATATGGGTGTTACTATTTTATTATTAATTATGTATCATTATGGATGGTATGCTAGAGTCGGAGGTATAATTGTTGCTTATACGCTTTTCTTTATCATCTCATTATTACATATGAGAAAAAATGGATTTATTATTTTACGATATGACAGAGAGGAAGTAAGAAAGATATTGAAATTATCTATTCCATTAATTCCACATGTGGTTGGTGGTATTATTATTGCTTTAAGTGATCGTTTTTTTATTGAGAGAATGGTGAGTTTGGAAATGGTTGGGATATATTCGGTTGGTTATATGTTCGGGATGGTTGTTATTTTATTTACAGATGCTTTTTTAAAAGCATGGTCACCTTGGTTTTATAAAATGTTGTCGGATGCTAATAGCACAAAGAAACTTAAGATTGTAAAATATAGTTATTTATACATTTTAGTAACATTTATTATTGCATTTGGAATTTCTATTTTCGCCAAATTTATTATTCCTTATGTAGTAGATGTTAGGTATGCTGGTGCTGAGATTTATGTTTTTTGGATTGCTATTGGTTATGCAGTACATGGAGTATATAAAATATTTTTCCCGTATTTAGTCCACATAAGCAAAACAGCTTTTTTAGGGGTAAGTACAGTAATTGCAGCCGTGCTAAATTTAATATTTAATTATTTTCTAATAAAGGAATTTGGAGCTATTGGAGCTGCATATTCAACAGTCTTATCTTTTATTGTAAGTGCTAGTTTAGTATTTTGGTATCAGAATAAACATTTTAAAATGCCTTGGTTCTTTTTTTATAGCTGATGTTAATTGAATCTTGGGAAAAAATAAGTAATTGAAGTGATTTTAAAAAGCAAGATCTATGAATAATAATTTCGATTATTTTTACACTTACAGGAAAGCACCTCAATTGTATTATAAAAAACTTTCTTTAAAAAGTATAATACTTTTGTTCAAATCAATTTTGAAAGATTTTTTAAATCTGTTTCAACAAGAGGATGTTATCGAGAAAAATAAAATCTGGATAATTTCAAATACTTTGAATAATAGAAATTCAACTGAGTTTATAACTAATTATTATTCAGATTCAATTTCAGTTAAATTTGGAGGAAAGAAATCCTTTCAAATAAAAACCATATTTCCACATAGAAATTTCATTGGGAAATTTATTAAGACGGTTGTTTTCTTTATTACATCAAATGATGATTGGAGTATACATAATATTCATTATCTGTATGATACTATTTATATGGAAAAAAAGATTGAAAACCTTCTACTGTCCTCATTACCAAAACTAATTATATTTTCAAATGATCACTATTATTATAATAGAATCCTTCTAAAGAAGGCAAGAGAGAAAAATATAACAACTATTTATATACCCCACGCTTCAGTTTCAGGCTATTTTCCAAAATTAGAATTCGATTACTCTTTTTTATATGGTAAACAGATGGAGGATACTTACTTAAAAGTTGGTGAATCTCTTGGGCAAATAGATATTACTGGAAGTATAAGGTCTCAAAATCTTAAGTTTTTAAAAAAAGAGAGTTATTCAGAAAGAACCCTAGGTATTGCAATAAACCCTATGGACAATATAAAAGATATACGAAATTTAGTTGCCGAGATAGTCAATATGAAATCTTTTCAAAAGATTATAATAAGGTTTCATCCTAGAATGAAAATTAATAAATTTTTAATTGATCCAATAATAGAGTATTCTTCGGCATCAGAAAGTTCAATTAATATATATTTATCTCAAATAAACATACTGATAGCAGGGAATTCTGGAATACACTTGGAGGCTGCAATTTCGGGTACAAAATCAATTACTATGTATTTTAGTGATCAATTTATATATGATTATTATGGTTTTATTGAAAATAAGATAAGTCAATATTCATCTAGTTTAATTGCTTTAGCAAATATTTTAAATAAAGATATAGTATATCCTAAAGAGGAATACTTATCTTATTATGATTATTCTGTTACTAACAGTGAATTGAACGAAACAAGTTTCAGAATTTTAGAAAAAATTAATTTAATACTAAAAAATATTTAATGAATGTTTCAGTAATAATCCCATCTAATGGGAATAGGGAGAGTGTTTTTAAATCAATTAAAAGTGTTCGTGACCAGGTGTTTAATTTTAAAGTAGAGATAATAGTTGTTATCAATGGAGATCTATTTGAAAAATTAATCATTAAAAAATTAAATGAACTATCCATTATTAAAGTCATATACTGTGATATTCCAAATGGAAATGCAGCCAGAGATTTAGGTATTCAAAATAGTAAATATGATTATATTTGTTTTCTTGACGACGACGATTTATGGAGATCTGATAAGTTAAAAGTACAGATAAACCAAATGCAGCTAGATAATAATTTCTTTTCTTACACAGGAAGGCTAATAGATAGTCCTTATAAGAAATATTATAGTATTTCAAAACCCTATGAAAATCAATTAAATAAAGAGATATTTGAAAGAAATTTTATTGGTGGTTTTTCATCAGTTTGTATTACAAAGGATCTTTATAAAAAATCTGATGGTTTAGATTTAAGCTTAGGTTGTTTTCAAGATTATGATTTTTATTTAAGGTGTTTAGATCATTCAGGTGTAACAATAATAGATGAACCATTAGTAATATATTCTCAACATTTTGGTCTAAAAATATCTAATAATTATAAAGTAAATAAGCTAAGTGTTCAACAAATATTAGATAAATATAAAGGACATGTTTACTTTAAAAGTTTAAAAAAATCCTTAAAAAAAATGGTTTTAAGAAAAGGGATTAAATATCTTAATTTAAAGATGGTCATTTTTTCACAGACTTTATGAAGTTACTTTCTTATCTTATTAATTTTATAGCAATTTTTGCTATTTGTATAATTGCTTACTTAATTTATCCTTTTGCTACTGATTATCATGAGTATAATGATTTATACAATTGTGTAAATTATCCTTGGTCATGTCCAGCAAATATAAATATATACAATTACTCTATAGGATTGAGAGGTTTTTTCATAATGTTATCTTGGATGAAATCTTTTTTTTTACTTGAGTTAATAGTAATAGTTTTTACTATTTATCAACTGAATATTTTGGCGAGAAAGCAAAATCTTAATTATTTATTTATATTGATTGTCTTTTTTGCAGCTTTCTTAAAAGATTACTATTTAAATGCTTTTACTCAAGCACTAGCTCTTTCTGTTATAATATTTAGTTTAAATCAATTATCAAAAAAAAGAATTGTTTTAAAAATTTTATCTTCATTAATACATATAAGTTCTTTATTCTATTTTATTAAAATTAATAAAAGATTATTTAATATTTTATATTTAATTATAGTTATAAATATTTTTTTATTTATAACTACTAACAATACAATTCTTTCATTATTAATTAATTTAAGTTCAATATTTATTGGAGATATATCAAATAAACTAAATTATTATATAGAAGTGAAATCTTATAGTGAGGGTATTATACCTTTAGTTATTAAAACTTTTTTCTTTTTAATTGCATACAATACAAGTTATATAAGAAACTCACCTTATAAATCTATTTATCTTTTTTGCTTTATGGTGTACTCTACTTTTTTAACTATTGACATTCTGGCAAATAGAATTTTATCAATTGGTAAGATATTTGAAATATTAGCATTTGCTTCTATGCTAAGAGTTCCTCATAAAAAAAGAAAAATTATTTTAAGTTTTACTTATATGATTATTTTAATCCTAATAAACTTTATTTGATACGATTAGCGATATACAGTATTGAGAGTGTTGATTCTTTTCGATATAACTTTTTTATGTTCAATAACTCTTTTCTAAGTAGTTGTTCTAGAACTATATATTTATATGTAGAAGACGATATCGATCAAAAAACAATACAATTATTTAAGCAATACTTTGATTTTGTGATTGTTAAAAAAGTCTTATTCTTCAATTCCAATAAAATAAAGGATGTTTTATCACATGATAAAATAAATTTTTTAATTATAAACTCATTTACAGCGGGGGATTTTAGAATTATTAATGCAATTAAGGATTCAAGTATTTTTTTACTGTACATACAACACGGATTATATTTAAAATACATGAAGAGAAATATTAACTTTTTTAGAAATAATTTTAAGAGAGTTCTAAGTTCTCTTTATTATGTTGCAGATATAACATCATGGAACTTGATGAAAAGTTATGATATTGCAAGTGTATACCTAAGGGGTAAAAATAGAAGTGTTATTTCCAAAGAATTACGTAGTAAAACTTCTTTAAATATTGTTTTATCTGAATATTGGAAACAATTTCACAAAGAAATCTATAAGATTAATTCGGAATTCTTTATTGCTGGATTTTTAGATTTATTAAAATTTAAATCAAAACCAGTAGATGGTATTGTTTACTGTGCGCAAACTCTTGTTGAAGACGGAAGAATAGATAAATTAACAATGCTTAATTTTTACCAAGAACTTTATGATTTTGGTAATAAAATAGCTGTTAAAATTTTTGTAAAAACCCATCCTAGAAACTCAAAATGGACTTTGGATATATTTAGGAGTTTTGAATTTTCTATATTTACAAAAGAAATTCCTATTGGTATTGTAACAATTGGTCACTATTCATCATTACTACCTATTTGGTCAATAAATAAATGTCCAATAATCATCTTTGAATTAAAAAAACATCCAACACCAGAATCTATTTCCAATGTATCATCATTAACAATTCAAACATTAAAAAATATTGATATTCAAACACTGAATTTTTTGGAGGTAAATAAGAAAGCTATTGAATATTTTGGTGATATACCTATTCAAGAAAACATAAATAATAATATACTAAAATCATATGAAAATTCCATTTTGCCTTCCATTAATAGATAAAGATGTAAATCAAGAAGTTTTATCTTGTTTAAATGAAACAGGTTGGCTCACAACAGGGCCTAAAGTTAAATTGTTAGAAGATGAAATAACTGAATTATGCCAAACGAGCTCAACTATATGTGTAAATTCGTGGACTTCTGGGATGTTACTTTTAATAAGGTGGTTAGACTTAAGGGAAGATGATGAGATTATTGTGCCTACATATACTTACGCAGCATCAGCATTTTCAGTAATTAATTCTCGTGTAAAATGTGTTTTTGTTGACGTTAACAGTGATTTTACAATTAATATTGATGAAGTCGAAAAAGCTATCACTGAAAAGACAAAAGCAATTATGCCTGTTGATTTAGGAGGACTTCCTGTTGATTATATCGCACTAAATACACTTCTAAATAAAGAAAGTGTTAGAAGTAAATTTAATCCAAAAACAGATTTTCAAAGAAAGATAGGAAGACCTATTGTTCTTTCAGATGCTGCACATTCTATTGGATCTTTAATTGATGGTGTTCCAACACCATTATTCTCAGATTTCAGCGTTTTTTCTTTTCATTCAGTTAAAAATATCACCACTGGCGAGGGTGGTGCAATAACTTTTAAAATATTTAATGAAGAACAAGATGAATTAATACTTAAAGAATTAAGATTATTATCCTTAAATGGTCAAAATAAAACGGCCTTTGAGAAAAACTCTATAGGTGGTTGGAAATATGATATTACAACCAATGGACTGAAAGTAAATATGCCTGATATTAATGCTGCAATTGGATTGGCTCAAATCAAAAAATATAAAAGTATTTTATTACCTGAAAGAGAGCAAATATTTTTAAAATATAATTCAGTTTTATCTCAATATTCATGGGCAATATTACCAACGTTTACTGTTAATAATAGAAAATCATCATGTCATTTGTATCAATTACGAATTGAAGGTTTTGAAGAACAGCAGAGAGATGAATTGATAAGTAGGCTGGCGTCTTTAGATATAGGTGTTAATGTTCATTATATTCCACTTCCAATGCTATCGTATTTTAAAAGTATTGGATTAGATATAAAAGATTTTCCATCTTCTTACAACCTTTATAAGAATGAGATTTCTTTACCAATATATAATGATCTCTCTCTCGAAAGTGTTGAGTATGTCGCTGAAAAATTAATTGAAATTGTTAATGAAATAAATTAAATAAATGAATATTAGTAAATTACTTTCTACGAGGGTTCGTAATATTAAAATAAATCCTTTTTTAGAAGATTTAACAGCACAAAAGAATTTTTTACATTCTCAAATTAATGATAAAAAAATTCTTATAATTGGAGGAGCAGGAACTATTGGCTCGAGCTATATCAAACAAATTTTAAAATATAAACCTTCAAAAATTACCGTAGTAGATATTAATGAGAATGGTTTAACTGAATTAACTAGAGATTTGAGAAGCTCAGATTTACTGGACTATAATCCAGATTACATTACCTATCCAGTAAATTTATTGAGCAACACCTTTGATAAAATATTTAATTCGGATACTTGGCAAGTTATTGCAAACTTTTCAGCCCATAAACACGTGCGTTCTGAAAAAGATAAAATTTCTGTTGAAGCTTTAATTAAGAATAATGTGTATGGTGCTATTAAGCTTTTGAATTTATGCCAACTAAACCCACCAAAATATTTTTTTAGTGTTTCTACAGATAAAGCCGCCAATCCTGTAAATATTATGGGGGCCTCAAAAAGCTTAATGGAAAAATTGATTCTTTCAAAGAAGAATAACTTTAGAGTTTCAACTGCTCGATTTGCCAATGTTGCTTTTTCTAATGGAAGTTTATTAGATGGGTTTATTTATAGATTGAATAAAAAACAACCTTTAAGTTGTCCGTCAGACATCAAACGTTTTTTTGTGACTCCAGAACAATCCGGACAGATATGTTTATTGGCTACATTTTTAGGTGACTCAGGAAATATTTTCTTCCCGAAATTAGATTTTCATAAAGATCAAATCTATTTTAAGGACATCGCTTTAGATTTCTTAAAAGAAGAAGGGCTCGAACCAATATATATGAATTCAGAAAAAGAAGCGAAAGAGTATGATGTTGAAAATAATTCTGGACAGTATCCTATTTACTTTTTCAAAACGGATACTTCTGGAGAAAAAACATATGAGGAATTCTATACTGAGGAGGAAGATTATAATATAAAAAAGTATGATTCACTAGGATTTATTAACACTCCAGAAGTTAAAATATCATTTCAACAGGTTGAGGCTGATTTTGAAACTGTTTTTAGTAATCTAGATTCAGTAAAATTAGATATCGTAAAAGTCATTAATAAATATGTTCCAGATTTTATGCACATAGAGACTGGTAAACATTTAGATCAAAAAATGTAAGTTATGCCAAGAATTATTGATGTATTATTATCACTTTTAGCACTTTTAATCTTATTGCCGCTCTTTATACCAATAGTTGTTATACTCCTTTTGACAGGGGAGCATAAGGTGTTTTATTTGCAAACTAGAGTAGGTTATAAGAATAAGGATTTTAAAATAATAAAATTTGCAACTATGCTCTCAAATAGTGCAAATATGGGGTCTGGGAGTTTAACCCTGAAAAATGACCCTAGAGTTTTACCCTTTGGCACCTTTTTGAGAAAGACAAAAATAAATGAATTACCACAAATATTAAATATCATAATTGGGGATTTATCTATAGTTGGTCCAAGACCACAGATGCAGGTTGACTTTGAGAAGTATTCAGATGAAGTTCAAAAAAAAATATATTGTGTTAGGCCAGGTTTAACAGGTATAGGATCTATTATTTTTAGAGATGAAGAGTCATTAATCTCAGTTGCATCTGAAAATGAAAATCCACATGATTTTTATAAGAGAGTAATTGCTCCATATAAAGGAGAATTAGAGATGTGGTATCAAAAAAAACATTCTTTAATTTTAGACTTTCAATTAATTTTTATGACTGCTTGGGCTATAGTATCTCCAGAAACAAGACTTTATGAAAAATGGTTTAAAGATTTGCCAAAAAGAAATTTTTAAATAATAAGCAATGCCATTCGATCCAAATTCAGCTAAAAAAGCAGGAAAAAAGTCCAAACGAGGACCTGCAAAAAAAGAAGGACCTTCCATCAAGGAAAAAATGGAAATGCTCTATGAAAAAGTCTTAGATGATCTCCTTGTAAACCAAGACAAGCTTACAAAAACAGAACGGGTAAAAGTCTTTGTTACTCTGTCTAATTATATCTTCCCAAAAACAAAGTCTGTAAGAGATAAATTCACCCTAGAAAAATTAAAAGAGAAAAAAGAAGATCTCTTTAATCAAGATCCAGATCCTACCAAATAATATTTAAAGTAAAAAATAATCAATTGAATCATAAAGAAACCCTATTTTTTGTTGCTAAATGTTTGACTATTTCTTTGGAAGCAAGGAATAGACAAGAAATAGAAAAGCAATTAAAATCAATGTCTATAGATTGGGATGCTGTTGTAAAAGTAAGTACAGCTCATTATGTCTTTCCTGCATTGTATTGTAATTTCAAAAGAGCTGATTTTTTAAAATACCTTCCCGCTGATTTGGTTGATTATATGAAGTATATAACCAATTTAAATAGAGATAGGAATGTACAAATCATTCAACAAGCAAAGGAATTAAATAGTTTATTATTAGAGAATAATATTAGAACATTGTTTTTAAAAGGAACAGGAAATCTTTTAGACGGTCTATATGAAGATATTGGCGAACGTATGGTCGGTGATATTGATTTAATAGTTTCAAATGAAGATTCTTTAAAGTCCAATAAGGTTTTAATAAATAATGGCTACAAAACTAAAATAAATGAAAGTTATTTATTTCCAAATTTTAGACACTCTCCAAGATTAATAAAAAGTACCCGGATAGCTGCTGTAGAAATTCATAAAGAATTGTTTATTGAAAAATTTCCTCATGAGTTTAATTATGAACTTATTAATAAGAAGGTTCAAAAAATAAATAATGTTAATGTATTAAGTTTTGAACATCAGCTTGCCTTATCAATCATTGCAAATCAAATAAATGACAATGGTTTTTATTACAAAACAATAGCCTTAAGAAATGCCTATGATGTTTTTTTATTGTCTAAAAAAACGAATGCAAAAGATGCGGTGAATTCCTTAGACAAGCTAACCAATCCTTTAAATTGCTTTTTAGCATCTTGTTA
>Ga0257120_1000834_pt1 | contig 21848 bp, 16 predicted proteins | sample SI106_10metaG_FD_190153 | JGI IMG/M metagenome (GOLD analysis project Ga0257120, IMG submission 190153) | Marine microbial communities from Saanich Inlet, British Columbia, Canada - SI106_10 | ecosystem: Environmental > Aquatic > Marine > Inlet | place: Canada: British Columbia | collected... | reverse complement strand
AAAACACTTAAAATGAACGGCGGTGCCATTCATTTCAATAAGGTGAATTTTGGCTACAAAGGCGCTAATGATATCCCTATTTCAGTATTTAGAGACTTAGATATCAACATAAAAGCGGGTGAAAAAGTGGGTTTAGTTGGGCGCTCAGGTGCCGGGAAATCTACTTTGGTTAATTTATTATTACGTTTTTATGATATTCAAAGTGGCACAATCAAGATTGATGGCCAGGATATCAGCCAGGTTCAACAAAGTTCGTTGCGGGCCAATATTAGTATGGTCACTCAAGACACGTCTTTGTTACATCGCTCAGTAAGAGACAATATTTTATACGGCAAGTTAGACGCCAGTGAAGAAGATATGCTACTGGCGGCCAGTCAAGCTGAATCTCATGAGTTCATCCAGACATTGTCTGACTTAAAAGGACGAGTAGGGTATGACGCCCATGTAGGTGAACGTGGTGTGAAACTCTCCGGTGGTCAACGTCAGCGTATTGCCATAGCCCGTGTGATGTTAAAAGACGCGCCGATTTTAATTTTAGATGAAGCCACGTCGGCACTGGACTCTGAAGTGGAGGCGGCAATTCAACATTGTTTAGATAAAGTCATGGAGAATAAAACAGTACTTGCTATTGCCCACAGACTTTCAACTATTGCGCAAATGGATAGGTTGTTGGTGCTCGACGAAGGAAAGATAGTTGAATCGGGTACACATGCGGAATTAATTCGCAAACACGGGATTTATGCCAAGTTGTGGGAGCATCAAACCGGTGGGTTTATTGGATTGGAATAAATTGTGATAAACATGCTAATTCAAGGTGCGTTGATATCCGGTGGTTTGATTATTGCCATCGGTGCGCAAAACGCCTTTATTTTACGGCAAGGTTTGTTAGGTCAAAAAGTCTTGTATGCCTGTGCGGTTTGTTTTGTTTGTGATGCCATATTAATCACTCTTGGCATCTTGGGTGTCGGTTCAATTTTACAACAGTCACCATTTTTTTTGAATTCGTTGGCGGTGCTTGGAGCAATATTCTTGTATTGGTATGGCGGCAACGCCTTTTATACAGCTTACAAAGGCAATAGTCATTTACATGTAGATCATGAGGCAAATACAGAACAATCGATCGCAAAATTAATGTTAACCACTCTGGCCATAACCTTACTTAACCCTCATGTATATTTAGACACTCTTGTCATCATCGGTGGCATAGGTGGTACCTTGGATAGTGAGGAAAAAAACTGGTTTTTGCTTGGTTCAGTATTGGCCTCATTTTTTTGGTTTTTTGGGTTAGGTTATGCTTCCAAAAAACTCATCCCGTTTTTTGAAAGTAGTAAGACATGGGTGGTTTTGGACTCATTTATTGGTACCGTTATGTGTTGGATAGCCACGGGATTGGCAATCTTTGTTTATGAGAACCTCTTTGTATAGCCTGTTTTGATAAGCATTCCAATAGACAATTTTGTTGCTCCTCTTTGCCACGAACAAATTGAAATATTGTTTGAAGATGAATATCTATTGGCTATTAACAAACCCAGTGGCTTATTAAGTTTATCGGGTAAAAATCCATTAAATAAAGACTCTGTTCATCATCGTTTAGTGCAGCAATACCCTGATATCAGGTTGACTCATCGTTTGGACTTTGGCACTTCAGGAGTAATGTTATTAGCTAAAAACAAAGAGATTAATGCAAATTTGACCAAACAGTTTCAAGCTCGCAGCGTGATAAAACGGTATCTGAGTATTTTGGCTGGCGAAGTGTTAGATGATGAAGGACTGATTGATTTACCCATAGCCAAGGACAAATTGTTATTCCCACGACTTAAAATTTGTCATCAAGATGGCAAGTCTGCTCAAAGTTGTTATGAAGTGATTGAAAGGTTGAATGATCCTGTTCGTACTAGAGTGATTTTTACACCTTTGACTGGAAGAACACATCAGTTACGACTTCACAGTCAGGCCATTGGGCATCCCATTATAGGGTGTGATTTGTATGGCACAGCAACTACCCAAAAAATGGCAGCTAGGTTGTTGTTGCACGCTCTCGATTTCACCTTTGATCATCCGCAATCTCAAAAGCGGATGACCTTGACCAGCCCTTGTCCGTTTTAGACTATCTATATATTGAGCGAAGCAGCCAACAGCCCAATTAATCCTCCAAAAACTCCGCCCCACACCACTAGCCAACCTAAATGTTCCCTGATCATACTCTGAATAATGTCTTTGACCATTTTGGGCGTCAGTTCGTCCAAACGTTGTTCAACAATTGTATTGATTTTTTCGTGCAGGTCTTGCTGTATATCTGGCTGTGTTAATTCTTGTTGCAATAGTAATGTGAATTTAGGATCTTGAGTAATATCTTCAAGGGCCGCACCCATTTTAATGACAAAAGGTTGTCGCATCGGCTCTAAGGCTTCAACACCACCAAACATTCCAAGCATCTGTCCAAATGAAGAATCTTTGATAACTTCAACCAATGAATCAAATGTGGGTGCCAAATCTACCTTTTTAATAATAGGCGCAAAGTCCACATGTACAGGTTGTTTGTTGTCAGTTAAAAAACGTTGTATGTTTTCTTTACTAAAAAACTGCGCCATCACCAGCGTGCGGATCCCGCTTTTAAAATCTTCGAAGCGTTCTGGTATTACCCCAGAGCCATACAATCCGGGTACTTTTTCAAATAACATATGTACTGCGATCCAATTGGTTAACGCACCTGATATAGCAAATAGCCCGACAGTTTTAATGATGACGTTGTCTAACATAAAACCCAGCAAAACTATGGCGAGGGCTAACCCATTGGTGATAATGCTCTTGTTCAAAGAAATGACTCCAAGACGTTTAAATTAGAAAGGGGTTATATCAGTAATATGGAACCTGTCAACATAGTTAAACTGGAATACTCAACTTTAGATTGGTTATTCTTAGGATCATTCGCATATTATTTGCCAATTTACAAACTAAAAGATGCTCTCAATGATTGAGGTTAAACCAATATTGTTGCCATCAACATTAAGCATCATATTCGGTTCTCTTTTTCTTTAAATCATCATATAAGCAGCCAAAGATACTCATTTTGAATCTTAAAGTTATAGTCAAATAATTTGTGTAAATGAGAATTTCAACAACAGAATTACGTGATTTAAATATCAATAAAATTACTTTGCATATAAAACCTAAAACTAAGGCGAAGAATATCAATAAAACTTCCCGGTGAACCTTAAGAGCTTATTTAAAGATAAAATTTATGCGTTTAAGAAACAGTAAGGTTAGTAATTTAATCTATATTTATTAGATTTATATACTGCTCACTTATCTTCTTTCATCTTTCTTCTTGAATACCCGATGTCAATAAGTATAATACGGCTCCCTCCTTGATAGTGATTAAGAATTTTTCCCGAAAAATAAATGATTCTACAAGGTTGATGTAACTAAAATTTGCGTTGTTGGGTAGAAATATTGTATCCGATAATCACTATGAGTTTTAGGGGTGTAGTTCCAATTGGTAGAACAGCGGTCTCCAAAACCGATGGTTGGGGGTTCGAATCCCTCCACCCCTGCCATTTTATTGGCAAAAAATGTCCCATTTTCAGGTGACGACATAACGAATAAGAGAGTTAGGGTTTAGCATGAGTGAAAATACAGAAAACAATTCCAACCCTTTAGACATGTTGAAGTGGCTGGTTATATTTGGTTTGTTAGGCGGTGTAGTGGCTGTTAATCACTTTTTTCCAGAACTTTCCGTTCTGTATATTGCCCTAATAGCCGTCGCTGTTGTGGGAATGTCAGGTTTTATAGCTTCTACCACAGTGAAAGGCAGCACTTTCATTACTTTTGCAAAAGAATCACGTATTGAAGTACGCAAGGTCGTATGGCCCACTCGTCAAGAAACGACGACGACGACTATGATCGTCTTAGCCGCGACTGTTGTGGTGGCACTTATTTTGTGGGGACTAGACGGGATCATCGTTGAGATTGTCTCGTTTATAACTGGATTAGGGATTTAAGGTATGTCTGATAAAAAATGGTACGTAGTTCAAGCTTTTTCTGGTTATGAAGGCCGTGTTCAAAAAACATTGTTAGAACATATTAAAATGAACGAGATGGAAGACTACTTTGGCGAAATCTTAGTGCCAACCGAAGAAGTGGTCGAAATGCGTGCAGGGCAACAAAGAAAAAGTGAACGTAAATTCTTTCCAGGTTACGTATTAGTTCAAATGGATATGAATGAAGATTCATGGCATTTGGTTAAAAGTGTGCCTCGTGTCCTAGGATTCATTGGTGGTACGTCAGACCGCCCAGCACCTATTACCAATAAAGAAGCCGATGCTATTTTAAACCGACTTCAAGAAGGCGTTGATAAACCAAAACCAAAAACGTTGTTCGAACCAGGCGAAGTAGTACGTGTTACCGATGGACCGTTTGCAGATTTCAATGGTGTTGTCGAGGAAGTCGATTACGAAAAGAGCCGCTTAAAAGTATCAGTATTAATCTTTGGTCGTTCTACACCAGTAGAGCTAGAGTTTGGTCAGGTAGAAAAAGGCTAAATTTAGCTACAAATCAGTAATAAAAAAAGATGCAAATTGCATCTTTTTTTATCACTGAAAAACACACGTTTCTATATCAGCTTAGACAACCGCCACCGACTAAATTGCTGTTTTACCCAACCTGCATATCCATTAAAAAAGATAATGCTGAGGTAATTAAACAATAAGTGAATTAGCTTAAAACAGTTAATATCTTGAATATCTTCATGGTCAGATTAATGAATTTGTGAATGCAGCAATGTTTATTGTTACTTTATGGTGGATAATGTGCTCATAGATGCTCGTAATGTAATATTTAGTGCATAAAATTAAAGATTGTTAACAATAAGACTTGTGCGAAGACGCCGTTTAATCTACAATTCGCGACCGATTTTATTAGAACGGGAAGCCTATAGAGTAAGCATTCTCAGTGTTTACAAGGCGTTATACCCAAATTAGAGAGTATTATCATGGCGAAGAAAGTCACAGGCTTAATTAAGCTTCAGGTTGCGGCAGGTGCTGCGAACCCTAGTCCTCCAGTTGGTCCTGCACTAGGTCAACATGGTGTAAATATAATGGAGTTCTGTAAAGCGTTTAACGCAAAAACAGAATCTCTTGAAAAAGGCTCTCCTGTACCAGTAGAAATTACTGTTTACGAAGATCGTTCTTTCACATTCCTAACTAAAACACCTCCTGCTTCTTTCTTACTAAAGAAAGCTGCTGGCATAAAAAGTGGTTCTGGCCGTCCTAACACTGAAAAAGTGGGTCAAGTGACGCGCGAGCAATTAGAAGAAATTGCTAAAACCAAAGAACCTGATTTGACTGCAGCAAGTTTAGATGCAGCAGTAAACACCATCGCTGGCTCTGCACGCAGCATGGGCTTAGTGGTAGAGGGATAAGACATGGCTAAATTATCAAAACGCGCTCGCTTAGTTTCAGAAAAAGTTGATGCGACTAAAGAATACGAATTTAACGAAGCGGTTACTTTATTAAAAGAATTAGCTACTGCTAAATTTGCAGAAAGTGTTGATGTCGCCGTTAACCTTGGCATAGATGCACGTAAATCTGACCAAAATGTTCGTGGCGCCACTGTATTACCAAATGGCACAGGTAAAGACGTACGTGTTGCAGTGTTTACACAGGGTGCAAACGTTGAAGCTGCAAAAGCTGCCGGTGCTGACATTGTTGGTATGGAAGATTTAGCAGAACTAGTGAAAAAAGGCGAAATGAATTTTGACGTTGTTGTTGCATCACCAGATGCGATGCGCGTTGTTGGTCAGTTAGGGCAAATATTGGGTCCACGTGGTCTTATGCCTAATCCTAAAACCGGTACGGTTACACCCGATGTTGCTACGGCAGTTAAGAATGCTAAAGCAGGTCAGGTACGTTATCGTAACGATAAAAACGGTATTATCCATGCAAGCATTGGTAAAATCGCTTTTGAAGCAAACCAGATTAAAGAAAACTTGGCAGCATTGCTAGAAGCGCTTAACAAAGCTAAGCCTTCTTCAGCAAAAGGCACTTTCATTAAGAAAATTAGCCTTAGTACAACAATGGGTGCGGGTGTTTCTCTAGATCAAGCTAGCTTAGACGCTAAGTAAGTTTGGTTTTAGCAGGTAGCGAGTAGGTTACCTGTTTCTCTATAAAGGTTGTGGGTTGGAGTCTGAGTTTAACTTTTTGTAAAATTAGCTAAACGACAGACTCCCGTCCAAGACCGCAGGCGTAAGTTGGTGAATGAAGTAAGAGAGCATTCGCCTAGACAGTGGTCATAAATATCACTTGTCGCAAACAACTTACTTAAAAAGCGAGCCTGCGCAGACGGTGGTTTCGACTCAGACTCTCTGGGATTAACGAACACCGTAGAGCGGTGGATTTGTATTCTTTTCCCAAAGATTAGAAGCAATGATATCAATCTGTGAATCCTGAAACGGATATTTCAAAAGAAATGATGTTTCAGACTTTAAGAGGTGAACTCAGTGGCATTAGGCTTAGCAGCAAAAAAAGAGATCGTAGCAGAGATAAACGATGTTGCGTCTCGAGCTCTATCTGTTGCCGTCGCTGAATACCGTGGGATGGAAGTGGCAGAGTTAACTGACCTTCGAATTAAAGCCCGTGAACAAGGTGTTTACTTACGAGTAGTTCGTAACACACTTGCAAAACGTGCTTTAGCTGAAAGTAAGTTTTCTGACATGGACAGTGCTTTAACTGGTCCGTTAATCTATGGTTTTTCCATAGAAGCACCTGGTAGTGCTGCACGTCTTTTTAAAGACTATGCAAAAACGAACAACAAGTTAAACGTAACTGCACTTTCTATTGGTAGTGGTTTGTTGGGTCCAGAAAAACTGGATGCAGTAGCGTCACTTCCTACCCGCGACGAAGCGTTGGCAAGATTACTTGCTACCTTCAAAGCACCTGTCGAGAAATTCGTTCGTACTATCAACGAAGTTCCAGGCAAGTTTGTGCGTGTATTGGCGGCGATCAAAGACGAAAAATAGTTTTCGTCTTTGGCATTATAAATTTTTAACATTAAACCCAGGAGTTTAGAGAAATGGCTCTAACTAAAGATGATATATTAAATGCTATTGCTGAAATGCCAGTAATGGAACTTGTGGAACTTATTGAAGCGGCTGAAGAAAAATTCAACGTTTCTGCTGCAGCAGCTGTTGCTGTTGCTGGTCCTGCTGCAGCTGCTGAAGCTGTAGAAGAGCAGACTGAATTTGATGTGGTTATGACATCTTTTGGTGCAAATAAAGTTTCAGTAATCAAAGCGGTACGTACTGCTACAGGTCTTGGATTGAAAGAAGCGAAAACTTTAGTTGAAGCTGCTCCAACACCTGTAAAAGAAGGCGTTTCTAAAGAAGATGCTGAAGAACTTAAGAAGACGCTTGAAGAAGCTGGCGCTGAAGTTGAGCTTAAATAATAATCTGTCTAAACACAGATTGTTAGCCTGAAATGGCATAGGCTGGTGACTTTTTAGTCACCAGCCTTTTTGCGCTGTAGGATTTACTATTTTCATCCTTTGATATTAGTCCTAGTTTAAGAAGTGCAAATTGTAGATAAAACTAAATAAAACCAATAAGTTAAGTAAGCCTCTTAATGACTTTGGTAAACGTTTTTCTACAACTTAAAGGGTAGCGGAAGTTTGTTTTACTTTATGTCTGTCATGACGTCTAGTTAAGCAAGTTGGGTCAAAAATCGGCAGGCTGAGGAACCCATGGTTTACTCTTATAGCGAAAAGAAACGTATCCGTAAGGATTTTGGCAAACGTCCACAGGTATTGGAAATACCGTATCTACTTTCAATCCAGTTAGATTCTTTTAAGAAATTTATTGACCTAGATGTAGATGGTCAACATGGACTGGAAGCAGCATTTCGATCAGTTTTCCCAATAAAAAGTTACTCTGGTAACGCTGAGTTGCAATATGTTAGTTACCGTTTAGGTGCGCCAGTATTTGATGTGAAAGAATGTCAAATCCGTGGTGTGACATATTCTGCTCCATTACGTGTGAAATTGCGTTTGGTGTTGTTCGATAGAGAAGCAGCACCTGGCACAGTAAAAGACATAAAAGAGCAAGAAGTCTACATGGGTGAAATTCCACTCATGACTGATAACGGTACATTTGTTATCAACGGGACTGAGCGTGTCATTGTGTCACAATTACACCGTTCACCAGGCGTGTTCTTCGATCACGACAAAGGGAAAACTCACTCATCTGGTAAAGTGTTATATAACGCACGTGTTATTCCTTACCGTGGTTCGTGGTTAGACTTTGAATTTGACCCTAAAGATAATTTATTTGTACGTATAGATAGACGCCGTAAATTGCCGGCTACTATTATGTTACGTGCATTGGAAATGCCAACCGAAGAGATCCTTGCTTTGTTCTTTGAAACAAACCAAGTACGCATCGACGGTGAGAAATATTTGTCAGATATTGTGCCGGATCGCCTTCGTGGTGAAACAGCACAGTTCGATATCCTTGATAATAAAGGCAAAGTGGTTGTTGAAACAGGTCGTCGTATTTCAGCACGTCATACTCGCGCGCTAGAAAAAGCAAAAATAACAGAGCTCGAAGTACCTGCAGAATATTTAGTGGGTCGTGTATTTGCTCGTGATTATGTCAATGAAGAAACCGGTGAAGTTATCGTTGCTGCCAATGATGAATTAACCCTAGAAAACCTTGTTGAAATCACTGCAGCAGGTATCAAAGCATTTGATACGCTTTATATCAATGAACTTGATCATGGTGCTTACATCTCAGATACCTTACGTATCGATGGTTCAACTAATAAGCTAGAAGCTTTGGTTGAAATTTATCGCATGATGCGTCCAGGTGAGCCACCGACTAAAGACGCGGCTGAGACTTTGTTTAATAACTTGTTCTTCTCTGAAGACCGTTATGATTTATCTGCTGTTGGACGAATGAAGTTCAATCGCCGTTTAGGTCGTGACGTATCAACTGGTAAAGGTGTATTAGATAAAAACGATATCGTAGCTGTAATGAAACAGCTGATCACTATCCGTGACGGTAAAGATGAAGTGGATGATATCGACCATTTAGGTAACAGACGTATTCGTTCTGTTGGTGAAATGGCTGAAAACCAATTCCGAGTTGGTCTTGTGCGTGTTGAACGTGCAGTTAAAGAACGTTTGAGCCTAGGTGACCTTGATGCAATCATGCCTCAAGACTTAATCAATGCTAAACCGATCTCTGCTGCCGTTAAAGAATTCTTTGGTTCAAGTCAATTATCTCAGTTTATGGATCAGAACAACCCGCTTTCAGAAGTGACGCACAAACGTCGTATTTCTGCCTTAGGTCCGGGTGGTTTGACACGTGAACGTGCAGGCTTTGAAGTACGAGATGTACATCCGACTCACTATGGTCGTGTATGTCCTATTGAAACACCTGAAGGCCCAAACATTGGTTTGATCAACTCGCTTGCAAGCTATGCCCGAACTAACGATTACGGTTTCTTAGAAACCCCTTATCGTAAAATAGCTGACGGCGTCGTGACTGACGAAATTGATTACTTATCTGCGATTGAAGAGGGGCAATACGCGATTGCGCAAGCAAACGTAGTACTGGATGCAAAAGGTAAGTTGACTGAAGATTTGATCCCTTGTCGTTTCCGTGGTGAAACCACGTTAATGTCGGTTTCTGATATCACTTATATGGATGTGTCACCGCAACAAATCGTTTCTGTTGCAGCGAGTATTATCCCCTTCCTAGAGCATGATGATGCTAACCGAGCCCTAATGGGTGCCAACATGCAACGTCAAGCCGTTCCTACATTAATAGCTGAAAAGCCATTAGTTGGTACAGGAATGGAGAAAACAGTTGCTGTAGATTCTGGTGTAACCATTATCGCTAAACGCGGTGGTTCAGTTGATTACGTTGATGCAAGTCGAATTGTTATCAAAGTAAATGAAGACGAGATGACAGCGGGTGAAGCTGGGATCGATATCTACAACTTGACTAAATATACGCGTTCTAACCAAAACACGTGTATCAACCAAAAGCCTACTTGTAATGTTGGCGAACCGGTTGTAGCGGGTGATGTTTTGGCAGATGGACCATCAACTGATATGGGTGAATTGGCGTTAGGCCAAAATATGCGTATCGCGTTCATGCCATGGAACGGTTACAACTTCGAAGATTCAATCTTGATTTCAGAGCGCGTAGCGATGGAAGACAGATTCACTTCAATCCACATTCAAGAATTAAGCTGTATTGCTCGTGATACAAAGCTTGGTCCAGAAGAAATCAGTGCTGATATCCCTAATGTGGGTGAGTCTGCGCTAGGTAAACTAGATGAATCTGGTGTGGTTTATATCGGGGCTGAAGTAAAAGGCGGCGATATTCTGGTAGGTAAAGTCACACCTAAAGGTGAAACTCAGCTGACTCCAGAAGAGAAACTTCTAAGGGCTATTTTCGGTGAAAAAGCGTCTGACGTTAAAGATACGTCGTTACGAGTACCTAACAGCGTACATGGAACAGTTATTGACGTTCAGGTCTTCACTCGTGATGGTGTTGAAAAAGACAAACGTGCTCGCGAAATTGAGGATATGCAATTACGTGAAGTGAAAAAAGACTTATCTGACGAATTCAACATTTTAGCTGACGGCATCTTTGCTCGTGCAGGAAATTTGTTGCTTAAGTCTGGAGTTGAGCAAGCAAGACTTGACAGCATGCCACGTGATAAGTGGTTTGATTTAACACTCGATGATGAAGATGCGCAATCAGAGCTAGATCAAATTGCTGATCAGCACGTCGAAATCAAAGCTGACTTTGATACTAAGTTTGAAGTTAAACGTCGTAAAATTACTCAAGGTGATGACCTAGCACCAGGCGTGCTTAAAATTGTTAAGGTTTACCTTGCAGTTAAACGTCATATACAGCCTGGTGATAAAATGGCCGGTCGTCATGGTAACAAGGGTGTTATATCGACTATCAAGCCAGTTGAAGACATGCCTTATGATGAACATGGCACGCCGGTCGACATCGTACTGAATCCATTGGGCGTACCTTCGCGTATGAACATCGGTCAGGTACTTGAAACCCACTTGGGTATGGCTGCTAGCGGTATCGGTGACAAAATCGATCGTATGCTTAAAGAACACGAAGAGATGGCCAAACTGCGAAGCTTCCTAAAAGAAGTATACAGCGCCGGTAAATCTCATCAGGCAGTTGATTTAAGTACCTTCAGTGACGATGAAGTGACACGTTTAGCCGGCAACCTTCGTAAAGGTTTGCCTATGGCAACACCTGTTTTCGATGGTGCAACTGAAGCTGAAATCAAGCATATGTTGACCTTGGCAGATATCCCAGAAAGCGGACAAATTACATTGTTCGACGGTCGTACCGGACGCCCATTTGAGCGCCCTGTCACCGTGGGTTATATGTACATGTTGAAACTGAACCATTTAGTCGACGATAAAATGCACGCTCGTTCAACTGGTTCATACAGCTTGGTTACACAGCAACCGTTAGGTGGTAAAGCACAGTTCGGTGGTCAGCGTTTCGGAGAGATGGAAGTATGGGCACTAGAAGCTTATGGTGCTGCCTACACCTTGCAAGAAATGTTAACCGTTAAGTCTGATGACGTGAATGGCCGTACCAAAATGTATAAAAACATTGTGGATGGTGATCATCGTATGGAACCTGGTATGCCGGAATCCTTCAACGTATTGTTGAAAGAAATCCGTTCGCTAGGTATCAACATCGAACTAGAAGAGCAGTAAGCTGCTCTTAGAGCTTATGACAGGATGGTGTAACACTTGTCAGTGCAAGTGTTACACCTTTGCAATTGACTCCGCTGGGAGAGAAATGTGAAAGATTTATTAAAGTTTCTTAAGCAACAACATAAGACCGAAGAATTCGATAATATACGAATTGGTCTAGCCTCGCCGGATATGATCCGCTCGTGGTCATTTGGTGAAGTTAAGAAACCAGAAACAATTAACTACCGTACCTTTAAGCCAGAACGTGACGGTTTGTTCTGTGCACGTATTTTTGGTCCGGTAAAAGATTACGAATGTTTGTGTGGTAAATACAAGCGCCTTAAACACCGTGGTGTAATTTGTGAAAAATGTGGGGTAGAAGTTACCTTAACTAAAGTACGTCGTGAGCGTATGGGTCACATTGATTTGGCTAGTCCAGTTGCACACATTTGGTTCTTGAAATCATTACCATCTCGTATTGGTTTAATGTTAGATATGACTTTACGTGATATCGAACGTGTACTTTATTTTGAATCATATGTGGTATCAGAGCCAGGTATGACAACGCTTGAGCGTAGCCAACTTCTAACCGAAGAAGAATATTTGGATGCCCTTGAAGAACATGGCGACGAATTTGAAGCAAAAATGGGTGCCGAAGCAGTATTTGAATTGCTTAAAGCGCTGGACGTTGATGCCGATGTTGTTGCAATGCGTGAAGAGTTACCCACTATTAACTCTGAAACAAAGCGTAAAAAAATCACTAAACGTTTGAAGTTATTGGAATCTTTCCAATTGTCAGGTAACAAACCTGAATGGATGATTTTAACAATACTACCTGTGTTACCACCTGACTTACGTCCTTTGGTGCCACTAGACGGTGGTCGTTTTGCGACGTCTGATCTGAACGATTTATATCGTCGTGTTATCAACCGTAACAACCGATTAAAGCGCCTTCTAGATCTAGCCGCCCCAGATATAATTGTTCGTAACGAAAAGCGTATGTTGCAAGAAGCAGTTGATGCCTTGTTAGACAATGGTCGTCGTGGTCGTGCAATTACAGGATCTAATAAACGTCCTCTTAAATCTTTGGCTGATATGATCAAAGGTAAGCAAGGTCGTTTTCGTCAGAACTTACTGGGTAAACGCGTTGACTATTCTGGCCGTTCTGTCATTACAGTTGGTCCTACATTACGTTTGCACCAATGTGGTTTACCTAAAAAAATGGCGCTTGAGTTATTTAAACCATTTATTTATGGAAAATTAGAAGGTCGTGGTCTAGCTACTACCATCAAAGCCGCTAAGAAATTAGTAGAGCGTGAAGATCCAGAAGTATGGGATGTGTTAGACGAAGTTATTCGTGAACACCCAGTGCTACTTAACCGTGCACCCACACTGCATAGACTAGGTATTCAAGCATTTGAACCCATCCTAATCGAAGGTAAAGCGATTCAGTTACACCCATTGGTGTGTGCTGCATACAATGCCGATTTCGATGGTGACCAAATGGCTGTTCACGTGCCGTTGACGATTGAAGCTCAGCTTGAATCTCGCGCATTGATGATGTCTACCAACAACATCCTTTCACCAGCCAATGGTGAGCCAATTATTGTACCTTCACAGGATGTGGTAATGGGCTTGTACTATATGACGCGAGAACGTGTTAATGGTAAAGGTGAAGGCATGATGTTTACCAGCCCCCTGGAAGCTGAAAAAGCTTATCGTACTGACACAGCAGAATTACATGCACGTGTAAAAGTACGCATCACAGAATACGAAACAGATGCACAAGGCAATAAGACTGAAAAGGTCACTTTAACTGACACTACGGTTGGTCGAGCGATTTTATCTTCAGTTTTGCCAAAAGGTATACCTTTTGAAATCATCAATATAGCGATGGGTAAAAAGCAAATCTCTAAATTGTTGAATGTTTGTTACCGTACCTTAGGTTTGAAAGATACAGTAATAGCTGCTGACCAAATCATGTATACAGGTTTCCACTACGCGATGATCGCTGGTGCATCTGTTGGTATAGATGACATGGTTATCCCAGATGCTAAGAAAGATATCATCGAAGATGCTGAAGCAGAAGTCCGTGAAATCCAGGAGCAATTCCAATCTGGTCTCGTCACCGCCGGTGAACGTTACAACAAAGTTATCGATATTTGGTCAAATGCCAACGAAAAAGTGGCGAAAGCCATGATGGATAATTTGTCGATTGAAACAGTTAAAAATCGTGATGGTGAGATGGAAGAACAAAAGTCTTTCAATTCAGTATTTATGATGGCTGATTCTGGTGCTCGTGGTAGCCCCGCGCAAATACGTCAGCTAGCTGGTATGCGTGGTCTGATGGCGAAACCAGATGGTTCAATCATCGAAACACCTATTACCGCTAACTTCCGTGAAGGTTTGAACGTACTTCAGTACTTCATCTCTACTCACGGAGCCCGGAAAGGTTTGGCCGATACAGCTCTTAAGACTGCTAACTCAGGTTATCTAACACGACGTTTAGTTGATGTTGCGCAGGATTTGATTATCAACAACGATGACTGTGGCACGTTTGAAGGTGTTAAAATGACACCTCTAATCGAAGGTGGTGACGTTGTTGAGCCACTTCGCGAACGTGTACTAGGTCGTACTGTTGCTGAAGATGTATTTAAACCAGGTACAAAGGAAATATTAGTTGAACGTAATGTTCTTCTAGACGAAGCCTTAGTAGACATGCTTGAAGCTAACTCTGTTGACCAAATTCAAGTACGTTCTGTTATCACTTGTGAAAACGACTTTGGTGTTTGTGCTAAGTGTTACGGCCGTGATTTGGCTCGCGGACATATGGTTGGTCATGGTGAGGCTGTTGGTGTTATCGCCGCTCAGTCAATCGGTGAACCTGGTACACAGCTTACGATGCGTACATTCCACATCGGTGGTGCGGCATCACGAGCATCAGCAGAAAACAACGTTCAGTTGAAAACTGCTGGTAGCCTGAAATTACATAATGCCAAATTTGTACGTAATTCTGACGATAAAGTGGTCATTGTTTCTCGTTCAACTGAAATCACTATTATTGATGATCAAGGTCGTGAGAAAGAACGTTATAAAGTACCTTACGGTGCAATATTAACGGTTGATGATGGTGCTAAAGTGTCCTCTGGTGAAGTTGTCGCCAATTGGGACCCGCATTCACATCCCATCGTGACTGAACGAGCAGCGAAAATCAGCTTCTCTGACGTTGATGACAGTAACACTGAGATGCAGCAAGATGACTTGACGGGTCTAACTCGTATCGTTGTTAACGACTTGTCTAAAGCAAATGCAAAAGAACCTAAGCTTATACTTGAAAGTGAAGAGTTTGGTATACAAGAAATTCGTCTTCCAAGCTTTACTACTATCGAAGCAACTGATGGTATGGAAGCTAAGCCTGGTGATGTGCTTGCTCGTATACCACAAGAAAGTTCGAAGACTCGAGATATTACCGGTGGTCTTCCTCGCGTAGCTGACTTGTTCGAAGCTCGTAAGCCTAAAGAGCCAGCCATCCTAGCTGAAGTATCAGGTATGATTGGATTTGGTAAAGAGACTAAAGGCAAGAAACGCTTAACTATTACCCCTAAAGGTGCAGATCATTACGAAGAGATGATCCCCAAATGGCGTAACCTGAATGTCTTTGAAGGTGAAAACGTTGAAAAAGGTGAAGTGATTGCGGATGGTGCTGAGTCTCCTCATGATATTCTTAGATTGCGTGGTATCAGCGCTGTTTCAAACTATATCGTTAATGAAGTACAAGAAGTTTACCGCCTGCAAGGGGTGAAAATTAATGATAAGCACATCGAAGTAGTGATTCGTCAGATGTTGCGTAAGTGTTTGATCACTTATTCAGGTGACAGTCGGTTCTTAGAAGGCGAGCAGGTTGAAGTGTCTAACGTGAAAATCGCTAATCGTGAGTTGGAAAGACAGGGTAAAATCCCTGCTGAATACCAAACCGTGTTACTGGGTATCACTAAGGCGTCATTGTCTACTGAGTCATTTATCTCGGCGGCATCTTTCCAAGAAACAACCCGTGTTCTTACTGAAGCAGCAGTGCAAGGTAAAGAAGATGAGTTACGTGGCTTGAAAGAAAACGTTATTGTTGGACGATTGATACCAGCTGGAACAGGCTTTACACATCACCAAAAACGTACTGCTAGGAAATTGGCAGAACATCAGGAACGGGAAGAACCTTCCGTTTCTGCATCTGAAGCAGAATTGGCACTTTCAGAGGCACTCAATGCCGAAGTAAGTGAAACACCTGCTGACGAGTAAAAAATAAGATCGAAAAGTGATCTGGATTTTAACGATTGCTGACTAAACCCATATTTAATGCAGTTTAGCAGCAGTCTTACTTGACAGTTCACACATTGATCATTAGACTTCCGCGACCCGAAAATTGATGGCTTTATCGTCATTAATTTAGGGCTCGCGGATTTTTCGCGTTTTACGCCCTTAAATAAGGGCAATCAGTCGTAACTTAAACAGGAGCTAGTTAATGGCAACAGTTAACCAGTTAGTGCGCAAGCCACGCAAACAACCTGCGACGAAGAGCAACGTCGCGGCTTTGCAAGCCTGTCCACAACGTCGTGGAGTATGTACACGTGTATATACCACCACACCCAAAAAGCCGAACTCTGCATTACGTAAAGTATGTCGTGTTCGTTTGACCAATGGTTTTGAAGTTTCTTCATATATCGGTGGTGAAGGTCACAACTTACAAGAGCACAGTGTTGTTCTAATTCGTGGTGGTCGTGTTAAAGATTTACCAGGTGTTCGTTATCACACTGTTCGCGGTACATTAGATTGTGCAGGCGTAAGTGATCGAAGAGCTGGCCGTTCTAAATACGGTACAAAAAGGCCTAAGTCTTAACGGTTCTCCGTTAGTAAGGCCAAACTAAAGTATTAATTGAGTTTTGGGAATACCCTGAAAATTCTACGGAGAATTTGAAATGCCAAGAAGAAGAGTCGTAGGTCAACGTAAAATCCTACCCGATCCTAAGTTCGGATCAGAGTTACTTGCTAAATTTATGAATGTCGTCATGTTAGACGGCAAAAAATCGACTGCAGAAAAAATCGTTTACGGTGCACTAGAAATTGTTGCTACTAAAGCTGACAAAACGCACTTAGAAATATTTGAAAGCGCATTGGACAATATTCGCCCTACGGTCGAGGTTAAATCTCGTCGTGTTGGTGGTTCTACTTATCAAGTTCCAGTAGAAGTTCGTCCTGTTCGTCGAAATGCTCTAGGTATGCGTTGGTTAGTGGACGCTGCTCGTAAACGTGGCGAAAAATCAATGGCTCAACGCCTTGCAGCTGAAATGCTCGACGCTGCTGAAAATAAAGGATCTGCGGTTAAGAAACGTGAAGACGTTCACCGTATGGCCGAAGCTAACAAAGCTTTCGCTCACTACCGCTGGTAATAAGAGAAAGTTATGGCTCGTACAACGCCCCTTGAGCGTTATCGGAATATTGGTATTGTCGCCCATGTGGACGCGGGTAAAACCACGACCACTGAGCGTGTTCTTTTCTACACTGGCTTGTCACACAAGATCGGTGAAGTCCATGATGGCGCAGCTACCATGGACTGGATGGAGCAAGAGCAAGAGCGCGGCATTACGATTACTTCGGCAGCGACGACCTGTTTTTGGTCGGGCATGGACAAACAATTCGAACAACATCGAATTAATATCATCGACACCCCTGGGCATGTTGACTTCACCATTGAAGTCGAGCGTTCTCTGCGTGTACTTGATGGTGCAGTCGTTGTGTTTTGCGGTTCGTCAGGTGTAGAGCCTCAATCTGAAACAGTTTGGCGTCAAGCTGATAAATATAGCGTTCCACGTATAGTATTTGTCAACAAGATGGACAGAACTGGAGCAGACTTTGAACGTGTTATTCAACAAATTGAAACTCGTTTAGGTGCCAATTGTGTTCCTATTCATTTAAATATCGGTGCTGAAGAAAATTTTAAAGGTGTGGTTGACCTTCTCAAGATGAAAGCCATTAATTGGAATGATTCTGACTTAGGCATGACCTTCACTTATGAAGAGGTTCCAGCTGATTTGATGGTCCGAGCGCAAGCATTGCGTACAGATCTCATCGAAGCAGCGGCGGAAGCTACTGATGAATTGATGAATAAATATTTGGAAGGCATTGACCTTACCGAAGACGAAATTAAATTTGGTTTGCGTAAACGCACATTGGCGAATGAAATCGTACTCGCGACATGCGGTTCAGCATTCAAGAATAAAGGTGTACAGGCTGTGCTCGATTCAGTTATCGAATATCTACCTGCACCTATTGATGTACCTGCGATAAAAGGTGTACTCAGCGACAAAGATGAGACAGAAGCAGAGCGTCCAGCAGATGATGCTGCGCCCTTTGCTGCATTGGCATTTAAAATTGCTACTGACCCCTTTGTTGGGACGTTAACTTTCTTCCGTTGTTATTCTGGTGTAGTGAACACCGGCGACGCTTTTTACAACCCAGTAAAAGCTAAGCGTGAGCGATTTGGACGAATTGTTCAAATGCATGCCAAGGATAGAGAAGAACTTAAACAAGTACGTGCTGGGGATATTGCTGCGGCAATAGGGCTAAAAGATGTGACTACAGGTGATACATTGTGTGACCCTAACCACATCATTACCCTTGAGAGAATGGAGTTTCCGGAACCGGTTATTTCTATAGCGGTAGAGCCACGGTCTCAACCGGACCAAGTAAAAATGGGCGTTGCTTTAGGGAAACTAGCAGCAGAAGACCCGTCTTTTAAGGTACATACTGACGCAGAGTCTGGTCAAACTATTATATCGGGTATGGGTGAATTACATCTCGATATTATTGTTGATAGAATGAAACGTGAGTTTAGTGTTGAGTGTAATGTAGGTAAACCACAGGTTGCTTATCGCGAAACTATCCGCAATAAAATTGATGTTGAAGGTAAGTTTGTTCGTCAATCAGGCGGTAAAGGCCAGTATGGTCACGTTTGGTTAACTATCGAACCCAATGACGAAGGCGCTGGATACGAATTTATCAACAAAATAGTAGGGGGATCTGTTCCAAAAGAATTTATCTCTTCAGTTGATAAAGGTGTCGAAGAACAGATGCAAAATGGTGTAGTAGCTGGATACCCGGTACTTGATGTAAAAGTGACCTTGTTTGATGGTTCTTATCATGATGTTGACTCTTCAGAAATGGCGTTTAAAATTGCTGGGTCAATGGGCTTCAGAAAAGGGGCTGCAGAAGCAAATCCCGTTTTACTTGAGCCAACTATGAAAGTTGAAGTTACCACTCCAGAAGACTGGATGGGTGACGTAGTCGGCGACCTTAACCGGCGTCGGGGTATGATTGAAGGCATGGATGACGGTGTGGCAGGTATTAAAATAATACATGCTAAAGTACCGTTATCAGAAATGTTTGGCTACGCTACTGACTTGCGCAGTGCAACCCAAGGGCGAGCGTCATATTCAATGGAATTTTTTAAATACACAGAAGCGCCTAGTAATGTCACTAAAATCATAACCAACGCGCGCACTTAAATTTTAATGAAGGTCTTATCTGGCACTCTAAATAGAGGGCAGATTTTTAACTTAGGAAACCAGTAAAATGGCAAAAGCAAAGTTTGAACGTACTAAACCGCATGTAAACGTCGGTACTATCGGCCACGTTGACCACGGTAAAACAACATTAACAGCCGCAATCACTACTGTATTAGCAAAAACTTACGGTGGCGATGCATCAGCATTCGATCAAATCGATAACGCTCCAGAAGAGCGCGAGCGTGGTATCACTATTTCAACGTCTCACGTTGAATATGACACACCTACACGTCACTATGCACACGTAGATTGTCCTGGTCACGCCGATTATGTCAAAAACATGATCACCGGTGCTGCTCAAATGGATGGTGCTATTTTAGTAGTTGCTGCAACAGATGGTCCTATGCCGCAAACACGTGAGCACATCTTGTTGGGTCGTCAGGTTGGCGTACCTTTCATGGTTGTATTCATGAACAAATGCGATATGGTTGATGATGAAGAATTACTAGAATTGGTTGAAATGGAAGTGCGTGAACTTCTAACAGAATACGAATTCCCAGGTGATGATTTACCGGTAATCCAAGGCTCAGCCCTTAAAGCGCTTGAAGGCGACCCAGCTTGGGAAGCAAAAATCATAGAGCTAGCTGAAGCACTAGACACGTATATCCCTCTTCCAGAGCGTGATATTGATAAGCCTTTCCTCCTTCCAATTGAAGATGTTTTCTCAATTTCAGGTCGTGGAACAGTTGTTACAGGTCGTGTTGAGCGCGGTATCGTTAAGACGGGTGATGAAGTAGAAATCGTTGGTATCAAAGATACTACCAAGTCTACTTGTACGGGTGTTGAGATGTTCCGTAAGTTACTTGACGAAGGTCGTGCTGGCGAGAACGTGGGTGCCTTATTACGTGGTACTAAGCGTGAAGACGTAGAGCGTGGTCAAGTATTGGCAAAGCCTGGTTCAATTAATCCACACACTAAGTTTGAAGCTGAAGTATACGTACTCAGTAAAGACGAAGGTGGCCGTCATACTCCATTCTTCAAGGGATACCGTCCACAGTTTTACTTCCGTACAACTGACGTAACAGGGGCTGTAGAGCTTCCTGAAGGCGTAGAAATGGTTATGCCTGGTGACAACTTGAAATTCGTAGTTGATTTGATTCACCCCATCGCGATGGACGAAGGTTTACGCTTCGCAATCCGTGAAGGTGGCCGTACTGTTGGTGCTGGTGTGGTGTCTAAAATCATATAAGTAACCCATTTACTGATGCAAGAAAGGTCACTTAGGTGGCCTTTTTTATTGGCTGTAGAAAAATATGGGCGGCAGAGCGGATACTCCGTGACAACATTATCAGGAACGATTTTAAACATTGGTGGACATTACTGATTGCGGTAATACAAGTGCCTGATACCACTCATTATGCCTCTCTAAGTATCGCTATAATGTTTGCACTGAAAGGCTTCCCAATGAAATTTGAAAGCTGCTTTCGCTGATGTTCAATGTGTGACGTTAGCCAAAACATGCATTAAACAGCGTGAAAGATGAATTTTGTGGTTTAAGATATTTGCGATGATATATGATAATCATCAAACTTCAATTCCTTGGGTTTGTTCAATCAATTAATATAACCCCTTATTATGCTTGGGTACTAAGTGAAGCACTACATACTTGCTTTAGCAGATTACCTCAAAAGTTGCTTAAAGGAAATTGTTTGGATATTGGGACGTTTTTACTGGTACTTGATGATGGAGAGTATCAATGTTTTTTTTAATGCGTAAAGTAGCTTGTTGTAGACAATAAGATTGCCAAGCGATTTAACGGATTCGAATTATGCAGTTCATATTTTGATGAACAACTTAGATCCTGATGACGAGAACAGCTTTAAAGAATTAGCTAAATATTAATTAATACATTTGGGGAGGGTATATATGCAATATAGCGTGCTAGGAAGTAGTGGTGTGCAGGTGTCTAGAGTCTGTTTAGGCAGTATGACTTGGGGTATACAAAACACTCAAGAGCAGGCTAATGAGCAGATTGAATATGCACTTAGTCAAGGTGTCAATTTTATTGATACCGCTGAGTTATATCCAGTGCCCCCATCGGGAGAGACATATGGGGGCACCGAACGTATTATTGGCAATTGGTTAGCACAAAATCCCACTCGCAGAAAAGACATCATCTTGGCGAGCAAAATTGCAGGGCCTGGTTTACCTTATCTTCGTGGTGGTGCAAAAATTAGTGGTGAGAGTGTTGTTGAAGCCGTCGATGCTTCATTAAAGCGTCTACAAACCGATTCTATCGATCTTTTTCAGTTACATTGGCCAAATCGTACATCACCACATTTTTCAAAACATTGGCCGGGCAAAGTAACGTTTTCAAGCTTTGACTCTGAACACGAAACCAATCAGATGTTGGAAATTCTACAAGCACTAGATAGCTGCGTTAAGGCGGGGAAAATCCGTTTTTGTGGATTGTCAGATGATACACCTTGGGGGATAAACACTTACCTCAAGTTGAGCCAGCAACATGCTTTACCTAAGATGGTATCGATT
>Ga0257120_1000831_pt1 | contig 21942 bp, 12 predicted proteins | sample SI106_10metaG_FD_190153 | JGI IMG/M metagenome (GOLD analysis project Ga0257120, IMG submission 190153) | Marine microbial communities from Saanich Inlet, British Columbia, Canada - SI106_10 | ecosystem: Environmental > Aquatic > Marine > Inlet | place: Canada: British Columbia | collected... | reverse complement strand
TATATTCAAACAAACCCAAAAAGATTGAAGAAATGAATCTTATTGAAATATATACTGACGGTAGTTCAAGAGGTAATCCAGGACCAGGCGGTTATGGTGTTGTTATGTCTTACAAGCGGAATGAAAAAGAAATTTCTCAGGGATTTCGGAAAACAACGAATAACCGAATGGAATTGTTAGCCGTTATCGTTGCTATTGAATCGTTAAAAACAAAGGATATTCCAGTGAAAGTATATTCTGACTCCAAGTATGTCATTGATTCTATAACGAAAGGATGGTTGGATTCATGGATCATGAAAAAATTTAAAGGAAAGAAGAATCAGGATTTGTGGATGCGTTATCATGAGTCTGCTAAACCATTTCGGATTTCTTTCGAGTGGGTAAAGGGACATGCAGGGAACCCAAAGAATGAACGCTGTGATGTTCTCGCCGTAGAGGCTTCAAAAAGAGAATCTTTAGAAATAGATCAGGTCTACGAGGCAAATGATGAAGGAACAGGTTTATTCTGAGTCAATAACAGTAACAAAACCATGCAATTCCTGCTGTGTGCCACCGAACATCGTTCCTGAAAGCTTATAGAAGTACACGCCATCGGTACATTTTTCTTGTCCATTATCCGTCCCATCCCACAAGAAAATACCATTCTGATCTGTACGATTCCACATGACATTACCCCAACGATTTACAATTAGGATATTAAAGGTTTGAAACCCTTCATATGGGAGGTTTAGCACATCATTAACACCATCACCGTTTGGTGTGAATACGTTAGGTATCCATATTACCGGGTCATTTATTTCTAAAAGTACTTCATAACTATCAATACAGCCTATATCATCGGTAATCGTTAATATAATTGGATATTGTCCAGCAACCGCGTAGCTCGTAGTTTGATCCGTACTGACACCACTAAAAGCATTGGTTCCGTTACTGAAATCCCACTCCCAACTTGTAATTGTGGTGGTTTCTGCTGTTGAACCGTCTTCTAAAAATATCACATCATTTTGATCTGCGGGATTTGGACCTGCAGTGAAAAAGGCATTTAAACCATCATCCCCAACATTAATTTCGTCCAAAGGAATAATAACGTCACAACCCAAATCATCAGAAATAATCACTTCTGGATTGTAAGTAGCACTCTCAGGATAGTAATAGAAAAAACTCACGGTATCTTCAATTGAATTGCCATCGCCTAGATTCCATAAAATATTACTCACATTAATGGCGTTAATAAGCTCGAAGTTTGCGCCTTGTGCACATTCTCCATCTATCTGAAACCAATTTGCTGCCGCACTAGGGCCACCTATAGTGAGGTAATCTGTCAATACTGTATCATCTGAACAGCCATAAGCATCAGTAATCACAAGACCTAAAGAATAAATCCCTGGAAGGGCGTAGGTGTTACTTGGGTTTTCTAAAACGGATTGATTACCATTACCAAAATTCCATGCCCAATTTTGAATAGGGCCGTATGATAAGGATGAATCCTGAAAAGTTCCAAAAATAGGAGGACATACATAGGCTCCGTCAGAATTCACCGCCGCTCCTGTAAAGCTGAAACTAGGTATCGCTGTGGGAATCGATACCGTAATGAGATTTGTCATAGTATCCGTACAACCATTGGCGTCAGTAGCTACAAGGCTTAAATCGTGCAAGATGCTTGATGTATTTTCGGGAATATTTTCTTCACTGAAAATAGTATTTAAATCTATATCTGTCGAAAATAAATCCCCATCAATTAACCATTCGTATGAAATTGGATTTAGGCCATTTGAAGTATTATTAGCGATAATATTACCTTGGTTACATATTACGTTATCTACTGCGAAAAAGGCGTTTGGTTGTGTAATGGTTATTGGTACTTGAGCCGGTGAAGATTTACAACCGAAAGCATCTATCGCAACGAGTTGACCATAATATGTACCTATCCCATTAAAGGTGTGCGCTACTGCATTGGTATTAAAGACCGTAGTAGAAGTCGAGTCATCTGTAAAACTGAATTCGAATGCGCTAAGGGGTAGCCCATTTATTGAGATGGAATTGTTTTCAAAGTTCACGAGGAATGGCGAGCAGCCTAAGGTGTTGTCAGGTGCAATAACGGCAAAAGGATTCGCCAGCACTGTAATTGGAAGTGACGCTGATGCTCCACATTCAACGCTGTTTGTAGCCGTTAACGTAATGTTGTAATTACCTGGGTTGTTGTACGCATAATTGACAATAGGACCATCTGTTACAACATCTCCATTATCCATGTCAAAGGACCAGGATATTATAGGGTGCGGTGTTGGAGGTGTGTCCCAAGTTATACTTGCATCTGTCAATTGAAGGGAGTCTCCCGCACATATTGAATCATTTGATAGGCTGAAGTTTGGTTCAAGACTCGAGATATCAATGTTCTGTGTTGTACTATCACTGCAGCCCGTAGTGTAATTGTAAATGACTTGTTCTATCGTATAAGTACCGTAATCATTGAAGTCGTGAGAGTTATTACCATCATTAAGATCATCTAGCTCTGGGTCATCCATTATTGTATTTGGTGAACCATCTCCCCATTTCCAGACCATTAAAATGTCATCTGAATTAAGGCCATGCGTAGAATTATCCATCACATCAACGGTTACTGGCAAAGAATTTGGGTTGCAAAAAAGCGAGTTGTCAGGTTCAAATTTTGAAATAGGTGCATTGATATAAACAAGTGAATCTAATTGAATAGAATCTAAACACCCCCGATAATTAACTACCAAGGATACATCAAAAAAACCTGTATCACTTGTGAACTGATGGGTAGGGTTAGCATCTGTGGCACTGCCGTCCGTAAAGTCCCAAAAATAACTGATTTCGGAGGAGTCTGGATTACTTGGATTTGTTTCTATGAAAGATGAAAATTGAAAGTCCTGTTTTACGCAGTTCTCGGTCGTGTCCACACTTAAATCAATAGATAAAAGTTCACCCACCGAAATATAATCCGATAAACTTACAGCACCTGTGCAACCTGATGCCGTTGAAACTATAAGTGAAACATCATAGAGCCCAATATTATATAGTTGCTCTGGAGGATTTTGTCCAGAGAAAGTGTTGCCATTTCCAAAGTCCCATTCCCAGCTATTAATTGGATTTGAAGGATTCGGAGATATTGATGTATCGGAGAACTCAACGGTCAAAGGATCACAACCTCCTGTTGGGTCACCTTCAAACCCGACCAATAAATCTTGAATATTAATGTATCCTAGCTCAGTATATGCGCCGGAACATCCATTCTCCGTAGTCATGCTTAACATTACGTTATACAATCCTGCTGCGTTATAGAATTGCGGAGCAGGGTTTTGACCACTACTCGTTTCTCCATTACCAAAAACCCAATTGAACGTAGCTCCTGGTGGCGATGTATTAATAAAATTAATGGTTGCTGGCACACAATCGGTCGTAATATCTGCAATAAAGGAAGGCACTGGAGCCGATTCAACGACGATGTCGCTTCCGACACTGCCTGAGCAACCGGAAGCTGTATTATTTGTAGCGAGTTGTATAGTGTAAGTACCAGCTCCAGAAAATGTAAAACTTGGATTTTCATCATTACTAGTGCCTAATCCTCCAAAATTCCATTCCCACTGATTAACGCCCGCTGTAGAATTGTCTTCAAAATTGACAGTCTCTCCAACGCAAACGGTTTCAGGAAAAATGAAGTCGGCTTGATAATTAGATACACTGATTGTTTCTATTACCGTGTCGGCGCATCCATTGTCACCATCAGTAACAATTAAAGATATCTCATAGTCTCCCACAGTACTGTAAGTTTGGTCTTCGGGATTGGAAATGTTTTGTGTGTTTCCATTTCCAAAATCCCATAAATAGGTATAGTTTGGCGCGTCGTTACCATTGAATTGAAAGGATAAAGTAAGCGGAATATTGCAGCCTAATCCAATAGGATTAAAATCCGCATTGGGGGTGGGGAGTATCGTAATGTAGCTATCTTTTACTTCTGGGTCTGCATCACCGCTTGCATTCGTTGCTACAAGTATAATTGTGTACGTCCCTGGTAATGCATAGGAATGACTCACTGAGGTTGCTGTCGATGAATTTCCATCACCAAAATCCCAAACATATTCTTGAATAGGACTACCCCCATTGGCCTGAGAACTATTCGTGAATTGAATGTCTTGACCTACGCACGCTACGAGTGGGCTTGCTGAAAAATCAGCAATTGGCGGTTGAGATTTACTTATAAGACATATAAATAAACCTATAAAAAGGAGAGCTCTTTTAGTAAACATAGTCAGTTTAGTTACCTAAAGGTATGAATTTGACGTATTTTACCCTAGATAAGACGCATTGGGATTAAACTAAAATTGAAGAGTACCAGCGTTTTATATTATTCAGATCCTCAGATTTACGTTCTGCCAGATCCTTAATTTGTTCTTCGGTTACTTTCCCTAAACCAAAATATTTCGCTTCTGGATGAGCGAAATACCATCCGCTAACAGAGGCTGTCGGAGTCATAGCAAGACTTTCTGTTAATGTAATGCCGATTTGCTTCGTTACATCAAGTAATGCAAATAAACCAATTTTCTCAGTATGATCTGGGCATGCCGGGTAACCTGGTGCTGGACGTATACCTGAATATTTTTCTTTGATCAATTCTTCGTTGGATAAGAATTCTGCTTCTGCATAACCCCAAATTCTCGTTCGTACCTTATGATGGAGATATTCTGCAAAGGCCTCTGCCAATCTATCAGCAAGTGCTTTTAGTAGTATTGAGTTATAATCGTCATGGTCTTCCTCAAATCGTTTAATATGAGGTTCAATACCAATACCGCTTGTTACGGCAAAACCACCAATGTAATCTATTGTATCGGATTCTTTTGGTGCGATAAAGTCAGCGAGAGCATAATTTGGTTGCGATTGTGCTTTTTTTGTTTGTTGCCGCAAAGTGCGTTGTGTATACAAAGTTTTTGATCTCTTCTCATCCAAATATATTTCGATATCGTCTCCAACTGCGTTTGCGGGAAATATACCTACAATCCCCTTTGAACGAATCCAATTTTCCTTTTCTATTTTTTTCAACATTTGTTGTGCATCCTCAAATAACTTTTGAGCTTCCTGACCTACAACCTTGTCTTCAAGAATGTTAGGATATCGACCGTAAAGTTCCCAAGTTTGAAAGAAGGGTGTCCAATCTATGAATGGGATTAATTGTGATATGCCTACATTATCCAAAAGTTCAACACCTAGTTTTTTAGGACGGAAAATGGTGCTTTGATCAAACTTCAAGATTGGACGATTCCCTCTTGCAGTTTTCAAAGTGATTAGTTTTTTGGCTTTCAAGTGTTTTTCATGTTGAATTCTGACTTTGGAATAATCTGACTTAACATCATCGATAAAGGATTCCTTTTTCCTTCCCAGGAGTCTTTCTGCAACAGTAACTGATCGGGAGGCGTCTAAAACATGTACCGCTTGTCCACGAGAATAGTGCTCATCTATTTTAACAGCAGTATGTACTCTTGATGTAGTAGCTCCACCGATTAATAGAGGGTAGCTAAGATTGGCTTTTTGTAGTTCTTGTGCGACATAAACCATTTCATCTAAAGAAGGCGTTATTAGACCACTCAGTCCGATGATGTCAACTTGCTCTTTAATTGCCGTTTGAATAATACGTTCAGCTGAAACCATAACACCCAGATCAATAATTTCGTAATTGTTACAACCCAATACAACACCAACAATATTTTTTCCAATATCGTGAACATCCCCCTTGACCGTAGCCAATAATATTTTTCCTGAGGATTTTATTTTGCCTCCTTTTTCTGCTTCGATGAATGGCAATAAATAGGCGACTGCTTTTTTCATTACGCGCGCTGATTTCACAACTTGAGGGAGAAACATTTTTCCACTACCAAAGAGGTCTCCAACAATATTCATCCCATCCATTAGAGGTCCTTCAATGACTTTAATCGGACGGTCATAATTTTTTCTACATGCTTCAACATCCTCCTCAATGAATTCAACGATGCCTTTTATCAAAGCATGGGCTAGCCGTTGATTTACTTCTTGTTTGCGCCACGATAAGTCGATTTTTTTTTTCTTTCCACTACCCTTAACCGTTTCGGCATATTCAAGAAGTTTCTCCGTAGCATCCGCTTTGCGATTTAGCAAAACATCTTCCACATATTCTAATAATTTCGGCTCGATATCAGAGTATATTTCGAGCATGCTCGGGTTTACAATTCCCATATCCATTCCATTTTTTATCGCATGATATAAAAAAGCCGAATGCATAGCCTCTCTTACCTTTGTATTCCCTCGAAATGAAAAAGACACATTGGAGACGCCTCCGCTTACATGCGCACCGTCTAGGTTTTCTTTAATCCATTTTGTCGCCCGAAAGAAATCTAGTGCATTGGTATTATGCTCCTCCATACCCGTTGCCACAGGGAAGATGTTTGGATCAAAAATTATATCATATTTGTTAAATCCGACTTTCAAGGTCAATATGTCGTAAGAGCGTTTACAAATTTCAATACGGCGTTGGTATGAATCGGCTTGTCCATTTTCGTCAAAAGCCATCACGATTACTGCTGCACCATAGGTTTTTATGGTTTTAGCTTGTGCGATGAAATGAGCCTCTCCCTCTTTTAATGAGATAGAATTTACAATTCCTTTGCCTTGAATACATTTAAGTCCAGCCTCTATTATTTCCCATTTTGAGCTATCGATCATTACAGGTACTCTCGCGATATCGGGTTCAGATGCGATTAGATTTAGAAAAGTTACCATCGCTTCTTTACCGTCAATCATACCCTCATCCATATTGATATCGATAATTTGGGCGCCTCCATTTACTTGCTCCAATGCAACAGCAACAGCTGCCTCGAAGTCTCCCGCTTGTATGAGCCTTAAAAACACTCTTGACCCCGTAACATTCGTACGCTCGCCAATATTTATAAAATTACTTTCTGCGGTAACGATTAAGGGTTCTAGCCCGGAAAGCATTAGTGTATTTTCTGCCATTTTAGTACTTTCTTGGGTTATAGTTGTTGACTAAGGCTGAGATGGCTTGAATATGTTCAGGGGTAGTGCCACAGCAACCCCCAACAATATTCATTAATCCTTCATCTAAGAATATTTTTATTTGGGCAGCCATTTGTTCAGGGGATTCATCGTAGTCACCAAAGGCATTTGGTAATCCCGCATTTGGATGTGCACTAACGGCAAAGGGTGCAGTTCTATTTAAAATCTGTAAATAAGGGCGCATCATGTTCGCTCCAAGTGCACAATTCAAACCAATACTTAGTAATGGCATGTGAGATAATGAAATAAGAAAAGCTTCTGTTGTCTGTCCTGTTAATGTACGGCCGCTTTGGTCGGTTATTGTACCAGAAACCATAATAGGTAGCTCTTTTTTCGTTTCATCAAAGACCTCCTGTATGGCAAAAAGTGCAGCTTTTGCATTCAAAGTGTCAAAGACAGTTTCAACCAAAAGTAAATCCACCCCTCCGGCGATTAATGCCTGAACTTGTTCACGATAGGCCTCTTTTAAAGCATCAAATGTAATTGCTCTGTATCCGGGATCATTAACATCAGGAGAGATAGAAGCTGTTCTGTTGGTAGGACCAATTGAACCAGCAACAAATCTAGGCTTGTCTTTGTATTGCGTTGCTATTTCCTTTGCTATGATTGCGCTTTGATAATTTATATCATAAACAGCATGTTCGAGGTCATAATCGGATTGTGCAATACGAGTTCCTGAAAAAGTATTGGTTTCAACGATATCGGCACCTGCATCAAAATAGGCTTTATGAATTTCTTTTATGATTTCAGGCCGCGTGATAGAAAGTAAATCATTGTTCCCCTTGAGGGGTTTTTTGTGATCCTCGAAAGCACCTTCGCGAAAGTCGAATTCTTCAAGTTTATGCCTTTGAATCATTGTGCCCATTGCGCCATCGAGTACGAGTATTCTATCTTCCATTATGGATTTAATCATTTTTTAAAAATTAAGGAAGAAATGGAGGTGAAATACGCCTGCTTATTTTTCGGTAAAAACCGTTGGAGTTGGCACCTTATTAAAAAACAGGTTGCCAAGGATTCAAAGGGCCAATCCCTCATCCTTTCTTCATAAGTCTATAAAAAGAACGTTTACTCAAAAGTAAAACATTTTTAAATCTAACAGTGTTGTTAGCTACTTAAAATTTAGTGAAAAGCTAACTTTTTATAGAGTAACATAGGCTCGGTGAACTTGCGATGATGTTTTTTAATTCAAGTTCTACCAACATTGATTGCAAATGACCTACGCCCAACTTTGAATTCTGAATCAGCTCATCAATATGAATATCGTTTCTTTGTTGTATCGCTTTTAAAATCTCTCTTTCATTATTTGATAGTTCTAATGGGTACTCGTTCTGCGTGTTTATTTCCCAATTCATAAGTTCAAATAAGTCATTGGCCTCCGTTATAAGATGCGCTTTATTCTTCTTAATAAGCTCGTTGCATCCGCCAAATGAGACATCTCTTATTGCGTTTGGGAATGCCATCACCTCTCTTGCATAGTTATTCGCAAGCTCTGCCGTAATCATCCCCCCACCTTTTATTCCAGATTCAATGATCACAGTAACATCTGACATGCCAGCAATAATCCTATTTCTCTGAGGAAAACTATATTTATTTGGTTTTTTTTGATAGTCAAACTCACTGATTAACGCGCCACCTGAATCAAGAATTTTTTTAGCTAGTATTCTATTTTTACTGGGGTAAATCATTTGAAGTCCATGGCCTAAAACGGCCGCAGTATTAACATTGTATTTTAAGCAGCTTTCGTGAACAAAGGTATCAACTCCTGAAGCAAGTCCACTAAGCACTATAACCTCACTTCCTTGAAATGAGGAGATAAGCTGTTGCGTCATTTCTTTTGCATGATGACTACATTTTCGAGAGCCAACAACAGAAACTATTCTTTTGTTCTTGAATTTCAATGGACCTAAAACATTCAATGATATCGGGCCGTCCGTGCATTCTTTGAGCTGAGAGGGGTAGGTTTCTTCTTTAAAGAAAAGGTTAGATATTTTATGTTTTTTGTTGAAGTAGAGGTTCTTCCTAGCATGCTTTAGCGCTCGAGATATCTCCATTGAATTTAATTGCCGTTCAGGTGCTCCAATTCGTTTGGCTAATTCATTTATTGGTGACTCAAAAATAGTTTGAAGGGATCCGGATTTTCGTATAAGTGAGTTGAGCCTGCTTTTTTTAACCCCATAGAGGTAGGAGGCTGCGTTTTTATAAAGATCAATTTGATTATCCAAAATTTTAGTAGTTTCGTTATAATAAGATAATAAAATTTTAGATGAAATTTAACTTTCGATTACTTCTTCTATTTTCTCTTTGTTTCAACTTTTTCAATTGTTTTTCACAAATAGGCGGTAACGTCAAGGATGGTAACTCTCGTGAGATTTTAGTTGGTGCAAGAGTAGAAGTGCTAGGAGGACAGAGAACAGCCAGTGATGCCAATGGAAACTTTAAACTTAATGTAAATGAGTATCCGACGTGGATAAAATGCACTATCTCGGGATACATGCCTGATTCCATTAAAATTGATAAAGCGGGAACAATATCTTTTGAATTATTTGAACAAGTTTTAGAAATGAGAACCGTTGTAGTTTCTGCAGGGCGTCGCAACCAAAATATTGAAGACGTTTCAGTTTCGATGGAAATTATTACACCTGAGCTCATAAATAACAAGGGGTATTCAAACCTTGAACAGGTAGTTGATCAAAGCCCTGGTGTATACGCTATGGATGGTCAGGTTAGTATTCGAGGTGGTGGTGGTTATGCCTATGGAGCAGGGAGCAGAGTGCTTCTTTTGTGGAATGGTATTCCAATGATGTCTCCCGATGTTGGCGATGCAAAATGGAATTCTATTCCTATGGAGCAGGCTTCTCAAATTGAAATTATGAAAGGTGCATCCTCCGTATTGTATGGAAGCGGCGCCTTGAATGGAGTGATTGCTTTGAGTGAAAAGGAACCGGGCCCAAAAGGGACATTTAAAGCAAAAATTCAGTCAGGTATTTATGATAATCCAAGACGTCAATCTATGAGGTGGTGGAATAAAAACCCAACGTTTCACCTTGCAGATTTGTACTATGGAAAATCAAAAAAGAATATAGGATACACCATTGGAGCCAATGCCTATATCGATTCAGGTTTTAGAAAAGAAGAAAACGAGGAAAGGTACAGGCTTAATGGATCCTTTTATTTTAAACCAGAAAACAATAAACGCCTTAAGACTGGGCTTACCTACAATCTTCAATACCAAGACGTAGGCGTATTTGTGCTCTGGAAGAATGACTCTATGGGTTATGAGCCTCAAGACAACACAATTGATAGGCAAAAATCCATTAGGCTGAGTGTTGACCCTTACTTGAAGTTGTACGATAAATACAAGAATAAACATTACTTCCGGTCTCGATATTATTTAGTTACAACTGGAAATACCGAAAACCTTTATGCTAATTCATTAGCTGAGATGTACTATTTTGATTATCAATTTCAGCGTAATCTTCGGGCAGGAAATACCTTGACAGCAGGTTTTTCAAACACGAATAATAGGGTGGTAAGTTGGGTTTTTGGCGACCATTTGTCTGAAAATGCAGCCGCGTATGCGCAATTGGAGAGTAAATTCAAGAAGATGGATTTGTCACTTGGAATGCGCTTGGAGTGTTATAAAATTGATACGCTAGATTTTGATTCTAATATTTACCTGAATTACTTGAATAAGGATGAGGTTTTAGATTCCTTGGCGATTCCAGTTTATCCTGTTTTTCGAGCTGGTTGGCATTATGAACTTGCACCCAGTTCTCACATCCGCGCCTCTTTAGGGCAAGGAATCCGTTTCCCTTCAGTTGCTGAAAGATTTGTTTCTACATCTGTCGGCGGATTAATTATTTTCAAGAATCCTGATTTAAAACCAGAAAAAGGTTGGGCTGCAGAAGTTGGATATAAGCAAATTCTCAAAATGGGAGATTGGAAAGGATATTTTGATGTTTCTGGTTTCATTAATCAATACAGTAATATGGTTGAATTCACTTTTGGTGTGTATAACCCTGACTCAATTGTATTGCAATTCCAAGATCCTGGAGAGCTAGATTATATCTTAAATTGGGTAGGTTTTCAGGCGCAGAATGCTGAGAGAGCAAGAATTGCAGGTGTAGAATTTTCATTTAATAGCATGGGTAAAATAGGGGATGTAGAGTTGACATCATTGTTGGGTTATACCTACATGGATCCTGTAAGTTTGAATCAAGACTCTATTTACAGACAAACTTTTTCCGATACGAGTGTAAATCTTTTAAAGTATAGATTTCGGCATTTAGCAAAGGTGGATATCCAAGCTACCTATAAGAAATTTTTCGTTGGCTTTAGTTGTCGTTATAATAGTTACATGCAAAACATTGATGCTGTATTTGAGCAAGATGTTGACCCCTCTGATGGTGAAATATTCATTCTGCCTGGGCTACAGAATTACAGAACGAAGTACAATAAAGGTAGTTTTGTTGTAGATACGAGAATGGGTTTTGATATAAATGATGCGATGAAAATTAATTTTATTGCAAACAACCTTTTGAATGCAGAGTACGTAACTAGGCCAGGGGATATACAGCCCCCCAGGAGTTTCGTGTTGCAGCTTCAGTTTCAATTTTAAATAATATCAGTATGCAGAAAAGTTTATGTGTTGCTTGGTTGGTTTGTTTGCCTTTGATTGGATTTGCGCAGATAAATGGTGTGGTTCAGGATTTAAATTCAGGAGAGCCAATAATTGGCGCTAAAGTATTTGCCTCTGATGGTAACAAAACTTTGACTGACTTTGACGGCGCATTTACACTGAGTTGCAAATCATTTCCTGTGACCTTGGTCACCAAAATGCTTCAGTATACGAACGACTCTACAGTTCTAAATTCAGCAGGAGAGGTAACCATAAAATTGGGAGAGCCTGTTACGGATTTACAAATGGTGGTGGTTTCTGCAGGGCGAAGAAAACAAGCAATAGAGGAAGTTCCGGTGTCAATAGAGATTATTAAGCCAGAGCTAATTGATAATAAGGGCATAACAAGTTTGGATCAAGCGGTTGAGCAGACCCCAGGTGTTTCAACATTTGATGGTCAGGTCAGCATTCGTGGTGGCAGTGGTTTTTCCTATGGTGCCGGGAGTCGCGTTTTACTTTTATGGAATGGAATGCCATTATTATCTGGTTATGCAGGGGATACACAATGGAATGCAATACCAATGGAGCAGGCCGCACAGATTGAAGTAATGAAAGGTGCTTCTTCTGTGTTGTATGGAAGTGGCGCATTAAATGGTATTATAGCAATTCGAGAGCGAGAACCTGGTACGACTCCAGTTACTAAGCTTAAGGTTCAGTATGGTATTTATGACAACCCGCGAAGAGCATCACTGAGATGGTGGGACACAAATCCTATGACACAGCAGATTGAGTTTTATAGAAGTCAAATGTTCAAAAATGTTGGTTATACGATATCTTCCACACTATTTCATGATGACGGTTATAAAAATAGAGAGTTTGAATTTCGTGGTCGTGTAAGCGGAACTTTTTATTACCGGCCTAAAAAATGGAGTAAAGTGAAGGCCGGAATCAGCTACAATTATCAGGTTCAAAAAACGGGGAATTTCATCATCTGGGAAAGTGATACATTGGGTTATACTCCTCAAGGTGGGATTGATACAAGTAATGCCGCATCTACTTTAACATATACTCTTGGGCAAAGATTATTTATCGATCCATATGTGAAAATAATTGACAAGCACAACAATCGACATTCATTCAAGAATAGAATGTATTATGTGAAAAATGTAATTCTTGGGAATGAATCCCAGAACAGTATTGCTACGATTTATAATAATGATTATCAATTTCAAAAATCCTATGCGAATGGCCTGACACTAACTTCAGGAGCCTCGAGTTTATACAATGTGGTTATTGCTGAACTTTTTGGTAGTCATACCTCTTGGAATTCGGCAATCTTCACTCAAATAGAACATCACATTGGGAAATTTGATTTTACAGCAGGTTTACGTCTTGAGTACTTCGAAATGGATGGGGAACGGGGAGATAGTGATTTCTTAATTCCTAAATTAGATTCCACTGTTTTACCCTTTTATCCTGTCGCTCGTTCGGGATTTCATTACAAGTTGGCTGAATATACGCACCTTCGTGCCTCATTGGGCCAAGGGATCCGTTACCCGGCTGTCGGGGAACGGTTCATTCAGACAAGTGTTGGCGCCCTAAATGTTTTCCCAAACCCAACGTTACGTCCTGAAATCGGATGGGCAGGAGAGATTGGTATCAAACAAGGAGTGAAAATTGGAGATTGGAAAGGAATGCTTGATATTTCTGGATTCGTTAATGAATACCAAAATATGATAGAATTTACTTTTGGCGTATATAATCCTGATAATATAATATTGAATACAACTGATCCTGAGGATGAAGGTTATATTTACAAATGGATAGGGTTTAGGGCCCAAAATGCAGAATCTGCGCGAATTACAGGTGTTGATTTCTCTTTTAATAGTATGGGGAGTATTGGAGATTTTGAAATCGTTTCATTAATCGGTTACACCTATATGAATCCAATTAGTTTAAACAATAACCCGGATTATCAAGCAACTTTTTCAGATACTACAGGGAATATTCTCAAATATCGATTTAATCATTTGGCAAAATTAGACATTGAAGTTACTTATAAAAAAACGAGCGCTGGAGTATCCATGAGATATGGAGGCTTCATGCGGAATATTGATAAAGTTTTTGAGGAGCCTATCGGCGGTACGACCTATATTTTACCTGGTTTAAAGGAGTATAGGCAGATTTACAACAAAGGAAACTTAGTCTTTGATGCCCGTCTCGGTTACAAACTAAATGACCAATACCGTTTAGGTTTTATGGTAAATAACCTATTCAATTCAGAGTATACGAGTCGCCCAGGAGATATACAGCCTCCTCGTAATTTCTCAGTTCAAGTTCAAATGAAATTTTAATGCGTGTTTTAGCAATCATTCCTTCCCGTTATGCCTCCTCAAGGTTCCCGGGAAAGCCCTTGATAGATTTAAAGGGGAAAAGTATGATTCATCGGGTATACGAAGGGGTAGATAAATCAGCGGAAATTGATCATACCATCGTTGCAACAGATGATCATCGCATTGTAGTGGAGGTTAAAAGTTTTGGCGGAGATGTTTTGATGACCTCTGCAAATCATTCAAATGGAACGGGAAGGTGTATTGAGATTGCCAAGAAAATGGATTCTTTCGATATTATCATAAATGTTCAAGGCGATGAGCCGCTCGTAAAATCTGAGCAATTAAACGCATTAGTAAACGCTTTTTCAGATGAAAGTGTGGAGATAGCGACGTTAGCAATTGAGAAAACCTCGAAGGCTGACTTCTGTAATGAAAACAGGGTAAAAGTGGTCGTAGACCAAAACTGGAACGCACTTTATTTTAGTAGAAGTCCTATCCCAAAACATCCAGATAATTCAGGTCCGATATCGTTTTTAAAACACATTGGCATTTATGCATTCCGAAGAAAAAGCCTGCTTCAAATGGAGGCAATGAAATCTGCTGAGATTGAAGAACTTGAATCTTTGGAACAACTCCGTTGGATGTTTAATGGAAAGAAAATCAAAGTGATAAAGACGACTATTGAAACCCCGAACATAGATGTTCCTGATGACGTGCGTCAGGTTCTAAAACTCCTTTAGGCACCGTGATGTTTGATTGAAATTTCTTATTAACTTTGGTATATGGAGCAGTTTGATACAATTCTTTTTGATTTATTAGTGAAACATGATTGTGTGATCATACCTGATTTTGGTGGCTTTGTTTCCAAAAGGGTATCGAGTAAAATTGATTTTGATAAAGGCATAATAATGCCTCCATCAAAACACCTGCTTTTTAATCGTCATTTAACCAACAACGACGGATTGCTGCTTTCTGCGTATGCTGAAAGATATGGTATAAGTTATATCGATGCTGAGCACAGACTGATATTTCTAATTAAAAAGCTTCAAAAAGATTTAATTGACGGAAAAGAGATTTCATTTCCGAGAATCGGTTTATTAAAGCGTTCTTCTGAAGGATACTATACCTTTCTCCAGGATCAGTCCAACAACCTGCTTTCTGACGCCTATGGATTGAAAGACCTTGAATTTGTCGCCGTTGAAAAAACTCTTGAAGAGGAAAATCAAGCGGAAGAGATACCCGCAATCATAGAAACGAAAAAGAAGCCAATCAAGCCGACAAGTAAAAATCGAAAGCAATTCATAAAATATGCAGCTGCAGCCTGTCTACTTCCGTTAATGCTTTATACCTTTTGGATTCCATTTAAATCGGATTTTTTTAAGTCTGGTTTGATATCCTCTTCTGATTTTAACCCATTTTACAATAAAGAGAAAGGTGCTTACCTACCCAGTGGATCACAGTATGAATTGCAAAATGAACTTCTTCAGGAAAAGAATGAAGAAACCAATGAAATTGCAAACGAGCAGTTGGTTTTAGATGAGGACCTACAAGCAGAGGAGGTTCAAAGTGAAGCGCCTGTCACAACTAAAGCAAAATCACCATATTCTAAACAATTCATTGTAGGCTGTTTTTCAGTAGAACAGAATGCAATTAATTTTAAATTAAAAATTACCGCAGATGGGTTTTCACCGCGTATTCTATCTGGGGGAGAGTTACATAGGGTTTCTATGGGCTCCACGTATTCAGCGGCAGAATTTAATAGTCTAATAGCCTCAGCAACCGAAAAGGGATACAGTGGTTGGACTTTAAAACAATAAAACCTTTATGAAATCTATTATTACACTGACGCTGTGTCTCGGCATGGCTGTAGGCGTAAACGCCCAAGTATTTAAAAACACAAAAGAGAGTAAATATCAGTTCAAAGAAGTTGTCAGATTGGACGCGTCCCCTGTTGAAAGTCAGGGGAGAACCGGTACATGTTGGAGCTTTTCAGCACTTTCATTTTTAGAGTCCGAAATTATGAGAATTAATAAGTTGGAGGAGCCTATCGTTCTTTCCGAGATGTTTATAGTTCGAAAAGCATATGAAGCGAAAGCAGAAAAATATATTCGCATGGATGGTCGTACAAATTTCGGAGAGGGTGGAGCTTTTCATGACATTCCATTCGTAATCGAAAATTTTGGAATCCTACCTCGTTCCGAATATACGGGTAAGAAAAAGAAAAAAGATGTATACAATCATGGCGCTATGTTTGAAAAGTTGGATTCCATAGTCCAAAAAGCAAAAGCGGCAGGAAAGGGTTTGCAGGCCGATTGGATTACTGCCTATAATGATGTCTTGGATGATGATATGGGTGCCTTGCCTGAAAGTTTTAAGTATAAAGGGGTTGAATATACCCCTGAGGCCTTTTATAATTCTTTGAATATAGACATGGGAGATTATGTGTCACTAACGTCATTTACCAATCATAAATTGCACAAGAGCTGTCTGCTTCAGATTCCAGATAATTGGCTTTGGGAAGAGAGTTACAATGTCACTTTAGATGAGTTGTTTAATGCTACTTTGAATGCACTCAAGAGCGGTTACAGCGTTGCCTGGGGAGCAGATGTTTCTGAGAAAGGTTTTAGTTTTAAAAATGGAATTGCGATAGCTCCCGCAGAGGATGCGCAGATTATAATTGAGGGTCAAGACAATAAGAATTTTTCAGATGCAGGAGCCGATAAGTATTCTGCAGCTTTTAAAAGTCCAGTAAAAGAATTAGAAGTTACACAACAAATGCGTCAGCAGGGATACGATCATAAAGAAACAACTGATGATCACGGTATGCATATCGTAGGTTTTAATATTGATCGAAAAGGAAGGTATTTCTTCTTGGTTAAAAACTCTTGGGGTACTTCAAATTATCCAGAAGGATATCTTTATGTATCTGAGGCCTATTTCAAGCTCAAAACAATCAATGTTTATTTACACAAGGACGGAATTCAAGACCAACTTCGTTCTGTGCTAGGTATATAATTTTAAGTCTTAAAAATATCGTTTTCAAAATTACTTAGTGTCAAAATTACACTATCTAGAAAAAACAATTATATTTGTTCAGTTGTTGTTAAACTAAGAATGTTATGAGTGTGAAAAATAAAATTGGAATTAATGGTTTTGGTAGAATCGGTCGCTATTTTACGAGAATGGCCGTTTTAGATCCAGATGTTGAAATCGGTTTAGTTAACGATTTGGCAGATATTGAAGCACTCATGCATCTTTTTAAGTATGATAGCGTTCATGGTAAGTTTGAATTAGATTTTGAAATATCTGGCAATACAGTAGTTTTTACTAATGGTAAACAACTTACTTTTTCTCAAGAAAAAAATCCTGAGCTCATACCATGGAGCGCTTTTGATGTTCAAACTGTAGTAGAATGTACTGGGTTGTTTTTGACAACCGAATCGGCCTCTAAGCATTTAAAGGGTGGGGCGAAAAAAGTTGTGCTTTCAGCTCCTGCAAAAGAGCAAGGGATTAGAACCGTTGTCCTAGGTGTTAATGATCACTTGTTAGAAGATACAGATGTTATCGTTTCTAACGCATCCTGCACAACAAACAATGTTGCCCCGATAGTAAAGGTTATAAAGACCTTAGCTGAAATTGAGCTCTGTTACATTTCCACGATTCACAGTTACACCTCAGATCAGAGATTACATGATGCGCCGCATAAGGATCCGAGAAGGGCAAGAGCTGCTGCAAATTCAATTATTCCTACTTCAACGGGAGCGGCAAATGCAATAGTGAAAATTTTCCCAGAACTTTCTGGTAAGATTGACGGAGGCGCAATTCGCGTGCCTGTTTTGAATGGCTCAATGACAGAAATAACATTTAATCTTTCTTCAGAACTATCAATAGAAAAAGTCCACGAAGCAATGCAAACGGAATCGGTAAATGCCATGAAAGGTGTTCTAGGAGTTATTGATGAACCGATTGTTTCTATTGATATTATAGGGTCTTCATTAAGTTCAGGTTACGACAAACTTCTTTCTAAGTCGTTTGGTAAGATGATAAAGGTTATTGCCTGGTATGATAACGAAGCAGGATACTCCAACAGGTTATTAGAACTTTCAAAAAGAGTTAATAAATAGCAAGAATACGTAGTTCTACGTAGTCTAAAAAAGAAATCACGTAAGACCTCTTAGGTATTGATTTCTATTTTGAAACCGCAATCATTAAAATTCATGGATTAGCGCTTTTCTTGTTTGATATTTGGTGTATATAAAAAAACAACGCCATGAATACGAACAAAATTTTTACAATATTATTTTCACTTTCTCTTCTTTTCGTATCTACACAATCATTTGCTAAGAATGATGATGATCCTACAAAAAAAGAAAAGGTAAAAGTTATAACCTCTTCAATTCAAAAAGGGGACGCAACCATTAAGTGGTTTGATCAAGAAATCGATTTTATCGAAATAGTTTCAGATAATAATCAGTTTATGCCTTCAGTTCCGGTCTTAGATGCGGACGCATTGCATTTACATGATTTGATGAACGGTACATATTTAATTCATTTTAAGTCTAAAGGAGAAATTCTTTATACAAAACAAATTATAGTGCAAAGGTGATTGAGTATACGCACAAAAGAAAGGGAGCTTCGGCTCCCTTTTTTTATTGCTCTATTGCCGCAACACCAGGAAGCACTTTGCCTTCAAAATATTCTAGAAGTGCACCGCCACCCGTACTGACATGGCTAATTTGACTGACGACATCGAATTGCTTTGCGGCGGCTGCTGAATCACCGCCACCAATTAGACTATATGCTCCATTTTGGGTAGCCTCTGCAACCGCATTAGCGATTGATCTTGTTCCGTTCTCGAAGGCAACCATCTCAAATACACCCATAGGACCGTTCCATAATACTGTTTTTGATGCCTTGATTATAGCAGCAAATTCAACAGCAGCCTCAGGACCAATATCAAGTCCCATCCATCCATCAGGGATTTCAGCGCTACTTTTTAAAGCCGTCTTAGCTTCTTTGCTGAATTCATTAGCAATTATAGAATCCACAGGTAAATGTATTTGAACGCCTTTTTCACTTGCATTTTCTAGGATTTTCTTGCAAGTTTCTATGCGTTCATCTTCGCAAAGAGAGTTACCGATATTTCCGCCAAGAGCTTTTTTGAACGTATATGCCATACCTCCACCAATAATTATGTGGTCTGCTTTTTTCATGAGATTTTCTACAATTAATACTTTATCTGAAACTTTTGCTCCTCCCACAATTGCGGTGAAAGGCCGCTTCGTTTCTTCCATAACTTTTTTTGCGCTTTCTATTTCTGCGTTCATTAGTAATCCACACATTTTATTTTCACTTTTAAAGTAAGAGGCGATGTGAGTTGTGCTTGCATGAGCACGATGTGCTGTTCCAAATGCATCATTCACAAAGCAATCTCCTAGTTTTGAAAGTTGTTTTGCGAAGGGTAAGTTACCGTTTGTTTCCTCCTTATAGAATCGAACGTTTTCAACAAGTAAAATCTCTCCAGTTTTAAGATTTTCTGCGGCGTTTTCTGCCTCAACACCTAAACAATCAGGGGTAAAATTCACTTTTGCCTCAGAAATTTTTTCTAAGTGAGTACACAAATGCTTTAATGAAAAAGTGCTTTCTGGTCCGTTTTTAGGTCGTCCCAAATGGGATAAAAGAACAACTGCGCCGCCATCGGAAAGTATTTTTTTAATTGTTGGAAGCGCTGCGCGCATTCTTTTATCGTCGGTAATTTTGAGTGTTTCCTTTGAAAGTGGCACATTGAAGTCGACACGAACTATGGCTTTTTTACCATTAAAGTTGTAAGAACTGAATGAGGTCATGAACTGTTATTTTTCACAAAATTAATAAGTAGAATCGAATCTGAAATGAATTAATATCAATTACAGTGAATAATTAAAATAATTTGGACAGTTTTGTAGGTATTAAACCTATTCATTATGAAGCTTAAACTCATCGTTTTAACGTTTTCAAGTGTCGCAAATTTTATGGCGTCACAATTCGTAAGTGTTGAACATAATTCTAAATCAATTAATGCATCTCTGCCAATAACTGAAGTTCAAGATGATTCGTTGAAGGTCAGGAATATTTACAATTCGTCAAGAACTTTATTGACCGATTTAATTCACACCAAACTTGAAGTTTCTTTTGATTGGTCTAATTCTTATTTAATGGGACGTGAAACCTTAACAGCAAAACCTCATTTTTATCCATCGGACTCTCTTATATTAGATGCAAAGGGAATGGAGATTTCAAAGGTTTCCATGAATGGGTCAGATTTGACTTACCAATATGACGATGCCTTAACGCTCAAGATTAAGCTTGACAGAGAATATACGTCTGTTGAAAAATACACCATAATTATAGAGTATGTTGCAAAGCCTGATGAGCGCGAAACTTCGGGTAGTGCAGCTATACTATCTGATAAAGGGCTTTATTTTATAAACCCCAAAGGAGAAGATCCAACGGTGATGCCTCAAATATGGACGCAGGGAGAGACGGAGTCAAATTCAGTGTGGTTTCCTACAATTGATGCGCCAAATAGCAAAACTACACAGGAACTTTTCATCACAGTCAAGGATAGATATGTTACCCTTTCTAATGGAAGTCTAATTTCCTCCAAGAAAAAGGATGGTATGCGCACGGACCATTGGAAGCAAGATTTGCCTCATGCACCTTATCTTTTCATGATGGCTGTGGGTGAGTTCAGTATCGTAAAAGACTCCTACACTAAAAAAGATGGTTCTAAAATCGATGTTAACTATTACGTTGAGCCAGAATATAGAGATGATGCGCGTGCCATTTTTGGAGAAACTCCCGCTATGATTAAATATTTTTCCGACTTGCTCGGTGTAGAATATCCTTGGGATAAGTACAATCAGATTGTAGTTCGGGACTACGTTTCTGGAGCAATGGAGAATACGGGAGCAGTGATTTTTGGGGATTATGTTTATAAAGATTCTAGTGCGTTATTAGACGAGAATGATCAGTCAACAATTGCACATGAACTATTTCACCACTGGTTTGGAGATTTAGTTACTTGTGAGTCATGGGCAAACCTTCCTTTAAATGAGTCTTTCGCAAACTATTCCCAATATCTATGGGATGAATATAGATATGGTGCTGATGAAGCAGATTATCAGGCTGAAGTTGAGGTAGAAGGTTATTATCAGTCTGCGGCTTATCAAGGATATCATGATTTGATTTGGTATGATCATTTAGATAAAGAGGATATGTTCGATGGGCATTCTTACAATAAAGGGGGGCGAATTCTGCACATGCTTCGCGCTTATCTTGGTGATAAAGCTTTCTTTAAAGGGTTAAATAAATACTTAACGGACAACAAGTACACTGCGGCAGAGGTTCATCACTTAAGAATGGCCTTTGAGGAAGTGTCTGGTGAAGATCTAAACTGGTTTTTTAACCAATGGTTTTTAGGTAAAGGCCATCTCATTCTCTTTGCGGACTATGAGATCGATAAGAATAAAAATGAGGTAACAGTTGAGGTTAGTCAGCGACAAAATAAAGAAGATTTTCCAGTTTATCGTATTCCTACCGAGATTGCTATTTGGACTGAAGGTAATCCCATAGCACAAATTCATAAAATAGAAATTGATGAGGTTTCAGAGCGCTACACTTTTTCTTTCGATGGGGAAATTGCAAATATTCAAATTGATCCTCGTCAGGTACTTTTAGCAAAAGTTTATGAGGAGAAACCGGCGGCTTTCTTTAAACATCAGTTTTATAACTCAAGCAAGTATAAATCTCGTAAAATAGCCCTAGAGCGCGCTCTAAGTTTGCATTGCGAGCATCCAATAGAGCTATTGTCTGCGGGATTGAATGATTCATTTTGGCATATTCGTGCATTGGCATCAGATTTATCAGTTCGCTATGGATTAATTG
>Ga0257120_1000828_pt1 | contig 22000 bp, 18 predicted proteins | sample SI106_10metaG_FD_190153 | JGI IMG/M metagenome (GOLD analysis project Ga0257120, IMG submission 190153) | Marine microbial communities from Saanich Inlet, British Columbia, Canada - SI106_10 | ecosystem: Environmental > Aquatic > Marine > Inlet | place: Canada: British Columbia | collected... | reverse complement strand
ATCGAACAACTGAAAATCATCGTTGACCAGATCATCGAGAGCGCACGAGGGGATATACACCGCGAAATAGACCTCCTATTTCGCCCGTAGAAGCTCATGGAGGGCTTTTAAGGGGCTGTCGTGGGCCTTGCAACTCGGACCATTCTCGCGCGCCTGAAGGCTTCTGAGGGGAAAATTTGGCAAGGCCGAAGAGCACAAGCGTGCCTTTTTTGATGTGAGCAGCAGTTAGCAATGCTCGAAATCTATGATAGAAGCTTTATGGTTCAAAAACGGTCGTTTAACGAACAGGTGTGGCCAATGTCCGGCAGGGTTTCATTACCCAAGAATATCAAGCCGCTTGCCTTGTTAGGAATCATGAGTTCGCTTACGAAGATGGAATTAGAATTTGTGAGCACAAAATATGCTCCTCGGTTACGCCCGTGTCTCCACCATGAATCAAAATCCAGCGCTTCAAATGGATGCGCTGCACGATATCGGTTGCGAGAGGATCTTCGTCGAGAAAGCTTCTGGGTCCTATCGCGACCGCCCCAGCTCAAAGCGGCCCTCGATTATTTATGCGAGGGGGACACGCTCGCCGTCTGGAAGCTCTCCCGACTAGCGCGGTCTCTCAAGCAAGTGATCAAAACAGCCTCCGACATCTCTGAGCGTGGCATCGCCTTTCAAGTACTGACCCAGAACATCTATACCAGCACTCCAGAGGGGAGGTTGTTTTTCCACATGACAGCAGCCTATGACGAGTTTCAACGCGAGTTGATTGTTGAAAACACCCGCGCCGGTCTCAAAGCCGCCGCAAAACACGGACCCCGAGGTGGCAGATCAAAAGCTATGAACGAGCAAAAAATCAAACACGCCGAAGCCATGCTTAAGGACACCGAAAACTACCCATTCATCGGCGATGTAATCGATCAGCTCAAAATTGGCCGGACTGCATTCTACAAATATTTCCCCACAGACCGCATCAAGCAGCTGCGACCCGCGCCTCACACATAGCTAAACCCTGTAGTGGGTTTGGTACCTTTATGCAGATGAACCCAGGATACCTATGACCGTTCGTGACACGCTACTCATAGTCCTTGCCGCTCTTATCTGGGGCTTCAAGTTTGTGGCGATTAAGTTGGGCGTTCAAGATATAAGTGCGTCAGCAATGACCGCTCTAAGGTTTGCTCTTGTCGCCATTCCAATAATTTTCTTCATCAAAAGACCAAACATCCCACTGTATGCCGTCGCAACATATGAGCTGTTGTTTGGCTGCGGTATCTGGGGGCTTGGTAAATTATGCAATTTCCCTTGGAGCACCAGCGGGGCAATCTTTTTGTTGCTGCAATCGAGCGCATTTATGACCGCAATCGTCGGAGTAATGATCTTTTCAGAAATCATTTCAGCACAGAAAATTATTGGCATCGGATTTGCGTTTGTGGGTTTTATCCTAATCTCCAAGGGCGCGTTTGAAGCAAGCTCGTTCTTTGGCGTCGGTCTTGTCCTTCTTGCAGGTCTGTCATGGACAATCTGCAACGTAATCATTCGGTATTACAAACCAGAGGATGTGTTGAGCTTTATCGTCTGGTCCAGCTTGCTTGTTCCCTTTCCAATCCTTGGTTATTTGGCAATCTTCACGTCTGACTTACCGGAGGCCTAAGGTATTTCCGGTTGGCGAGGTGTGATCTCTATAGTATTCCAAGCAGGTATTACGATCATTATCGGTTATGGTATCTGGACGAAAATGATGACCAAGAATGGGCTGTCCATCGTGTCATCGTACTCTCTCATCGTACCCGTATCCGGCCTGATATTCGCGAGGCTTTTCTTTGACGAAATACCTGAGAATATTGAGATACCTGGCTCAGTATTAGTTTTGCTGGGCTTAGCCTTCATGTCTGGGCTGTTTAGGCGGATTTTGACGCGATCTCGACAGGTGAAAAGCTAAACCGAGAACTGTTCTCTGCTTACGCTGAACCCAACCTTCGTCTCTCGGGCATTCTCGAAGACTCCCCCAGCCGGTTAGCTCGACACTACGCAGGTCAAAGCCGTCCAAAAACCTATGCGATTGGGCGGGGGCGCCCGAGGTTTCACAATCATCATTTCATTGAACAAACCATCTCCGACCCGGAACGCATCACATAACGCGGGAAGCTCTGCCAATGAATGAGTTGAACACGGCGGAGAATTCGCCGCGATTTTGGATACGACCTCAACAGTCCCCATTAAAACCGGGGCGGATCAGATACGGAAACAAAAAACGCCCACCTAGGTCAAAGATATGTTCCAAAATCCACCGTTTCTGATGCGGGCCGGAATGAATATGGTCGCAATTCGATTTATGGCTTGAGAACAGCACTTGAAGTATAGCTTCAGGTAAAAAATACGCAGATTTAGGCTTGAAAAGCCCTATTTCATGACCTATTACTTATGCAATTGAAAAAATATTAGGAAACCTTCGTAACGCACTAATTTATATAGGAATCTAAATAATAATTAGTCAGTCATTCTCGGCGCTATGTCTTGATCTCAAGCAGGAGGTGTCGCTGCTTGAACGAGTGGATGATGCTGTATTCGGTGACCAGGAACAGAGCTATATAATTTTGGTGGTCGATGACGATCGCTCAATACACCTGTCTCTGGTCAATGCTTTTCGGCTTGAAAACTATCAGTTGGAGGAAGCGCATGACGGCATGCAGGCTATTGAGATATGTACCCACCGCATGCCGGATCTGATTTTGATGGATGCCATAATGCCGCAGATGAATGGATTTGATGCCTGTCAGCGTATTCGAGAGTTACCCAATGGCACCGATATTCCCGTATTGATGATCACCGGTCTTGAAGATGAAGGTTCCATCTTCAAGGCGTTTTCCTCGGGCGCCACGGACTACATTTCTAAACCGTTTAATTTCTCAGTTATGAAGCAGCGAGTAGCATGGCTAATCAAAGCTAATCGAGCTGAAAAGCATATTAAGCACCTAGCCTACCATGACCCTCTGACTAGTCTGCCTAATCGTGCTAATTTGATGCAGTATATACAGCCGGTGGTGAGTCATGCCGTGGCAAAAAATGAGAAATTTGCAGTTTTGTTTCTTGATCTGGATCGCTTTAAAATGATCAATGACACCATGGGGCACGATGCAGGCGACCTCTTACTGAAAGCCGTATCTGACCGAATTCGTTACTGTGTCCGCGAGCAGGACTTTATCGCCCGCTTTGGCGGTGATGAATTTACCATTGTGCTTGAAAAAATACAGAGTGCAGACACCGCAGCAAAAGTCGCGGCAAAAATCTGTCACTCGCTGAGTCAACCATTTGTGTTTATGCAAAAGAAAATGTTTGTTACCACCAGTATAGGTATCTCTATTTTTCCTGATAATGGTAGCGATGTCAGCTCATTGATCAAGCATGCTGACTTGGCGATGTTCAAGGCGAAAGAAAAGCGCAATTATTTCTTTTTTTATGAAACCGGCATGGAAGCAGAAATCGCCGACCGTCTGGAAATGGAGCTTGAGTTACGACAGGCCATAGAGCGTGGCGAACTCGAGCTTTATTATCAGCCTAAAATAGATTTTCGCACTGGTGATCTAGTGGGTGCGGAGGCTCTAGGACGATGGAACCATCCCACCGATGGCATATTAGGCCCCAATGTATTTATTCCTCTGGCTGAAGAGAGCGGCCTTATTAATCAGCTGAGTGACTGGGTGTTAGAGCAGGGCACAAATCAGTTGCGTAGCTGGTTAAGCAAAGACTATAAATTGACACTGGCACTTAATCTGTCGGTCAAAGATTTAATGGCCGAAGAACTCCATAGCAAGTTAGAGGCATTGATGCGTCGCCATAGCTTGCCGAAAAATGTACTTGAGCTAGAAATAACTGAAACTACCTTAATGAGCCATCCTGAGTTAATAAGTGCCGAGTTGGTTAAAATCAAGAACATGGGAGTTTCTATCGCCATCGATGATTTTGGTAGTGGCTACTCATCGCTCAATTATTTAAAGCGCCTTCCTGTTGATGTTTTAAAGATTGATCGGTCTTTGATTCAGGATATAGAGACAGGCCCCAGCGATAGCGCCATAGTCTCTGGAATTGTTGGCCTGGCGCAAAGTCTAGGGATGAAAACGGTTGCCGAAGGGGTGGAGACCGACGTTCAACGCGAGATATTAGGAAAGTTGGGTTGCGATAGCTTTCAGGGCTATCTAGTCGCTAAGCCATTACCTGCAGGTGATTTTGAAGAGCAGTTTCTGCACAAAACAGTGACGACAGATATCCAATAATGGCTAAAGCTGTGTGATAATGCGCGCCGAATAACGAGACGCAAACGTATTATAGAGAGCAGCATGAGCCAGTATTTTTCTATCCATCCTGACAACCCACAGCAGCGCCTAATTTTCCAGGTCGCCGAGATTATTCGCCAGGGCGGTGTGGTGGCCTATCCGACCGATTCGGTCTATGCCATTGGCTGCCATATAGGCGATAAGCAGGCGCTTGACCGTATTCGCGCTATTCGCGACATTGATAAAAATCATAACTTTACCCTGGTGTGCAGAGACCTGTCTGAATTGGCTAGCTATGCCAAGGTTGACAATAGCGCCTTTAGAATTCTTAAAGCCAGCACTCCAGGTGCCTTCACCTTTATATTGCCAGCCTCTTCAGAGGTGCCCAAGCGGCTGATGCATCCCAAGCGTAAAACCATTGGTATCCGCGTGCCAGATAGCTCCATCGCACAGGCGCTGTTGGCAGAGCTGGGCGAACCTATGATGAGCGTGACTCTGATTATGCCCAATGACGACTATCCATTGGCTGACCCATACGATATTCGAGAGGTTGTGGGACCCCTTGTGGATGCCATTGTCGACGGGGGCAACTGCGGGCTTGAGCCCACTACCGTGGTTGATATGACTGGCCCCAATCCAGAAATAAAGCGTCAGGGTATGGGTGATTTTTCTATTCACCAGTGATTGTTAAATTATGTGGATGTTCACAGGCGGGATTGTGGTTATAATCTGTCGATGAATACTGATGGGATATCAAGTGTCGACTGAAGCAACTCCAATTAAGCAAATCGAGCCCGGTGCCTTAGCTCAGGCTGAGGGCCCCTCAGACGAGGTTGCCAGCGCGTTAGAAGCTGGCCCCAAAGTGCGCCCGCAGCAAGAGGAAATGCCTTTTGCCGTGGTCCAGGGCAAAGAGCTCACCATACTGCCCAAAGATCTCTACATTCCACCCGATGCGCTGGAAGTCATTCTTGAAGCTTTCGAAGGTCCGCTAGATTTACTGCTCTACCTTATTCGCCGTCAAAATCTCGATATCCTCGAAATTAATGTAGCCGAAATAACTCGCCAATATATGGGTTATATTGAGCTTATGACGTCGATTCATCTTGAGCTTGCCGCTGAATATCTGGTTATGGCTGCCATGCTGGCTGAGATCAAATCACGTATGTTGTTGCCACGTCAGGTCTCCGAAGAAGAGGACGAAGACGATCCTCGTGCGGAGCTTATTCGCCGTCTGCAAGAGTACGAGCGCTTTAAGAAAGCGGCGGAAGATATTGATGAAATGCCGCGCATGGGCCGGGATATTCAGCAGGCCAGTGCTGAGGCGCCTGACCGCGAAAAAGAGCGTCCTCACCCAGATGTTGATATGCGCGAATTATTAACTGCCTTGGGCGATGTGCTACGCCGTGCTGAAATGTTTGAGAGCCACCAGATCGAGCTAGAGAAACTATCTACTCGCGAGCGCATGTCGCAGGTATTAGAAAGCCTGCGCGACCAACAGTTTGTGCCCTTTGTGAGTTTGTTTAAGGTATCTGAAGGAAAATTAGGCGTCGTCGTGACTTTCTTGGCGATCATGGAATTAATTAAAGAGTCATTGGTAGAGATCGTGCAGAGCGACTCGTTTGGCCCAATACATGTAAAAGCAAGAGCATCATGAATTCTGATTTGATTAAAAAAATTATCGAAGGTGCGCTTTTAGCCGCTGGTAAGCCCATGGATATAGCGCGCCTGGAAAGCCTCTTTGAAGATGAAGAGCGCCCGCCGCGAGATCAGATTAAAGCGGCGCTGGAAGAAATTGAAAGCGACTGCCGTGGCCGTGGCTTCCAGTTAAAGTATGTCGCTAGTGGCTACCGTCTACAGGTAAACCAAGAACTCGCCACCTGGGTTAATCGACTCTGGGATGAGAAGCCTAAACGCTACTCCCGTGCCATGCTCGAAACATTGTCACTGATCGCTTATCGCCAGCCACTGACGCGTGGTGATATCGAATTAGTACGCGGTGTTGCCGTGAGCTCAGATATTATTAAAACCCTGCAAGAGCGAGATTGGGTGCGTGTGGTAGGTCATCGCGATGTGCCGGGCCGTCCCGCGCTGTATGCAACAACCAAGCAGTTTCTCGATTACTTTAATCTCAAAAGTCTTGAACATCTGCCCGCGTTAAGCGAAATAAAAGATTTTGCCGAGCTGGATCCCGAGTTAGAATTGGCCCTGGGCGTTGGCGCTAATTCAGATCCGCTGGCAACCGCAGTGGCCGCTAATGATGAAGTCGTGGCCAATGAAAATGATGTGCTCGACAGCGACGAAAATTTTGCCCTAGACCAGCAAGTCGATGGCGTTGCCTCGGCGGGCGTTGACACAGTAATTCACCAGAGCAGCGCCCCAGACCATGAGTGAAAAACTACAGAAAATATTAGCCACCGCCGGACTGGGTTCGCGTCGTGAACTGGAAACCTGGATTTCTGCCGGACGTGTTTCGGTTAACGGTACTACGGCAAAACTCGGTGATCGCGCTGAACCCCAAGACCGCATTATGGTCGATGGTCGCGCCATAAAAATTGTTACCGATGACAACCCAAGGGTATTGATGTACAGCAAGCCTGAGGGAGAGGTCTGTACCACCCAGGACCCAGATGGCAGGCCGACAGTATTTGATAGTTTGCCGCGGCTGAATCGCGGCCGCTGGATCGCCATCGGTCGTCTCGATATTAATACCAGCGGCTTACTGCTGTTTACGAACCATGGTGAGTTAGCTAATCGGCTTATGCACCCGTCCTATGAAGTAAAACGCGAGTACATGGCGCGTATTCATGGCGAGGTCACCGAGGCAATGATCAAGCGTCTGATGGAAGGTGTGGTGCTGGAAGATGGTATTGCCAAATTCCAGACCGTCAAGGCACAGCATTCTCGTAGCGGCGATGAACGCAGCAGCAGTAATAATTGGTTCCGTGTCATACTGGCCGAGGGCCGCACTCGGGAAGTACGTCGTCTCTGGGAATCGCAGGATGTAGAAGTAAATCGGCTTAAACGAATCAGTTATGGCCCGATTGAATTGCCGTCCATTGTGCGGCGCTCAGAATTTATCGAGCTTGATCCCAAGCAGGTGGCGTCACTGTTTAATGCGGTTAAATTGCGACCACCGCGCTTTACCGAGAAGACTATGTACCGTGATATCCGCCAGCGCAAAGAAAAGAAATTAAGAGCCCGCGGCGATACCTCCAAGTAAGGTTAGCGAGCCTGCGCCTTTATAGACTGTCCATTGACGTCGCTGCTGTCGGCGCCAAGGAGGTACAGATATGCAGGCATAATCTGTTCAGCAGTTTTAAGCTCACCCGGATTTTCTGCAGGAAATGCCTGAGCGCGCATATTGGTTGCGGTAGCGCCTGGGTTAATCGCATTAACCCGCACTGACCCCAGACCCTGAAGCTCTTCAGCCCAAACCTGCACCATGCCTTCCACGGCAAATTTGGATACCGCATAAGCACCCCAAAAGGCACGGCCAACTTGGCCCACGCTAGATGAAGTAAAGACGATCGAACCATCATCTGACTTTTCCAATGCAGGCATCAGCGCCTGAGTCATTTGGAACTGCGCCGTCACATTAACCTGCATGACCCTGTCCCAGACATCCTGTCGATAATTATTTAGCGGAGTGCGCTGACCCAGAATACCGGCATTGTGCAGTAGGCCATCAAGGCGGCCGAGCTGGTCAATGATATTGACGCACAGCTCATCGTAATCATCTACAGTAGCACCCTTTAAATCAATCGGATAGATCACCGGTTCTTGTTGGCCAGCGGCTGTAATTAGATCGTAAACCAGCTCCAGTTTGGTCACTGTGCGGCCTGCTAAAATCACTTTGGCACCTGCTGAAGCGCAGGCCAGCGCCGCCGCTTTTCCTATGCCATCACCGGCACCAGTAATAAGAATAATGCGATTATTTAGCAGATCGGCACTGGGCTGGTAATGAATAATTTGTTCGGCTGAAAGCACTGGTTAATCCTTGAATAAAAGTCCATGGAGCTGCTCAGACTGATCCACAATCCAGTCAGCCTGCCAGTCATTAATGTTTTCTGTGGCTTCAATGTAGCCCCAGGCCGCAGCAATATTGCGGGTTCCTGCGGCACGGCCGGCATCGATATCGCGCACATGGTCGCCCACATAGAGACAGTCTTTAGGGGCTGTAGCAATTTCAGAGCAGGCCAGCAAAATAGACTCGGGGTCGGGCTTGGCCTGCTTGACATGATCGGGACAGATAACCGTCGCGGCCACGTCCATCAGCCCAAGTTGTACCATGGCCGGCTCGGTATAGCGCCAGGGTTTATTGGTGACCACACCCCAGGGAATACCGCGAGCAGAGCAGTCGTCGAGTACCTGCTGCAGCCCCGCAAAAAGTGCCGTTTTATCGGCCAAATTAGCAATGTACAGTTCTAGAAATTCTTCGCGGAGAATTTCAAATTGCGGGTGATCTGGCGCCATGCCAAAGCCGTCTTGAATAAGGCCAGCCGAACCATTGGTGACACTGGTCCGAATGGCATGGGCCGGCAGTGGTGCGCGGCCATGCAGCTCGAGTTGCTTATTTAATGCAGCAATAAAATCCGGTGCCGTGTCGAGTAGGGTGCCATCGAGATCAAACAGTAAGCCTTTAAAATCTAACATAATTTAGGCGGGCTTCCTGGCGCAGATCATATAGTTAACATCGACATCACGATCAGTGAGTTTGTAGTTTTTGGTGATTGGGTTGTAGGTGAGCCCGGTCATTAAGTCGATCTCTAAGCCAGCTTCGCGAATCCATTGGCCCAGTTCTGAGGGGCGTATAAATTTGCTGTATTCATGGGTACCTTTGGGCAGCATGCGTAGAACATATTCAACGCCAATCACCGCCAGCAAATAGGATTTAGGATTGCGATTGATAGTCGAGAAAAACACCGTGCCACCAGGTTTACACATCTCGGCACAGGCCTTAACTACCGAGCTAGGATCTGGCACATGTTCGAGCATTTCCAGGCAGGTGACTGTATCGAAGCAGTGCCCATGACTTTCGGCATAGTCTTCGGCGGTTGACTTGACGTAGTTGACCTCAATACCAGATTCTAGTTTGTGCAAATTCCCCACAGCTAGTGGCGCGTCTCCCATATCAATGCCCGTCACATTGGCGCCGCGCTCAGTTAGGGCCTCACAAAGAATACCGCCACCACAGCCAACATCAAGTACCTGCTGCCCATTCAGAGGGGTCAGGCTTTCAATCCAGTCTGCGCGCAAAGGATTAATATCATGCAATGGTTTAAATTCACTATTGCGATCCCACCAGCGACTGGCCAGTTCTTCGAACTTGCGAATTTCATTGGGATCAACGTTCATTGATTTGCTCATGCGGTAGTACCTTTAATCCATGGACTTGGGTTGAATTTTGTTACGCCAGTCACTGGCTGACTGGATCAGCTCACTTTCGTTGAGTGTGCACAGCGCACGGTTTTCCAGTAGCGGCTTACCGGCGACCCAGCTATGGCTTACCTGGCTGCCAGAGTTGGTGTAAACCAGTTGCGAAGCAGGATTATACAGTGGTTGCTGAGCAATAGAATTGATTTCAACGGCAATAATATCGGCTGACTTACCCGCTTCAAGACTGCCTATCTGATCATCCCAGCCCAGTGCCTTAGCGCCATTAATCGTTGCCATTCGCAGTGCTGCATGGGTATCTAGGGTGGCGGCATCACCAGTGACAGCTTTGGTCAGCAAGGCTGCGGTTCTTAATTCACCAAAAAGGTCTAGATCATTATTGCTGGCGGCACCATCGGTACCCAGTGCTACATTGATACCAGCATCCAGCAATTCGCCGACCGGACAAAAGCCGCTGGCGAGCTTCATATTGGACTCGGGGCAGTGCACCACATGGCAGTTATGGTCCTGCAGCAGTGTAATGTCACTAGCGACAGTCTGGGTCATATGCACCAGCTGAGTCTGCGGTAATAACAGGCCAAGGTTGCGCAGACGCTCCAGCGGTCGGCAGTCATAGTTGGCTAGTGACTCAGTAATTTCCTCTGCCGTCTCATGGCAATGTATATGCACTGGCATATCCAGCTCATTGGCATAGGTCGAAATAATCTGCATAGCAGGGTCAGAGACCGAATAGGGGGCATGGGGTGCGCAGGCAACGTTGATTAACGACTGACCGCTGTACTTGTCATAGAGCGCCAGGCCCTTATGAATATAGTCATTGGCATCCTTACCATAGGGGGTGGGAAAGTCGAGTACGGTAAAGCCAATTTGACTGCGCATACCGACACTGCGAACTTCTTCGGCAATCGCCTCGTGGAAAAAGTACATATCGGCAAAGCAGGTAGTGCCAGATGCAATCATTTCGGCCATGGCTATTTTGGTGCCATCGCGGACAAATTCTTCGCTCAGATGCAGGGTTTCCGCGGGCCAGATATGGTCTTCCAGCCAGGGTCGCAGTGGCAGATCATCGGCATAGCCGCGCAGTAGGGTCATGGCGGCATGGCCGTGCGCGTTAACCAGCCCCGGCATCAGCACATGGTTATCGAGATTGTGCACTTTATGAGCACTAAAACGCTTGGCTGCTTCGGCCTGAGGAAAGATACCAATAATCTTTTCGGCATCAATGGCGAGGGCGCAGTTCTGCCATACTCGATCCTTGGGTACGATCGGGATTATCCATTCGCAATTGATTAATAAGTCGATTTTTGTAGGCTGCATAGGGCCTCCTTGATGCATCTCGGAAGTATACCGATTTATAGCCCTGAAAGGGGTGATAAAAGGCCAATAAAAGCGAGATTGTAAGGGCTGATCTATGCTAAAATGAGCGCCTTCAAATGCGCAATAAATATCAGGAAATAATTATAAATTATGGTCGATTTAGCCAAAGAAATTGTTCCAGTCAATATTGAAGATGAGCTCAAGCAGTCCTACCTAGATTACGCCATGAGTGTGATCGTCGGTCGGGCGCTGCCAGATGTGCGCGATGGCCTCAAGCCAGTGCACAGGCGCGTTTTGTTCGCCATGAGCGAGCTTAATAATGACTGGAATAAAGCCTACAAAAAATCTGCCCGTGTGGTGGGTGATGTTATTGGTAAATACCACCCCCATGGCGACTCTGCGGTCTACGAAACAATTGTTCGTATGGCGCAGCCATTTTCATTGCGCTATCTGCTGGTCGATGGCCAGGGTAACTTTGGTTCTGTAGATGGTGACTCTGCAGCGGCTATGCGATACACCGAAATCCGTATGACTAAAATTGCCCATGCTTTGCTAGAGGACCTAGAAAAAGATACCGTCGATTTTGCCCCCAACTACGATGAAACTGAGCAGATTCCGGTGGTTATGCCAACGCGCGTACCCAACCTGCTGGTCAATGGTTCATCTGGCATTGCCGTGGGCATGGCCACCAATATTCCGCCACATAATCTCACCGAAGTGGTTAAGGGCTGTTTGGCGCTGATCGACAACAGCGACATCACCATTGATGAGCTGATGGAATATATTCCCGGCCCAGATTTCCCAACAGGGGCGATTATCAATGGTAGAGCTGGGATTATTCAGGCTTACCGCACCGGTCGTGGCCGTATCTATATGCGTGCCCGTGCCGAGGTTGAGGTCAACGAGAAGACTAACCGCGAAACCATTATTGTTACTGAGATTCCCTATCAGCTAAACAAGGCGCGCCTGATTGAGCGTATTGCCGAATTAGTGAAAGAGAAAAAGCTTGAGGGTATCTCTGAACTGCGTGATGAGTCAGACAAAGATGGCCTGCGTATTGTTATCGAAATTAAGCGCGGAGAAGTTGGCGAAGTGGTTCTCAATAACCTCTATGCCCAGACCCAGCTGCAGAATGTCTTTGGTATCAATGTGGTTGCGTTGGTCGATGGCCAGCCGCAGATTCTCAATCTCAAGCAGATGCTTGAGGCCTTTGTGCGCCACCGTCGTGAAGTGGTGACACGCAGAACCATCTATCTGTTACGCAAAGCCAGAGAGCGCGCCCATACCTTGGAAGGTTTTGCTATTGCGCTGGCGAATATCGACGAAATTATTGTGCTTATCAAGCAGTCCACATCGCCTGCCGAGGCTCGCGAAGCCATTATTGCGCGGGGCTGGGATCCTGGCTCTGTGGTTGCCATGCTCGAGCGAGCGGGCCCGCAGGCTGCTCGCCCTGACTGGCTTGAAGAGCAGTATGGTCTGCATGATGGGCAGTACTTCCTGTCACCAGAACAGGCAAAAGATATCCTTGAGTTGCGTCTCCACCGCCTTACTGGCATGGAGCATGACAAAATTATTGAAGAGTTTGCCGTCAAGCTCGAAGAGATTGCCGAATACCAGGACATTTTAGGTGATATCAACCGCCTGATGAGCGTTATTCGTGAAGAGTTAGAGGGCATTGTTGCCGAATTTGGTGACGAGCGTCGCTCAGAGATTATCGAATCCACCCACGACCTCACCGTCGAAGACCTCATTACCGAGGAAGATCGGGTGGTGACTATCTCTCACGGTGGCTATGCCAAAACTCAGCCGTTGAGTGACTACCAGGCTCAGCGTCGCGGTGGTATGGGTAAATCGGCGACAGCGGTTAAGGACGAAGATTTTGTTGAGCATCTGTTGGTCGCCAGCACTCATGCCACTATTTTGTGCTTTACCAATCTGGGCAAGGTTTATTGGCTCAAGGTGTATCAGATTCCAGTGGCTGGCCGCAATTCACGTGGTCGCCCAGTGGTTAACTTACTGCCATTGGATGAAGGCGAGCGTATTAGCTCAATACTGCCGGTTGAAGAATACAGCGCCGACAAGTTTGTGCTGATGGCCACCGCCAACGGGACTGTAAAGAAAACTAGCCTAGATCAGTACTCGCGTCCACGTAGTGTGGGTTTGCGCGCTGTCGATCTGATTGAGGGCGATCACCTGGTAGGCACCGCTATCATCGACGATAACAGTGACGTGATGCTATTTAGCTCAGAGGGCAAGGCTGTGCGCTTTGCCAGTACCGATGCCCGCGCTATGGGCCGTGTCTCTAAGGGTGTACGCGGTATGCGTCTGCCAGAAGGTCATGAAGTGATTGCGATGGTGATACCAGAAGACGAGGGCTATCTGCTTACCGTTTGCCAAAATGGCTATGGCAAGCGTACCAAAGTTGAAGAGTTCCCTACCAAAGGTCGCGGCGGCAAGGGCATGATTGCTATTCAAGCCAGTGAGCGTAACGGTCCCTTAGTGGGTACTACCCAGCTTTTCTCTGGTGACGAGATTATGTTGATCTCCGATCAGGGTACCATGGTGCGTACTCGCGGCGATGAGGTCTCAGTAGTTGGTCGCAACACCCAGGGTGTGCGCATTATCCGTCTTAAAGACAATGAGAACCTGGTGAGCTTGGCGCGAATTGCCGAGCCAGAGGGAGAAGAGCTTATTGAAGGCGAGGAAGGTGGCGAAGGCGAAAGTAGTGAAGTTGCCGCCGAAGAATAAGAGTTTAACTATGGCTAAAGAAAACCCGTTATTGGGTCTAAGAGATAAGATTGACGCACTGGATCTGCAAATTATGCAGAGCATCAGTGAGCGTGCGCGCTGTGCTCAGCAAGTTGCTGAGGTTAAAAAAGGGCAGGGCGACCAAGCCTATTATAAGCCCGAGCGCGAAGCCCAAGTGCTGCGTCATATTATGGATAAAAATGCAGGCCCATTAGACAATGAAGAAATGGCGCGTCTGTTTCGGCAAATTATGTCGGCCTGTCTGGCACTGGAACAGCCGGTTAAAGTGGCATTTCTGGGCCCTGAAGGCACCTTTACTCAGGAAGCCGCACTAAAACACTTTGGCGACTCTGCAGTCAGTGTGCCCCAGTCTGCTATTGATGAAGTATTCCGCGAAGTGCTGGCCGGATCATGCAACTACGGTGTAGTGCCGGTTGAAAACAGTACCGAAGGCGTTGTTAGCCACACCTTAGATAGTTTTATGGATTCATCCTTGAAAATCTGCGGTGAAGTTGAGTTGCGCATCCACCATAATTTTATGATTGGACCCAACACCAATAAAGACAATATTACTCGCGTCTATTCGCACTCCCAGTCGTTGGCACAATGTCGCCAGTGGTTAAACTCCAATTTCCCCAATATCGAGCGTGTGGCTGTCAGCAGTAATGCCGAAGCCGCTAAACGAGTGCAGGGGGAGTGGAACTCTGCGGCCATTGCCGGTGATATGTCGTGCCGCCTGTATGGCTTAGAAAAACTCTGGGACAAGATTGAAGACAGCCCCGATAACGCCACGCGCTTTTTAATAATTGGCCGCGAAGAAGTACCGCCCAGTGGTGACGACCGCACCTCGCTGGTGGTATCTGTACACAATAAACCCGGGGCATTGCACGATCTATTAGAGCCATTTCGCCGTCATAATGTGGATATGACCCGCTTAGAGTCGCGCCCAGCGCGCAACAGTAAATGGTCCTATGTGTTTTTTATCGACTTTGCCGGGCATATAGAAGATGCCCCAGTGGCTGCCGTGATAGAAGAACTGACCGCCAATGTGGCTGATCTTAAAGTGCTCGGGTCCTACCCGCGCGCTGTACTTTAAACTCCCTGCTAAAAAAGCATCGGTGCCAAATGCCAAATAACTTACAGCCGTCCGCGCCTATCCTCAATCGCCTAGTGGTGATTGGGATGGGCCTAATCGGCTCGAGTTTAGCCTTGGCTGCGCGTGAACAGGGTTTGGCCAAGCAGGTAGTGGGTATTTCAAGACGCGACTCAACCCTAGAGTTAGCGCTTGAGATGGGCATCGTAGATCGTTCTGAACAGAGTCTCGAAGCCATAGCTACAGAGCTTGGGGCAGGGGACCTAGTGGTTATTGGTGTGCCAACTCTGACCGTGCCAAATGTGTTGAAAGACTGCCACAGGTTACTATCTAGCGATGTCACAATAACTGATGTCGCCAGTGTTAAAGGCAGCGTGATAAGTGCCGCGATCGAGATTTACGGCAGTATGCCGAGTCAGTTAGTGCCCGGACACCCGATAGCAGGTTCGGAAAAAAGCGGTGTTACCGCCGCCACCGCCAGTTTATTTGCCGATCACCGCGTTATTCTGACGCCAGAGGCGAGCACTGATTCTAATCATCTAAAATTGGTTGGCGATCTATGGGCAGGTGTCGGCGCCGTAGTCACCGCCATGGATATGCGTGAACACGATGAAATTCTTGCCGCGACCAGTCATTTACCCCACTTTTTGGCCTACTCCTTAGTCGACACCTTAGCCGCAAAGGGCGATAACCGTGAGATATTCCGTTATGCCGCTGGGGGGTTTCGTGACTTTACCCGCATAGCGGCGAGTGACCCGGTTATGTGGCGCGATATAGCGCTGGCCAACAAAGATGCGATATTAGTTATTCTCGATCAGGTGATGGATAACTTTAATCAGATGCGCGCTGCCATTGAGGGCGGCGACCAAGATTACCTCATGGATGTATTTACCCGCGCCCGTGATGCGCGCAACCATTTTGGCAAAATATTAGACAGTAAGGCGCTCAACAGTCCCATGATCGAAAAAACAATTAACTACCGCGTTGCCTCAGGCGGCAATGCACAGGGTGATATTCGTGTTCCCGGCGATAAATCTATGTCTCACCGCTCAATTATGCTTGGTTCGCTGGCTAGCGGCATGACCGAAGTAACGGGGTTTCTCGAAGGCGAAGATAGCCTTGCAACATTGCAAGCCTTTCGCGATATGGGGGTGATAATCGAAGGTCCAGAGCAGGGCCGCGTCGCCATTCATGGCGTTGGTCTGCACGGACTAAAAGCGCCTACTAAACCTCTGTATCTGGGTAATTCCGGTACCTCTATCCGCCTCTTGAGTGGCCTGTTAGCAGGGCAGTCATTTGATACCGAGCTCACCGGCGACAGTTCATTATCTGGTCGCCCTATGGGCCGCGTCGCCAACCCACTCGCCGAGATGGGTGCTGTGATTGAAACCGCTGCAGGCGGGACTCCGCCGTTAAAAATTAAAGGTGGGCAAACCCTTAAGCCGATTAATTACGCCATGCCTATGGCCAGTGCTCAGGTTAAATCCTGTGTGCTATTAGCTGGGTTGTATACCGAGGGTCAAACCTCCGTCGTTGAACCCGCGCCAACCCGCGATCATACCGAGCGTATGCTGTGCGGCTTTGGTTACTCAGTTACCACGGATGGCAGTACAGCTTCTCTAAGTGGCGGTGGCAGCCTGACCGCAACGCGCATTGATGTGCCGGCTGATATTTCCTCCGCTGCGTTCTTTATGGTTGCTGCAGCCATAGTGCCCGGTTCCGATATTACATTGCGCCATGTGGGTGTAAATCCAACCCGTATCGGCGTGATTAATATACTCCGTCAGATGGGCACTAGCATCGAACTGGGTAATGAAGTTGAAGTAGGTGGCGAGCCTGTCGCCGATATTCGTGTGCGTTACGCGCCGCTAAAAGGCATTACGATTCCCGAAGATCAGGTGCCTCTCGCCATTGATGAGTTCCCAGTACTGTTTGTGGCTGCATCTTGCGCCGAGGGTGAGACCGTGCTCACCGGTGCTGAAGAACTGCGCGTTAAAGAGAGCGATCGTATTCAGAGTATGGCCGATGGGCTGGTAACATTAGGCATTGATGCGCAGCCAACTTCCGATGGTATTCGCATTGTTGGTGGTCAGTTGGGCAGTGGCACCGTGGCCAGCCACGATGATCACCGTATCGCCATGGCTTTTACCATTGCCGCACTGCGTGCCAGTGGCGAGATTCTAGTAGAAGACTGCAATAATGTAGTCACCTCCTTCCCTGACTTTGTAGGTCTGGCCCAGCAAGTGGGTATCAGTATTAGTTTGGAGAGCGTATAAATGACCGTCGTTATTACCATCGATGGGCCTAGCGGCGCGGGCAAAGGCACCATTAGCCGCATGCTGGCCAAAAAGCTCGGTTTTCACTACCTTGATAGTGGCGCACTTTACCGCCTGTTAGGCTTGGCAGCGAAACGTCACAATGTTGATACAGGCAATAACAAGGGTCTTATAACCCTTGCCGAGCATATGGATATTCGTTTCGACACCACAGCTGAAGGTGCTTTTAAAGCACTGCTCGAAGGCGAGGATGTCACTAAAACCATGCGCACCGAAGACACTGCAGTGCTGGCTTCTCAGGTCGCCAGTCATCTCGATGTTCGTGCGGCTCTATTAAAGCGTCAACAGCACTTCGCTGCAGAGCCCGGTTTAATTGCCGATGGCCGCGATATGGGCACCGTAGTTTTCCCTCAGGCAGCACTTAAAATATACCTCACCGCAAGCATTGAAGAGCGCGCTCAGCGACGCTATAAAGAGTTGCTAGAAAAGGGCGAAGATGTTAGTCTGCCGGCCCTCGAAGAGCAGGTGCGCTCTAGAGATGAACGCGACATGAGCCGAGATGCCTCGCCACTAAAACCCGCCGAGGATGCAGTGCAGTTAGATACCTCGGAACTAAGTATTCAAGACGTGATGGACACAGTGCTAAATCTGACCGTTGTTAAAGGCTTATTTGCAAGTATTCATCAATAACTGGGCAACGCAGCAATCGCCAGCTTTTATTGCTGTAGGCCTTAATTTTAACTGACCCGCGAAAACTGGCCTCGCGGAAAAAAGAGAACAGCGCAGTTCCTCTGCTGTCTCTCTGTCATATTTTAGGTATTCCCCATGAGCGAAAATTTCGCAGATCTATTTGAAGAAAGTCTCAAAAGTGTTGAGATGAACCCCGGTGCCATCATTACTGGCGTAATTATCGATATCGATAAAGACTGGGTAACCGTACATGCTGGATTGAAGTCAGAAGGCGTCATATCCGCAGACCAATTTTATAACGAGAAAGGCGAGATCGAAGTTGCCATAGGCGACGAAGTTCAGGTAGCCCTAGAAGCCGTAGAAGATGGTTTTGGTGCCACTAAGCTTTCCCGTGAAAAAGCCCGCCGCGCAGAATCCTGGATCGAACTTGAAGCAGCCCATGTTGCTGACGAAGTCGTTATCGGTGTTATCAGCGGTAAGGTTAAAGGTGGATTTACTGTTGATGTTCGCGGATTGCGCGCGTTCCTCCCAGGTTCACTGGTTGATGTTCGCCCACTGCGCGAAATCACCCACCTAGAAAACATTGAGCTAGAATTTAAAGTTATCAAGCTAGATCCTAAGCGCAACAACGTTGTTGTCAGCCGTCGCGCCGTAATGGAGAGTGCAAACTCTGTAGAGCGTGATGAACTGTTAGCTAACCTCGAAGAGGGCGCATCACTTAAAGGTGTTGTTAAGAACCTTACCGATTACGGTGCGTTCGTTGACCTCGGTGGCATTGATGGCTTGCTACACATTACCGACATGTCTTGGAAACGTATCAAGCATCCATCAGAGATGATCAATGTTGGCGACGAAATAGACGTTAAAGTACTTAAGTTTGATCGCGAGCGTAACCGCGTATCACTGGGTATGAAGCAGATGGGCGAAGATCCTTGGGGCGACATTAAAGGCCGTTACCCAGAGGGCGCACGTTGCAAAGCCAAGATCACCAACCTCACCGACTACGGTTGTTTCGCCGAGTTGGAAGATGGCGTTGAAGGTCTGGTACACGTTTCTGAAATGGATTGGACTAACAAAAATGTTCACCCATCTAAGATTGTTGATTTGGGTCAAGAAGTCGAAGTTATGGTACTGGACATCGACGAAGAACGTCGTCGTATCTCACTGGGTATCAAGCAGTGCTTCACCAACCCATGGGATGACTTTGCAACTACTATGACTAAGGGCGACAAGATCTCAGGCAAAATCAAATCTATCACTGACTTCGGTATCTTTATCGGTCTGGACGGTGGTATTGATGGTCTGGTTCACTTGTCAGATATCTCTTGGAACGAAACTGGCGAAGAAGCGGTTCGCAACTTCAAGAAAGGCGAAGAAGTTGAGACAGTCGTACTTAGCATCGATGCAGAACGTGAGCGTATCTCACTGGGCATCAAGCAGCTTTCAGACGATCCATTTAACAACTATGTAGCTGAGAACGACAAGGGTGCGATTGTTAAAGGTACCGTTAAAGAAGTAGATGCTAAAGGCGCCGTTATCGACTTAGGCAATGACATTGAAGCTATCCTGAAAGGCTCAGAGCTTTCTCGTGACAAAGTAGAAGACGCTCGCAACGAGCTGCAAGTTGGCGCGGAAGTTGAAGCCAAGATTATCAACGTGGATCGTAAGAACCGCGTTATTAATCTGTCGATCAAAGCGAAAGATGTTTCTGAAGAGAAGGATGCGGTTAAAGCACATCGCAGTACTGAAGCAGAATCAGCAGCAGCTGCACCTACTACCATTGGTGATTTGATCAAGGCTCAAATGGACAAGTAAAGTCTGGCTTCTTGCAACATCAATAAAAAGGGTGGCTATGCCACCCTTTTTATTGCCCTGAAATTGATGATCGTGCATTGCCAGCCAGGATCAGCTTTCGCCCAAGAATGTAGAGCTTGTCATGTAACTAACGGGGAAGTATGTGCCTTATTTCAAGCTCGAAAAAGATTGACGTAATCGCGTCAACTAGAGTGTTTAAATTATCCAGACCAGATAAAAAATCCCGTCGCTTCGTATTAATTATTCGTTTTACTATCCCTGCCCGACGACCCACACAAGCCTCACAGACTGCAGCTATCTGTCGCCAAGTCTTTAGCGCATATCGATAACACAGACTCAGATCAAAAACCTATTGTTGTAGAGAGCATCAGTTGTCACCACACAGCATTTTAATTATAGAAATTGACCTATTTTTAGAATTAATAGGATTTAAAATAAGTGCTGATATTTTTCCTACAGCGAGAGCTGCACTTGGCTAAAGGGGGGGGGCAATAAATTGCCAAAGCATTTACAGAATATAAAAGGCTCTTTCAGCACAACTTGGCAGAATGTAGTCTACACTCTGACGTAGATTATCTTATCTCGTTTTCTTAAAGGTCTCCAATGGACTAAGGCTGAGACCTCAGCGCTGATAGGTTACGGCAAAGGAGATGCCCGTATGTTCATTAGTTTGATAGGCCTTTATTCAGGTTCAATTCTGTACTACTTATATTTGGCAAGGAGCAACCGGTGCTGGACAGGCACTGAGTCCTCAGTTGATGCTGTTAAGAAAATCCCCATTTCTCGGCTAAAACGTCCGTTAATCAAAGCCCCTGTCGAGTATTTAATATACCTTACCTGTGGCCAATCAAACTGCAAAAATCTTTCCTTTGCCAGAGCAAGGCCAGTAAATAGGTGCCTCTGCGCTGGCACATATCTAGGGTTGTTAATAGCATTTTTGCTGAGTGCCTGCGACAGTCCCACAACTAGCCCCCTATTTACTCAGCCACCGACATTGATGGTGTATCCAGAGACTGCGGTGTCGCTGTCAACCACAATTAGTTTTGAGGCAGATCAGCCCGTGGTAGCAAGCTACACAATCACTGCGGGTGATCGCACATGGCAAGCTCATACGCGTTCCAGTGCAGCAACTGATCAGGCCTCGTTATTCAAACCCAAGCATCAGGAAGTATTGCTCAGATTTCTTCCAGATACCGAGCATCGGATTGTTGTTCAAATCACTAATGCGCAGGGGCAGTCATCACAAATTTCCCAGCCCTTGGTATTGCAGACCCCGCCATTGCCCAAAGGGTTTCCCACTGTAGAGGGCAATAACACCTATGGCCTATATCAAGTCCCAGGTATCACCTTACTAAGTGTGGTGGCAGATGGCCCGAGGGCAGAGCACGAACCTGATAAAGCACAACAGAAAACAGCTGGGCCAGCCCCTGGCGCCTGGTTAATAGGATTAGATGATACAGCGTCCATTGTCTGGTATATGCCGACAGACTGGCGCTGGCAAACCATCGAGCAGTTGCCCTCTGGCAATCTGCGTCTTTACAGTGATCTTGGCAGTTCTCTCGAGGTCGATATGCTCGGCAATAAAATCAGAGCTTGGGCAGCAATCCGTGATGTCGCCGGACAGCGTTATTTCCAGCAACAAGGCTTACAGCCAATACGCGCGGAAACGGCGTAATTTTTGAGTCTTCAATAGTCGGAATGACTTATGCTAAGGACTATGTGGATATTATCGGTGCTATTTATGGCAGAGATGAAAAAGTTCTGGGGTTATTATCATTAGACCTTGTGAAAAATAAAGGGCCTGTTGAGCGAGAGGATATTGGCAACATTGATGAGCAATGCTGGAAGCATTTGCGAGAACTTTTAGCCAGTAATCCAATAAGCAGTCATATTAAATTCAACTAAAAAGGACCTATATCACATAAAAGTACATAAAAACCTAAAAAGAAAAGAAAAAGGACATATATGGACACCTTCTAAAGAACAAGATCAATGGGGTCAGAGTCGATTGATTTTTAATGCCAGACCTTCGACCATTTGAGGCGACCCTTCCAGCGCTTTGATACCAGCAGTGATCAGCAGAATAACGGGGTGCGGGGTACCCAACCCAGTACAGCGCCTATGGCTACGCAATAGGGGACGTAGCACAATTAATCCCCCTATCGTCCGTAAATGACGCTGATTAAGTGAAATTTTGATTCCTATCAGGCAAAATACTCGGCCAAAGAACAACTTCCACGGGAAAAAAATGAAACTTGAATCTCTAGCACTCCATCATGGCTATGAATCTGAAGCCACCACAAAAGCTGCCGCTGTCCCTATCTACCAGACAACATCTTATACCTTTGATGATACGCAACATGGTGCGGATCTCTTTGATCTTAAAGTGCCGGGTAATATTTACACGCGCA
>Ga0257120_1000824_pt1 | contig 22025 bp, 15 predicted proteins | sample SI106_10metaG_FD_190153 | JGI IMG/M metagenome (GOLD analysis project Ga0257120, IMG submission 190153) | Marine microbial communities from Saanich Inlet, British Columbia, Canada - SI106_10 | ecosystem: Environmental > Aquatic > Marine > Inlet | place: Canada: British Columbia | collected... | reverse complement strand
AATGACCCTAGTATCAACGTAGCAGAAGACTTTATGGAGTGGGCATATGTAAATGGATATATGGACACTAGACCAGATGATCTAGACGAAGCAGAACCATTAGATACTACTGCAGCTTATAAAAACGATGATGATACTCAAGCCATGATCGATAAGATGAGAAAAGATGGTAAAGATTCAGAAGACTTTGTAGACGAAGAATACGAACCAGGATCTATTGCTCCTGAAGATTTATACTATTCTGATAAGCACGGTAGAATAGTTGCTATAGACGATGTAGACGATAAGTATCATGACAGCCTAGAATTAGTCTATAAAAAAGGAGACAAGATCGAAGGCCCTATGGATGAAAAGAAAGGTAATCACCATGACGAAGAAATAATATCTTTTATTGCAGATACTTATATTCAAAACGCCAAAGATGGTGATTCTAATTATGCAGGTTTTCTTGATCTCCATATTAGAGATGCAGTACAGGATGTAATAGGAATTCTTCAAGATACTAAACACCCACTTCACGTTGATACTAAAGTAGAGTATAGAGTCGTAGAAAAGGATAAAGCAAGAGGTTTATTTGAAAAGAAAGGTACAGATCATGATAAAGATGGAGACATCGATGGAGATGACTACAAGCATGCTAAAGATAAAGCTATCAAAAAAGCGATGGGTAAAGATGAAGCTGTTAGAGAAAATTTAAAAGCTATCATTACTAAGGTATTAGAAGAAAAACAAATTAATGAAGCTGCTACTAACGTATTATCTGCTTTTGGAGATGATTATGCAGGCTTTGATGGTATGAAATCAGCTATTAATGCATTAGAAAATATAGTAACTGACATAGAGCAGTACTACGATAAGACAAGAGCTAAGATTCAAAAGGTATATGATACATTAGGTGAGATTAGAAATGAAGAAGGTTTAAAAGTAGGAGGCTTTTTAGCACCTGCAGTTGAACAAGCATTCAATAGAGATCTTAGACCAGTTATCAAACAAGGCTTTACTAAAGCTTTAGATATGCCTCAGGTTAAAAAGTTAGCTAAACCAGGAATGGCTCAAGAAACAGAAGCTCCTAAACAAACAGTTTTCGGTTTAAACGAAAAGAAAAAATAATAAAAAAACAAAATGAAAAATAATTTTGATCTTAAAAAATTCTTAGTAGAAAATAAACTTACAGAGAATAGCAAAGCTCTACAGGAAGGTCTTACTGTTGTTGGTCATACGGAGGAAGAAATCAAAAAGAATGCTGAAGAGTTAGTCGCTGCTGCTGAAAAAGCAGGTAGAAAAGCAACTATTGAGTATAATACAAACCCTGGATACGAAGACCAAATAAATACTGTTAATATAGGTGCACCCGGTTTAGGTACTCCAGCTGAAGTAAGAGCTGTTCAAGATAGACAATTTGCAGATTATAAGAAAAATAAACCAAAAGACGATAAACCTTCTTTTAAAGCTAAAAAGTTAAAGAAGCTTACCGTTGGCGGTAAAACATACGAAAAAGGAGATTTTGATCCTAATGACGATGGTAGAATAGAGACAATAGAAAAATACCCTAACGGATATTATATACAAGGAGGTATATATACTGATTATGGAGACGGTGATGGACCTAAAGAAGGATACGGATACGCTATCGACTTAAAAGGTAATGAAATGGACGAAGAGGATCTAGAGGGATTGTATGAAAAGAAAGGTAACCTAAAAGAAGAAGAAGCAGATTTTGCTCCTTCTCCTAACTCTAATATACCTGACGCTAATGCCGAAGATTTTGATGTTGCTACAGCATTTAAGAAAGCAGGAGTAGATATGAGTAAACCTGTTATGGTTATACATTCATACGGTTCAGCAGCTTTTGGAGGAAATGATAAAGATGAAATGAGTGCTGAAGCTGCAATTGAAAAATTAGAAGCTGAAAGACAAGACAGAAGTAAACAATACACTGAAGACGGTTTAGAAGTTCCTGAAGATCATCATGGCTATGAATTTGAAAATTCTTCAGTATTAGAAGAAGAAATGCCGGAAGGACATGAGTATAAATTAGGATACTTCCAATTGGGAGATGCTGACTTTGCTATAACACAAGAAAAATAAAACATGGCACAATTACTAGTAGATGTAACACCATTTAAATCAGTACTTAAAGAGTCTAAAGACAGACCAGGAGTATTTGAAGTAGAAGGTGTTATGCAAAGAGCAAAAGCAGAGAACCAAAATGGTAGGGTATACTCTAAAGACATATTAGAAAGAGAAGCTTCAAAATACGTTAAAGAATTCGTAGAGAGAGGTAATGCCTTTGGAGAACTAGATCATCCAGAATCTCCTGTTGTATCTTTAAAAAATGCATCCCACATAGTAAAAGAGTTATATTGGAAAGGCGATGACCTAATGGGTAAAGTAGAGTTACTTAATACACCAGCAGGTAATATCGTTAAAGAAATTATTAAAGCAGGACACACAATAGGTATCTCATCTAGAGGTACAGGTTCTGTAAATCAAACAAATGAAGGACATTTAGAAGTTCAGCCTGATTTTGAATTAGTATGTTGGGACTTTGTATCTAATCCATCTACACATGGAGCATTTATGAATCCAATTGCATTACAGGAAGGAAAAGTTAAGGTATCTAAATATCAAAACCTAGATTCTGTAATCAACGACATATTAAGAGCATAATGCAATTAGCAGACATTTTATTAGAAAGCGAAGAAAAGCAAATGGCAGCACAGCTAAAAGCTGCATTTGATGCTGAACTAAAAGACGGAGAGATAAACGAACTATTAGATCCAGTATCTATATTAGGTTGGGCATTAACCGCTAATACTGTTTTAGATGTATTAGGTAAGTATGCAGCTAAAACATTACGAAAAATGAATCTTAATAAAGCAGCAGATAAAGCTGATGCTATACATAAATGGGCACATCATAATGAAACAGCTGTAATTAATGTAGTTGCTACTGTTATCAAACCTTTCGTAAAAGATCCAGTTAAAAGAGATGCTATAGCAAAAGGTTTATTTATTGCACTACTTGCTGCATTTGGTCTACAGGCCGGAATAGGAGCTCTTAGAGCTATTAGAGGTGCTAATGTAGGTTCTGCAGCATTGTCAATGACTAAGACTGCACTTAAAGGAAGAGATATAGCAGTAGTCGGCAAACAAATTCTTAAAGCTGTATAGGTTTTTTGTAAATTGTATATATTTATATAAACAATACGCAATCCTTATATTGCGTGATAACAAATTATAACTTCACATAACGATTAATAATAATCGTTCGAACTCACAAATTTTTTTAAAATGGCAAACAAAGATTTATTCAAGCAAGCTATTGCTGAAGCTAAGTCTGTAAGAGAAGCCGCTATTGCTAACGCTAAAGAAGCCTTAGAAGAGACTTTAACACCTCATCTTAAAGACATGTTAGCTGCTAAACTACAAGAAATGGACGCTAAGTCTGATGAAGTAGAAGAAGTAGTTAATGAAGTCGAAGAGGAAGTTGAAGAAGCTCATTCTAAAGACGACAAAGACGAAGCAATAGAGGAAGACTTTACAGAAGCTGAAGAAGTAGAAGACGCTGAAGAAGCAGAGGATGACTCAGAACAATCTGATGACGATGCGGAAGTAGAAATCGACGCACATTCAGAAGAAGAGGAAATTGACGGCGACGAAGATATTAGTAAACTATCTGTTGACCAATTCAAAGATATGATCAAAGACATAATTGCTCAAGAAGTAGGCGGAAACGCTGCTGCTGACGATATGGATGCTGGTGATATTGAAGGAATGGGAGATGAGATGGATGCTGAAATCGAAGACGTACCTGCAATTGATGCTCCTGAAGAGGAAGGCGAAGAAATCGACTTAGACGAACTTATCCGTGAATTAGACGCTATATCAGAATCTGATAAAGACGAAAAGGAAATGGAAGAAGGTAAAAAAGAGGACGATATGGACGAAGCTACTGATAAAGTAGAAGAAGACACATCAGTTCAAATTAATGCAGAATCTGACGGTTCAGACTACAATATTAATAGAGTAGCTGACCTTAAAGAGGCATTAAGTACTATTGAAACTCTTAAAAAAGAACTTAATGAAGTAAACATTCTAAATGCTAAATTACTTTATGTAAATAAGATCTTTAAAGCTAATAACCTTAGCGAGTCTCAAAAAGTTAACGTAATAGCTGCATTCGATAAAGCTGAAACCGTAAAAGAGGTTAAGTTAGTATTCGAAACAGTAGTAGACAACGTTGGAACTAAAAAAGAGACAACAATTAAGGAACACAAAGGATCTGCAAGTAAAGCAACTGGAACTACAGCTAGTAAACCAGAAGTAATCGCAGAGGTATCTAATGCTGTTCTTAGAATGCAAAAATTAGCTGGAATTATAAAATAAATTAACTTAAAACAAATTTTTAAATCATGGAAATTAATTCATTATTAGAAAGTGCTAACGGATATAAAAGCTTACAAGCTGATTCTGATAGACTTGCTGCTAAATGGTCTCAATCAGGATTGCTAGAAGGTTTGGATGAAAAGGGAACTGCTAACATGGCAATGATCCTTGAAAACCAAGCTAAGCAAATCGTAGCTGAGGCTAACACTAACAACGTTGGTGGAGCTAGTCACGGAGGAGGAGCTGGAGAGCAATGGGCCGGTGTAGCACTTCCATTAGTAAGAAAGGTATTTTCTCAAATCGTTGCACAAGATTTCGTATCTGTACAACCAATGAGTTTACCTTCAGGTCTAGTATTTTACCTAGACTTTAAATACGGAGACGCTAACGGAGGAAGATCTGACGGCGAGAACATGTACGGTAACGTAACAGAAGGTGCAACTAAAATGGCTAAAGACACTGATCCTTCAGGAGGTCTTTACGGTGCAGGACAGTTTGGTTATTCAATCAAAGGACAAGAGATTTCAAATGCAACAGCTGCTTCAGCTACTGCTTCTCTTGCTCAAGTTGGATACGATGCTGACAAAACACCAGCTAACTTTAGAGCATTAACTGTACCGGTATCTGCTTCTTTAAATGCAGATTTAAAAGGTGCACGTTCATTTAGAATCTTCTCTGGTTCTACAAACATTACTAACTACCCAGAACTTACTACAGTAAGTGGTAACGATGTAACTTTCATAGTTGCAGCATCTGACGTAGAAGCTGGATATGCAGGAGGAACTGAAAAAGTTGCTTACTCTGTACAGCCAGTAGAAAATGATAGAGGTGACTTTGAAGCGGCTTCTTCAAGAGCTGTTGAAAACTTAGCTATTCCAGAAATCGACGTGAAACTTCAATCTGAAGCAATCGTTGCTAAAACTAGAAAGTTAAAAGCTCAATGGACTCCAGAATTTGCTCAAGACCTTAACGCTTATCATTCAATTGATGCTGAAGCAGAATTAACATCTTTATTATCTGAATATATCTCTATGGAGATCGATTTAGAGATCTTAGATATGTTAATCTTAGACGCTAACACAACTGAAAAGTGGTCTGCAGAAAACAATAAAGTATGGGGTGGTTCTGCATGGGATACTTCAACTTCTGATTTCTACAATACTCAAGGACAGTGGTTCCAAACTTTAGGAACTAAAATCCAAAAAGTATCTAACAAGATTCACCAGAAAACATTAAGAGGTGGTGCAAACTTCCTAGTATGTTCTCCAAGTGTTGCTACAATCCTAGAATCTATTCCTGGATATGCTGCAGCTACAAACGGTGATCAAGATCAGTTCGCAATGGGCGTACAAAAAGTTGGTGCATTAAACAACAGATTCCAAGTTTATAAGAATCCTTACATGACTGAAAATACAATCCTTATGGGTTATAGAGGAAGTCAATTCTTAGAAGCAGGTGCTGTATATGCTCCTTACGTACCATTAATGATGACTCCTTTAGTATACGATCCAGAATCTTTCACTCCAAGAAAAGGTTTAATGACTCGTTACGCTAAGAAGATGATCAGACCAGAATTCTACGGAAAAATCTTTATCTCTGACTTAAATCAGATCTAAGAAATTCTTTTAGAATAATATTAAGAGAGGCCTTCGGGCCTCTTTTTTTTTGTCTATTTATAGTTATATAAACTTAATCAAGTTATTTATGGCGAGCAAACCACACACCGACACGGTGTACGTTGAAAAAAGACGACCCAAAAGACCAATTAAATTTAAGGTCCAGTTAAATGAAGAACAAAAAATAGCAAAAGATCTTATTATTAACAATCCAATCACTGTACTTAGAGGTATGGCTGGTTCGGGTAAGACATTACTAGCTGCTCAAGTTGGATTAGATATGTTATTTACTAAGAAGGTAGATAAAGTAATTATATCAAGACCAACCGTATCTAAAGAAGATATAGGATTCTTACCAGGAGATATTAGAGAAAAAATGGATCCTTGGTTAGCACCTATCTATCATAATCTATTCATGTTGTATGATGAAGTTAAGGTACGCAAAGAATTAGACGAAGGACGTATTGAAATTGTCCCTTTTGCTTTTATGAGAGGTAGAACATTTGTTGATGCTTTTATTATAGTAGATGAAGCTCAGAATGTATCTCATGGACAGATGGAAACAGTAATAGGAAGATTAGGAAAAAATTCTAAGATGGTTATCTGTGGAGATATGGCACAAATAGACCTAAGAGACAAGAGAGATACTGGATTTTCGTTCTTAAGTAGACTAGAAGAACAGGTAGAAGGATTTAAAGTACATCAGTTAGAAAGAAACCATAGGCATGAAATAGTAACCCCTATCTTAGAGGTATATAAAACCTTCAGAGATTAGTTACTATTTATTATAAACTCAATTTAGATGGCTAATATACAAACATGGAACGGTACTGCTACTTTTAGCGCTGGAATGACTCCTTTTGGTTTCTACGACAGTGATACTGAGTTCCAAACAGATATTATAAAGGTAGCTAAGTACTGTGGACAGAGATTAGGATACCCATTGATGGACGTTGAATTACAGTCAGGTTCATTCTTTGCCTGCTTTGAAGAAGCTATAACTACATATGGTAATGAAATATTTACTTACAAGATAAGAGAAAATTACTTAAACTTAGAAGGTGCTTCTACAGGAAGTGCAATGAATAACCAATTAACTGACCCTACTTTAAACCGTATTGTTCAAATATCACAACATTATGGTACTGAAGCAGGAGTTGGAGGTAATGTTACTAAGTATTCTGGTTCTATAGCAATAACTGGTTCTCAACAGAACTATAATTTAGATGCTTGGGCAGAAAACGAAGGAATAACAGGAAGTATAGAAGTAAGAAGAGTATTTTATGAATCTCCTCCAGCAATACAAAGGTATTTTGACCCTTATGCAGGAACTGGTACAGGAGTACAGTCTTTAATGAGTAGTTTTGGATTCGGAGCAATGAGTCCCGGTATTAACTTTATGATGATGCCAACATCTTACGATGTTCAGTTAATTCAAGCAATAGAATTTAACGATCAAATAAGAAAATCAGCATATACTTTCGAATTAATTAACAATAACTTAAAAGTATTCCCAGTACCTTCTAGATCAGGTAGTTTATGGTTTGAATACTACAAACAAGAGGATAAAAGTAAGATAAACTACAACAATGCTACTAACCTTATTACTAATGTAGCAGAAGTACCTTATGAGAACCCTCAATACCGTCATATTAATAGCGTAGGACGTCAATGGATATTTAGATACACGTTAGCACTAGCAAAAGAAATACTAGCTTACATTAGAGGTAAGTATCAAGTAGTTCCTGTACCGGGTTCTGAGGCAACTCTTAACCAAGCAGATCTTTTAGCTGATGCTAGAACAGAGAAAATAGAGTTAATGACCAGTTTAAGAGAGATGTTAGATCAAACAGGAAGATCAGCACAGTTAGAAGCACAAGCTAAAGAAGCAGAAGATGTTCAAAATACTCTAAAATCAATTCCAATGACTATACACGTAGGTTAATGAAGTTATCAGATATAATATTAGAGATACAGTATAAGACTTTCGAAGCAATGGCTAAATTTACCTTTGCTGAAGATGGACCTAAGGGATACGCCGATGCTATAAGAGCATTACCCGGTGTAACAACAGTAACTGTAGCTAGTGAAGATCAAGATACACGTTCAGCAACGTATAAAATAAAGATAATCAGTCAAAAAGAACCTATAGAGGCGTTTGACTCACTAATATCCAATGCTAAAGCTAAATATAGTGATATAATTAAAGCTGAAGTAGGGGAACAAACAATAGAAGAGAAGTAATGTTATTCGGATCAGGAAGAGACTTTGATTTACTCGTTAATATTAACCGAGAACTTGTTCATGACTTAATTGAACAGGAAATACTGTATCATAAACTCAGTTTAGAAGATACAGAGGTTAATTTGTATGGAGAATCATTAGCTAAGTCATTCTGGAATGCTGTTAAGTTAAATTGTTTGATTACTAGAGGTGATCAAGTAGTAGATATATCAGAATTCGGACCAGATCTAGGTAGAACAGCTTCTTTTGCTATGATAAGAAGAGATTTGCAAGATGTAAGTATACTTCCTGAGGTAGGGGATATAGTTCAATGGCAAAACGACTTCTACGAGGTAGATACTGTTAGAGAGAACAGTTTATTCCTTGGAAGAGATAATAATTACAATTTAACCAGCTATGGAAGCTCATATGGCGGGTCTTTATCTATTATTTTAGATACTCACCTTACTAGAGCTGATAGAGTTGGTATATCAGAGGTAAGATAGTAGATATGGCAGGAAATAAACCAGATATTAAAGCAAACGAGACTAATCTACAAAGTAGAGAGCTTCAGACTACTAGATCTAATGATAATGTACAGAATTACAATGTAGGCATTAAGGATATAGATGAATCTATCTTTTATTACTTTAATGAAGTATTAAAACCACAAGTAACTCAGAACGGTAAACAGATAAACGTTCCGTTGGTATATGCTTCTCCTGAAAGATGGGCAGCAATGCAGAAAGATGGGTATTACCGTGATAAGAACGGTAAGATGCAAGCACCTTTAATTACTTTTAGAAGAGATAGCTTAGAAAAGAATAGACAGTTAGGAAATAAGCTTGATGGTAACAATCCTCACAACTTTGGAGTGTTCGAAAAGAAGTTTTCTAAGAATAACGTATACGATAAATTCGGTATACTTAACAATAGAGTACCAGAAAAAGAGTACTATGCTGTTGCTATACCTGATTATGTTAATATTGTATATACCTGTATAGTATTTACGGACTATATGGAACAAAATAATAAGATCATAGAAGGAGTGAATTTTGCTTCTGATTCTTACTGGGGAAACCCTTCTAAATTTAGGTTTAGAGCTATGATAGATAACTATACGACATCAACTGAATTAGTTCAAGGCAATGAACGTATGGTAAAAACAGAATTTAGTATTAACTTATTAGGTCATATAGTTACAGATACTGTAAATGCACTGCCTTTTAATACGAAGAAATACTCCAGTAAAACAAATTTAAAATTTACTGGTGAAATTGCAAAGAAGTAGTAGTTTTTTGGCTATTTATTTAAAGAAGCAATAATTTAAAGGTTTTTTAGAGCATAATAGAAGAGTAAAAGAGACCTATGTCAAAATTTGTAAGTGAATTATCAGGTTCACTAATATTTAGATCAGCAAGCGTACAGCAAGCATCGATAGTACCGTTAGCTAATGCTATAGGCTTAACTGGTTCTCTAAATATAAGTGGTTCCAAACTAACCTTCAACGGTTCAGATATCATACAGCGTATAAGTAATCTGGAAGCCGGTGGATCAGGTGGTGGTTCTTTAGGTCCTTTAAATACTCACTCTCAATCTCTAAATGACTTTACTCAATCATACAATGTAGCATCTGCTAGCTTTGATACTAGACTAGATACTGCAGAAACTTCGGCTACTACTCAAGATAGCTTAATTTCAGCTTTACTGAGCAACACTAGCTCGTACTTTACATCATCACAGCAATTAACAGATAGAGGTTTTTTAACCTCATCCAACTCTTCTATTGTATCTTCATCTGCTCAAATTGCAACATTCGGATTTTTAACGTCAGCTAGTGTCTCAGTACCTGCTGGTACCGTATCAAGTTCAGCTCAAATAACCACTTTAGGTTATATTACTGGATCACCAGACGGTACTATTAGTAGTTCAACACAATTAGAAGCTTTAGGCTTTTCTACCGACGATGTAGGTGTATTTATACAGACTGGATCCTATTATGCTACATCAAATGACTTACAAGTTAGTGGGTCATTAAGAGTTAGCGGTTCAATAGCTGCTTCTTCCTTTACTTCTACAGATATTACAGGTCAACCGACACTGTCTTCTAATAGTAACTTAATTTTAAGTGCTTCTGATGCAGTAATAATTCAAAATGCGTTATTAAGACCAGGAAGATTTGGGAATAGCGGTACAGGTTCATTATCATCAGTAGATGGTGATATAATGTATAACTCTTCTTCGAATCAACTAGTAGTTTATTCAGGAAGTGCTTGGCATAACCTATTAGATAGTAGTACTTCAATATCTGCTTCTTCTCATGCTCAAAGAGTAGCAATATCTGCTTCTTTAGCAACAACTATTGGAGGATTAGATGCATCAGGCTTTGCTACTGATACAGAGTTAAGCAATTTAAGTGCTTCAGCACATGTAGCAAGATTAAATATAACAGCTTCTGCAGTAGATACAGGGAGTCTTGTAACTACAGCAAGCTTTAATTCATATACATCATCATACTCATCATCAGTTAAGGTATATAACGACCAAACTAATGCAGCTTTAAGCTCATCAGTAGATGCTCACCTAGATGCTAATATAACTGCATTAAGTCAATCAGCTAGAATCGCTAGATTGCAGATAACAGGTAGCGGAGGTGGATCTGTATCATTTGACGGTAATAGAGTAGTATCAAATACAAATTTACCTTCTGGAGTATTCAATGCTAACTTTGGAACAACAGGAAGTATACAAGATTTCTTATCAGCAGTATTTTTCCCTAATACTTCACCAAGTATATCAACAGGTAATCAAATACAGGCTGAATTTATAGCATCTGGATCAACTATCACAACTTTAGCTGGATCTGATGCAGAAGGGCAACCAATATCATGGTCAATGGGAGCATCTTATACAGATGACTTTGTTAGAACATCAACAGCAGGAGTATTAAAGTGGAATACTTTAGCTACTGCTTCAATGAATACAGCAGATAGAGGTGACGGTACATTAGCACACCCAGTAGCAGTAACAGCAACAGATTCTTTTGCAGGAGCTACTACTAAAACAATATACATTAGAGTAACACCTAATGAAGCACCAGTTTGGAGAGAGACTTCAGTTGGAGGTAACATAATTACATCCTATACTACCACAGTATCTGAAGCTAATCCAGCAGGAGAGATAGTAAAACTATATTATACAGATCCAGAAAGCGATAGTATAACAATCACTTCATCATCTCATGATTCTGGTCACTTTAGTATTACAGACGGAGGAACTTATGTATCGATTGCACAAGTACCTTCTTTATTAGATTACGAAACAAGAACACAGTATGTATTTACTGCAAGTATACAAGATGAGCATTTTGGAGCAGGAGATGTAGATTCAATTACTCATATACCTATTACTATTAATGTAAGTGATAATGCTTCACCTACATTGAATAATCAATCTATATCAGGATTAAATGAAAATAGTTCAGATGGTACTGGAGCAGGATCTATTACAGCAACAGATAGTGAAAGTAATACATTAACTTTTTCTAACTTTACTTTAGCAGGATTAGAACTAGACGGAAGCACGGTTAGTACAGGTAGTTACTCAGGAGGTTCACAATTAACTGATCCACATGAAGATGCATTCCAAATGTCTTCAGCAGGAGTTGTTACAAGAAAAGCAGGAGTATTCCTAAACAGTGATTTAATTAACTCATACATATATTCAGCATCAGTTAAAGATGCTTACAATACTAATGTATCAGCAGCAATAACAATTCCAGTATCAGACGATACTGCACCATCTATTTCTACCAACGGTACTTTTTATATAATAGAAAGTTCTACTAACGGTACAAACATTACAACAGTAGCATCAGGTATTCCTGGTACTCAAGCAGACTTTAATGCTAATCAATCTGTATCATGGACAGTTAATCCAACTTCTAAGTTCTCTATAGATTCAAATGGTAGTATATCATTAAATTATGATATATCAGGATCAAGTGAAACAGGAGGAGACGTATTAGCAGGATCAGTAACAGCATCTAATGCTTTTGCAACTACTACTTCTCAAACATTTAACGTTAACGTAACTAATAATGCAGGACCAACAATGAGTCCTACAGTACAGTCAGCTAACTTAAATACAAATGGAGCAAGCAGTGGTTCTGCTTTATATACAATATCATTCTCAGATCCAGAAGGAGATGCTATAGACTTAACAGGGTTTAACTTTACTACTTCTGATGCTAGAGTTATAGCAACTATAATAGGAGGAGAAATTAAAATAGCACCTAATACAAATTTACCTGCCGGTACTTATTACTGGACAGGGTCTATTGCCGATGCAAATGGATTTGAAACTACATCAGTCTCTCAATCATTCACAATTGCACAAGCTGATGACGGAACATTAACTACAAATGGAACATTTTACATTATTGAATCTGGAGAGAGCGGGTCTAATATTGTTACTAATAGTAATGGTAGATCAGGCACTCAAGGATCATTAGGAGTAACTTACTCTCCTAACTATAACTCAGCTGCTTATAACTCAATATCATCATCCAATCATAGAATTGTAGTTGATGGAAGCGGAGATTTAACATTAGGACAAAATATAAGCGGATCATTTAATTCAGGCGATTCAATTACGTCTACAATTAACTGGTCAGATCAATACGGTAATACAGATACTGATACTATTTCAGTTAATGTAACTTTAAATGCATCACCAAGTGCATCATTTACAAATACAACAGGTAACTATAATACTAATGAAGCTGTATCTCAAAGCAGTATGGCAGCATTTACTATTTCAGACACTGAATCAGATACTCCTTATACAGCAAGTTTAAGTGGTACAGATGCTGGTAAATTAAATCTTATACCTGGTAATATTGCTTCTTCATCTTTTACAATTCAAGCAGTTGAACAATTAGTTACTCAATCATATAACTATAATGTAGTTATTAGAGATAACTTTGGTAAACAAACTGATTATAATGGAAGATCATTTACAATTGCTGCAGCTAATACTGGAACAATGTCAACTAACGGTACATTCTATGTAATAGAAAGTGCTATAGGAGGAAACAATATTGTAACCAACTCAAATGGTAGAACTGGAACACAAGCTGACCTATCAGTATCTTATGATTCAAGTCAAGGTAATCCTTCAGTTCAATCATTTACATCATCTAATGCTTTAATAGCAGTAAATAATAGTGGTAATCTAACAGTAGGAAATCCAATATCTGGATCAGGTAACTTAAATGGTTCAACTATTAATTCAAACATTACATTTACAGACAACTTTGGTAATGTAGGTTCAGGAAGTATATCAGTTAATATAACTGAAAATACTGCTCCTGATATTATATTTTCAAATACATCTGGTAACCTAAATACCAATTTAGCTCGTTCAGGGTCGACATTAACTACAATATCATTCTCAGATACTGAGAGTAATACTATATTGTATGATAATTTCGTAGGAGCTGAATCTGCTGGGTTAAACTTCAAGAGATCGGGCAATACTTTCTTAGTACAGCCGACAGGTAGTTTAGCAGCAGGTTCCTTTACAATATCTGGTTCAATAACAGATAGTCATGGATTTAGTACTAACACTGAAGCACATACATTTAATATTGCTCAAGCTGATAATGGTACTTTAACTAAGAATGGTACATTCTATATTATAGAGAGTGCAGTAAGTGGAGCAGAAGTTGTTACTAACTCAAACGGTAGAACAGGAACACAAGCAGATTTAGGAGTAAGTTACTCACCTAATTATGGGTCAGCAGCATTTACAACTATATCATCATCAAATCATCAAATTGTAGTTGATAGCACTGGAGGATTAGAATCTTCAATAGCTATTAATCCAACATACTCATCAGGCGGTACTATATCAACAACGATCTATTGGGAAGATCAATATGGTAATACTGATAACGAAGCAATAAGCATTAATGTTCAAGCAAATCAATCACCTACAGTAGCATCATTTACTGATGTAACAAGCAATTGGACAGCTTCTAATGCTCAAGGTACTGACTTAGTAACATTTACTATCTCAGATACAGAATCAAACACACCTTACTCAGTTACTTTAACCGGAGCTGAATCAAGTGAATTACAAGTAAATTATCTAAACGCAGATTCTTCATCTATAGCAATAGAAGCAGCATCAACAACGACAGCTGGGACTAAAAACTATAATGTAAGAGTAACAGATAATTTTGGTAAACAAACAGACTATACTGGAAGGACAATAACTATAGCTTCTCAACCATTCTCAGTTTATGGGTACGGAATCAATTGGGCAGCTAATCCATCATCACAAGCACAGATGATAGCAACTGCTGGAGATGTAGGAGGAGATGGAGTAGGAATAGCTGCAGGTTCAGTAATATCAGAACTACAGTCTGGTTCATTAGGTAGTACATATACTACTACTTATGGAGCTGCAGCGACTGTAACAAAATATTTATCTAGTTCAACATTAACAACACTAGATGATAATAACGGAGGAAATGGAGTATCTAGTTTAGGGTACTTTAATTTCAGTGGAACAGCACAACACGTATTAATAGTATTTCCATCAGCATCATCATTAGCAGGTAAGCCTGCTTCAATGTATGACGGTGTACCACCAGATAGTTCTGGTACTGACAATGAATTCTATTTATACGCAAAAGATGCTTCCATACCGGGGACATTAGGATCAGGTGTATACTATTTCGATACTGAAAATCCTGTAGAAGGACATTCAAGATGGGGTATGATATATGCTGAAGGAAAAAATACAAATAACTCGAGAGCTTTCTTGATGCCGGATTCGGCGTCAGCTCCATAATAGATAACTATGGCTACAACTGCTGGTGATATTTATGTAAGGTCGGGTAATACCGGCGCCTTTACCGAGGCCAAATACGTTCAAGGTGGATGGATAACAGTCCCTTCTGGGAGTGATATGCATAACCTAGACGAATCTCGTGTAGCTGAAGGTCAAGTTGTATACGTACAAAATACAGACCAGACTTATATAGTATCTAAATTCGAAGCATTTGTTACTCCAGGGTATAGTGGATTTGTAAACTCAAGATCATTCGCATCATTTAACTTTAGTAGTGGTGGCGGTGGAGGAGGTTCTTCTACTGTAGGAGGTTTAACCGATGTTGCTACCGGATCATTAAGTAACGGACAGGTACTGCAATGGAATTCTTCTACCAGTAAATGGGAAGCAAGTAACGTATCTGGAACAGGAGATATAACAGCCGTATATGCCGGAGAAGGTTTAAGTGGAGGAGGAACAGCAGGCTCTACAGTATTAGATATAGGAGCAGGAGACGGTATATCTGTAGCAGAAGATTCAATAAGTGTTAATACAGGTTCTACTCACTTCATTAATGGAGTAATTAACCAAAATGTATTTCAAGAAACAGGATCAGTATATAATACGACTAATGCAATCGGAGTTACCGGTTCATTAACATTAAGAAGAGACGATTCAACAGATGCTTTATCCGTATACAGCGGTTCGGTAAAGACATTTGGAATAACAGGTGATGGCTTACTTAGATTAGTCAGTCAATCATCTACACCAACCGCAGTTGCAGGAACATTATATTTGGATTCAAATTATGACCTTTATATAGGTCAGGAATAACTATTATGCTCTATTTATTAAAAAGAACTAAACTTAAAAAACAATAACGATGCCAACATGGAAAAAAATTGTCGTTTCAGGCTCAGGAATAAGTCAACTGACCAACGACGCAAATTATTTAGCTGCTGGAGGTGCATTCTCAGCGTCAGTCGATTCTAGACTAGACGTTAGTGAAACACTATCTGGATCTGCACATACGCAGAGAGCCGCATTAGATGCCGCTCAAACAACAGCAAACACGAACTTATCATCATCAACAGCAACAGCTTTAAGATCAGAGTATGTAGCATCAGTAGCATCGCTATCTGGATCTGCTAAAACTCAAAGAGAAGCTCAAAAGTCAGCAGCAGATGCTAGACTTGCTGCTATTGAAACTTTTACAGGATCACTCGATGCTTCATTTGCAACTGATGCAGAAGTAACAGCATTAAGTGGCGCTGCAGAAACAAGAAGAAATCAATTAGATTCAGCACAAACAACTGCTAACACTAACCTATCTTCATCAGCTCATTCACAGAGAGAAGCTATTAAAGGACTAGCTACTTCAGCTAATAACTCTTTATCTTCCTCTACTTCCACGGCATTGAGAGCTGAGTATGTAGCTTTAGATGGAGCACAGACTACTGCAAACACAAACCTAAGTTCTTCAACAGCAACAGCTTTAAGAGCTGAGTATGTAGCTTTAGATGGAGCACAAACAACTGCAAACACTAACCTAAGTTCTTCTGCAGCAGGTGCTTTAAGAACAGAGTACGTTGCTGGAGATACAGCATTAAGTTCTTCTTTAAATACTAGAATTGTATCGTTAGAATCAGGTGGTGGAACAGCAGGATTATCTGCTTCAGCACATACTCAAAGAGAAGCTATTAAGGGATTAGCAACAACAGCTAATAACTCACTTAGTTCTTCTAAATCAATTGCCTTAAGAGCAGAGTATGTAGCAGCTGATACAGCATTAAGTAGTTCACAGAAAACATATATCGACGCTAAAGTAGCCGGAATTGTTAATTCAGCACCAGCTACATTAGATACGTTAGACGAACTTGCAGCAGCATTAAACGATGATGCGAACTTCTCGGCATCGATTGCTACAAGTATAGGAAATAGATTACTAACATCAACTCATAATACTTATTCAGGATCAGCAGCAACTGCTTTGAGAGCTGAATACGTAGCTGGAGATACAGCATTAAGTAGTTCAACAGCAACTGCTTTAAGAGCTGAGTACGTAGCAGGTGACTCTGCATTAAGTAGTTCGGCAGCAACAGCATTAAGAGCTGAGTACGTAGCAGGTGACTCTGCATTAAGTGCTTCAGCACATGGAGATAGAGTTGCTAAGATAGCAGTATTGAGTGCATCGGCTCATACAGCTAGAGCAACAGGAGCAACATCAGCTTCTTCTCACGCACAAAGAGTAGCGTTAATTAATACGTTAAGTTCTTCAGCAGCTACAGCTAATGATAGCTCAGCAATAACAGTTAGAAATTTAGTAGGGCAGACAGTAGTAGCTTCTTCATTCGAAGGAGACGGGTCTTCTTTAACAAATATAACAGTAGATCAGAATGCTACAGTAGCTAGTGCTTTCACAAGTGTTACTTCTCATGCAGTTACTCACAACTTTGGTACTAAGAATGTATTAGTACAAGTATATGACGATAATGATCAGGTAATCATTCCAGCAAGTATTACATCTACAAACACTAATACATCAACAGTTACTTTTGATGGAGCTTCTACAGGTATAGTAGTTGTAGCAAGAGGTGGACATGTTGTATCAGGATCTATTCCTTATGCAAACTTAATTAATACACCTTCTGCTTCATTTAGCTCTAGAATAGATGCTTTATCTGGATCAGGTCATGCACAAAGACTAGCAGTAGTAAGCGCATTAAGCTCTTCAGTAGATGCACATTTAGATGCTAACATAACAACATTAAGTGCTTCTGCACATGCAGCTAGAGCAGGTGGTGCAACATCAGCATCAGCTCACACACAAAGAATAGCAGTAGTAAATGTTCATTCATCTTCAGCAGCATCAGCTCTAAGATCTGAATATGTAGCTGCAGACACTGCATTAAGTAGTTCACAAAAGACTTATATAGATGCTAAAGTAGCCGGAATTGTAGATTCAGCTCCTGGTACTTTAGATACCTTAAATGAACTAGCAGCAGCGTTAAATGACGATCCTAACTTCTCTGCATCGATTGCTACAAGTATAGGAAATAGATTACTAACATCAACTCATAATACTTATTCAAGTTCAGCAGCAGGAGCATTAAGAACTGAATACGTAGCTGGAGATACAGCATTAAGCAGTTCAGCACACGGTCAAAGAGAGGCAATTAAAGGTTTAGCAACAGCAGCAAATAACTCATTAAGTAGTTCAACTGCTACAGCTTTAAGAACTGAATACGTTGCAGGAGATGCTGCAATTAGCGGAGCTTTAAATACTAGAATAGTAGCATTAGAAGGAGCTGGAACAACAGCAGCTTTATCATCAAGTGCTCACACACAGAGAGAAGCTATTAAAGGATTAGCAACTTCTGCTAATAGCTCATTAAGTAGTTCAACTGCTACAGCTTTAAGAGCTGAGTATGTTGCTTTAGATGGTGCACAAACAACAGCTAATACTAACTTAAGTAGTTCAACTGCTACAGCCTTAAGAGCTGAGTATGTTGCTTTAGATGGTGCACAAACAACAGCTAATACTAACCTAAGTAGTTCAGCACATACTCAAAGAGAGGCTGTGAAGGGATTAGCTACTACAGCTAATAATAGTTTAAGTAGTTCAACTGCTACAGCTTTAAGAGCAGAATGGTTAGCACAAGATTCAGCATTAAGTGCTTCACAGAATACATATATAAATGCTAAGGTAGCAGGATTAGTTAATTCAGCTCCAGCAACTCTAGATACATTAGACGAGTTAGCTGCTGCTTTAAATGACGATCCTAACTTCTCAGCAAGTATTGCAACATCAATAGGTAATAAATTAGCAACAGCGACATTTAATACTTACTCAGGATCTGCAGCAGGAGCTATAAGATCAGAATATGTAGCCGGAGATACTGCTTTAAGTTCATCTTTAAATACTAGAATAGTAAGTTTAGAAGGAGCTGGCACAACATCAGCATTATCTGCTTCAGCACATACTCAAAGAGAAGCTATAAAGGGACTAGCAACTTCTGCTAATAACTCCTTAAGTTCTTCTACTGCGACTGGATTAAGAGCAGAATATGTAGCTTTAGACGGTGCTCAGACAACAGCTAATACTAACTTAAGTTCTTCAACAGCAACTGCTTTAAGAGCTGAATATGTAGCTTTAGACGGTGCTCAGACAACAGCTAATACTAACCTAAGTAGTTCAGCACATACTCAAAGAATAGCATTGATACCAGATGTATCTGTTTATTCTACTACTTCAGATGTAAATTCATTAAGTAGTTCAACTGCTACAGCTTTAAGAACTGAATACGTTGCAGGAGATGCTGCTTTAAGTTCATCTGCTCATACTCAAAGGGAAGCAATTAAAGGTTTAGCAACTTCTGCTAATAATAGTTTATCATCTTCTACTGCGACAGCATTAAGAGCAGAGTATGTAGCAGGAGATTCAGCTTTATCAGCAAGTAGTCATTCAGACAGAATAGCTAAAGTAGCAGCATTAAGTGCATCAGCACATAGTGCAAGAGGAAGTATTTCTTCTACCTTTACTATAGCAGGTACTGCCGGATCAGATTCATTTGCAACTGGACAGACTTTAACTTTCGCTGGAACAGGAAATGAAATAGAAACTACAGTAACTAATAACCAAGTACAGATTGGTATTACTACTAACCCAACTTTATCTGGTAATGTAATCGTAACAGGAGACTTAACAGTACAGGGTGATACTTTCGAAAATCAGGTAACTAACTTGAATGTAGAGGATAGATTTATACTTCTTAACTCAGGTAGTACCTCAGGAGATGTAGGTATTATCTTTGGAGGATCTGATGGAGTAGCAAATGTAGGATCAGGTATATTCTGGGATTCACCTTCGAATGTATTTGGATTTGCAGATGGTATAACAGCTACAGCAACAAGTGCTACACATGATGCTAAGATAGGAGCAATTACAACTTCTACTGCAGCACCAACAGCAGCACCAACATTCCAAGGAGTTGGTTCGATACACGTTAAGACGGACAGTGAAGATGTTTACATCTACACAGCAGATTAATATAAATGATAAAAGAGGTTTTAAATAAGATGGGAATTATAAGAAAAGGAAAAGCAAGCGTAGGGGTTGATAATACCCCTGCTCCTGCTCCTAAACAATCAAAAATTCAAAATAAAGCATTTTTAGACAGTAATGAAATTAGTTTTATTATATCTAAAATGAGACAAGCTACGTACCAAGGTACAGAGTTTGAGCTATTTTACAAGGTAATAAATAAATTACAAAACGAATTGCCGAATAAAAAGTAAATTAAAATTAGGCCTTAGGGCCTTTTTTCATTATATTTACTCTATTTATTATAAAGCTATTATCGGCCTCGTAAGAGGAAGTGGGCACTTTGTGTAACCAACCATAATAAAAAGTAACATGCCGAATTGGAAAAAACTTATCACTAGCGGATCAGACGCTAATTTATCTTCATTAAGTATAGTAAATACTACTACTGCAGACTCACTTTTAATACAAAGTGATCATAATAGTTCTACAGCAGCACCAGTAGTATCCTTCAAAAGAAATAATAGTTTAGCAGCAGATGCAGATTACCTTGGACAATTAAAGTTTAAAGGTGAGAATGATGCTGACCAAGAGGTAGTGTATGCTAAGATAACAGCTAAAATAAATGATGCCTCAGACGGTTCAGAAGATGGACTTATAGAATTTGCAAATAGAAGAGGCGGTCTAAACGTAATAACGGCTAGATTTAATTCTGAAAAATTACAATTACTTAACGGAACAGACTTAGAAGTAGACGGAACAGTTAGTGCTACTAATATTGGTTTTCATACAGAATCAATATCTAACGTTACATCTGTTAATATAGATCACAATTTAAATGAAGATTATCCTATAGTTCAAGTATACGATAGTAACAAAAATCAAATGCTACCGGCAACGGTAACATCAACTTCTGCTAACCGTGTAGTACTAACATTTGATAGTGCTTTTACAGGTCAAGTATCCGTTAAAAAATAGAAACATATTAATACAATTAATCAACAATACGACATATTTATAATAAACGCAAAAACTTAAAAACTTAACAAAATGAGAATAGATAGTGCCATACTTAGTAATGCTATAATTACCGCATCAAGTGACGCCCCTTTAGTATCGGGATCCGCACAGGTAAACATTACACAGACAACAGGATACTCTACATTTAGTAGCTCAATCCAAACATACACCAATGCAAAAGTAGACGCTTTAGTTAGTGCAGCTCCTGGAGCTTTAGACACACTAGACGAATTAGCTGCTGCATTAGGAGACGATGCTAATTTATCTGCTTCCTTAGCAACAACTATTGGAGCTAAATTACCATCAGCAACACATACGGCTTTTAGTAGCTCTAATGCATCTGCATTAAGAGCAGAATATGTAGCAAGTACCTCAGCATTGAGTTCTTCAGCTCATACTAGAAGAAACCAAATCTCAGCATCATTAGATGCAACAATTGATGCTTTAGACTCATTAGGCATTTCAACAGATACTGAAAGAGGCGCACTTTCTGGTTCAGCACATACTCAGAGAAATGCATTAATTGCATTACAATTAACTTCAGCGTCAGTAGGAGGCACTATCAACGACAATGCAGTTAAATTATCAGGTATAGAAGCAGGAGCAACAGCAGATCAATCAAATGCAGAAATAGCAGCAGCAGTTGAAGCAGCTACTGACTCAAATGTATTCACTGATGCAGATCATAGTAAATTAAATGCTATCGAAGCTTCAGCAGACGTAACTGATACAACTAATGTAACAGCTGCAGGTGCATTAATGGATTCTGAAGTAACGGATTTAGCCGGTATTAAAGGAGTAACAATCTCTACTTTACAGGTTAAACCTTCTGAAGGAGCTTTTGATGACGGTGATAAGACAAAATTAGATGCTATCGAAGCAGGAGCAGATGTT
>Ga0257120_1000819_pt1 | contig 22080 bp, 21 predicted proteins | sample SI106_10metaG_FD_190153 | JGI IMG/M metagenome (GOLD analysis project Ga0257120, IMG submission 190153) | Marine microbial communities from Saanich Inlet, British Columbia, Canada - SI106_10 | ecosystem: Environmental > Aquatic > Marine > Inlet | place: Canada: British Columbia | collected... | reverse complement strand
CCCATATAATCTGGTGTGATGGTTTTTAAGTTACCAGGATTACTCAAAAAGTCCCAAGCCTCTGAAACTGATATGGGTAGTTTTTGAACGGTCTTTTTTCGATAAATCTTCATGCAATGAATTTTTTATAAAGATACATAATGTTTAACTATATTTAGAAATAGTTAAACAAAAATTAAAACTCTTTATCCACAAAACCATATAGAAAATAATTCAATACAAATTCATACATTTGAAAAACAAACAACAAAAATTGAAGTCTATGAGAAATACAGTATTATCCCTAATCTTTTTGGTGGGAGCATTTGCATCAGCGCAAGTTCAAACACCACAACCAAGTCCTACAGCTCAACTATCTCAAACGGTAGGTTTGACAGAAGTTACTGTGAAGTACTCTCGTCCAAGTAAAAAAGGTCGTGATATTTTTGGAGCTTTAGTTCCATTTGGAGAAATCTGGAGAACAGGAGCGAATCAAAATACAATCATCAGTTTTAGTGATGCTGTTACCATTGCTGATCAAGAAATTGCTGCAGGTGACTATGCAATCTATACCCGTCCTGGAAAAGCGACATGGGAAATTTTCTTCTACAGTGAAACAACAAACTGGGGTAATCCTGCAGAATGGGATGCTGCAAAAGTAGCTGCAACTATTGAGGTAGCTGCTGTTAATACAGACAACATTGAATCTTTTGAAATTTGGATTTCAAAACTTCACAACAACGGAGCTACTTTGAATATTGGATGGAGTACTACGATGGTATCTGTTCCTTTTGGAGTTCCTACAGTGGCTAAAGCAACTGCTTCTATTCAAGAAGCTATGAAAAACAACCCTAAGGATCGTGATTACTACAATGCTGCAGTTTACTACTTACAAGAAGGTCAAGACCTAAACCAAGCTAAGGAGTGGATCGCTAAAGCAGTAGCAGCGAATGATAAAGCGTATTGGTATCTTCGTCAACAATCGTTAATCCTTGCAGGATTGAAAGATGTTGATGGTGCAATCGCAGCAGCTAAATCTTCTTTAGAGTTAGCTACTAAAGCTGGAAATACAGATTACATCACATTGAATGAAGCTTCTATAGCCGAATGGTCTAAATAAGTTTTCTTCAACATAAACATAAAAAAAAACCTGCTTCGGCAGGTTTTTTTTATTTCTTTTTTAAAGGTTTTCCCTTTTTAATTCCCAACGATTTACTTCTTGTTCAAAGTTTATGGAACCAGGAGTTGTTGTGTATGTTTTTACTTTTGTAAAACCCAATTCCGGTAGAATCGCATTTGGTGCTTGATTGTGTGCATAAGGTTCGCAGATTAACGTTTTTAATTTAAACCATTCAAAATAGTAGAGGACACACTGGTTTAAAAATAGCAAGCCCAGTCCCTTTTTCCTTGCACTCGGATTCCACAGGTGTAAATGCATGCTTGCATCTTTTCCGTATTCTAAAAAGGTAAGGTTGGAATGTCCAACCGCTTTGTGGTTGTGAATCCAGAGTAAATAGAATAGCTTTTTCTTTTCCAGTGGCAAATCAATTTCGTTTTCAATGGATTGTGCCCATTCTTGTTTGTTGGGCAGCTTGTTTGGATCGGCTCCCATTCCTTTCAAAAACTCTGGAGAAGCAGAAAAAAAAGTAGGAGACAATCAATGGAACCTCTTCTTTTCTGAGGGGTCGTACGTGCATAGTTTTATTCGATTGGAGCTGCGTCGTAAACAATTACTTTCTCCCAAAGATGCTCCGCTTCCGCAATAAAAGCAAGATGTGTTGGATCGATCTGGTATGCAGCTTCTGCTTTTGCATCTGTAAAGATCATTTGATAAAAATAGGTAAAACTACCATCGACAACACCACGGGCCTCTGTGTTGGCTGGTTTCCCTAAATAACCACTAATTTTCTGTGGATTGTTCGCAATGAGCTTTTGAATAGCAATTTCAAACGCAATACGGTCTGGCTTGCTATCTGGATTCTTTAACCAAAAAAGAACGCTGTGAACCAAGGGATCTTTTGCTTTTTTATCTTGCGCTTGAATTGTTGTTAGAGTAGTTGTAATCAGAAGGAAAAGGAGGAAGCTGCGCATGTTTTTTTTGTAAATGTAAAAAAGAAATATTTATTCAGCTTTTAGTTCGTCTTGTAATTCATAGAGCATTTCGACGTACAGTTGTCTGATTTCTTCGTTATAATTTCGTTTTTTAGAATTACCAAGATAAAAGTCTTCGATTCCGTCTTTTACCCATTCTAGGGCTTTTTTGGTATTGCCTTGCTCTTGCTCGTAAAGTGCATAATAATACTTGGTGTCTGCCGATTTATTTTGATAGTATTGCAGTGCCCGATCCAATTCTGTCGGCATTTTATCGAATTGATTACTTTCGTAATACGCAATGGCAAGGTTCAGAAAAGTGTCTGGTTCTACGCAGTCTTCTCCCCATTCTTGGGTAACATAGGCAATGTGTTTTTGATAATAACGTATCGAATTTTCATAGTCTTTTGCTCCCAAATAGGCATGTCCTCTCCAGAAGTCTACACTGTGTCCTTGAGGAGAATCGATGTGGTTTGGGGTTAACGTATCGCTGGCATCGAAATCGGCAATGGCTTTTTGGTAATCTCTGTAAAAGTAGAGGTACAAATATCCTCTCCAAGGAGTCCAATGAGCAGGATCACATTCAACAGCTCTATCAAAAATAGGTTTCCATTTATCGGGCATCCTTCGTTTAAGATAAGCGACAGAAAGCTCTCGAATAGCATCACAATGCTTGGGGTTTAGACGGATGATTTCCTTTAAAAAGTTCATCTTTTCTGGCGAACCTTGGATTCCATGTTTTTTTCCAACTTCTAACCACATTTCTTCGGCTAGTGCTATTTTATCCTCACTTGTCAATACAGCGGGATTCGAACAACTGATAAGCAAAAGGACACTAAGGAATGATTTCAGTAATTTTTCCATTTTCGATTCTGTAGGTTAGGTGCATGTAATAATTGTTTTTGTTGTCTCCAAAAGGGTTCCAATTTTCCTTTCGAAAGCTGAGCGTTGTTAGTTGATTGACCATACTGTCGTTTAGATCGAAAGCTTCATACGCATGATTCAATTCAATGGTATCATGAAGAAAAACTTCTCCCTTATGATTGATGTAAAATCGCAATACCAAATAGCCATTGTCGTCAAAAGCTTCAGAGGTGTAGTGCTCTAAAATGTGTTTTTTGAACTGATATTTACTTCCTTTATAAATTCTAGGAGCAGTACCTGAGTAAGTACCATAAATTGATTCCTTGATGTATTCTTTAATACTATCAAATTCAACTTCACTTATCTCTATATGACCAATACGTGCTTTGTGAATTTCATTGGGTTTCTTGCTTTTATAATTTTCATAACCCAGATAGGACGCAACAAGAAGGGTGACAAAAGGAATTAAAAATAGAAGGGTTTTTATTTTTTTCATCTGCCTTTCGATTTATATGGTTTTCCTAAGCTAACCCGTTTAAAAGATCGGTAGAGTAGGATGTAGTACCATTGCCCCATTATAATCTGGAAGATTACTTTAAATAAGTTGGTTTCTGGTAAATCAAACGGTTCAAAAGAGATACTCGTAGTTAAAATAGAAGCAGCTATTATGCTGAGAAAAATAAATAAAAACCCATAGAAAAAGATTCTCCAACCAACGACCCAACTCAATGCGAAGTAGTCTCTAAAGAAATCCGAACCTTCATTTGAAGTATACGTTCTATAGGAATATACAGATCCTACTACAGTGATGATTAGTGCCGGAATAACAGCAAGTTTGTAGCTGTTTACATAGTCCTCAAGAAATAGAAAACACCCAAGGGTGTAGAGGATTGCTGTGCCTAGGAAATAGTTAAATGCTTCGGAGTCTGAATATCGTTTTTCAACAATTTTTTGTTCGATGTCTTTGAGGTCGGTCCAGTTCATTTGTTTTGATTTTAGGGTAAATCAATCTAAAGTCAAATGAAGAAAACAAGGTTAATTCATTGAAAAAGATAAGATTGGGTTTTTTAAAAGTAAACAAAAAACAGGAATAAACAAATTTCTAATTCTTTTTTGGGAGTGTAAATTGGAGTAAATACCCTAAGAATATGGTAAGTGCTGTACCAATTACATTGAGCCAGAGGTAGCTGAACAAGTCCATGTAGAAGAGGTAAATTATCATTGTTTCAGAAATAAGAGCAGCATAAAAAATTGCTTGCCCTTTGATGCTCTTTAAGAAGATTGCTACTACAAATACGCCCAATATAGTTCCGTAGAAAATAGAGCCAATGATATTGACGAGCTGAATAAGGTTCTCTACTAAGCTCCCAAAACTAGCAAAAAGAATGGCAATAATCCCCCAAGCTAAAGTGAAGAATTTAGATGCATTGACATAGTGCTGCTCGGTCTGTGGACCTCGGTTTCTTTTGTATAAATCGACTACGGTTGTTGCAGCAAGTGCATTGAGTTCAGATGCAGTTGAACTCATAGCTGCTGACAGTATAACAGCCAAGAGTAAGCCGATTAGCCCCTGAGGTAAGTATTTTAAAATAAAAGAAATGAAGACGTAATCCTTGTCGTTGACTTCAATTTCTGGGGCTGTCATTTTGATTAGGTTTTTGACCTCCGATCGAATTTCCCTTTCATTGTGATCCAATCGAGCAACTTCTTTAAGATCAATCGAATTCGGTTGCAACAGTAGGATTCTTTTTTGCTCTTGAATTATTTCTAATTCTGTTTCTAAGACTTTAAAATCTCCAGCGTGAGTTGAATTTTCAATAGCTTCTACAGCCTTGGGATTGAAATGTATGGGTGCAGGTTCGAATTGGTAAAAAACAAAAACCATAACCCCAACCAGGAGGATGAAAAACTGCATGGGTACTTTTAGAAACCCATTCATGATCAACCCCAATTGACTTTCTTTTAATGACTTTCCGGATAAGTAGCGTTGTACTTGACTTTGATCCGTTCCGAAATACGAGAGTGCCAAGAAAAGGCCTCCAGTAATACCACTCCAAAAAGTGTAGCGGTTGTTGAGATCTAAACTAAAGTCAATCACATCTAGTTTCCCAGTAGCTCCAGCGATAGTCAACGCTTTTACGAAACCAACATCAGCTGGAAAACTATTGATGATGAATACAAAGGCAGAAATCATCCCAAAAAAGATGATGAACATTTGTTGTTTTTGGGTTACGTTAACCGCACGAGTACCTCCGATAAGTGTATAAAAAATTACAACAAACCCGATGAGCAGTATTAATATTTTAAGGTTCCATCCCAAGACTACACTCAATATAATTGCGGGTGCGTATATCGTAATCCCTGCAGCTAAACCCCGTTGTACTAAAAACAAGATTGCTGTGAGGGTTCTGGTTCTTAGGTCAAAACGTTCTTCTAAAAATTCATAGGCTGTATATACTTTTAGCCGGTGGTATATGGGAATAAAAAAGAGACAGATGATAACAACCGCCAAGGGTAATCCAAAATAAAATTGTACAAAACCCATTCCGTCATGGTAGGCTTGACCTGGCGTAGATAGAAAGGTAATGGCACTTGCCTGCGTTGCCATTACAGAAAGCCCGATGGTCCACCAACGGCTTTCATTTCCTCCTTTGAGGTAATCTTCAATAGAATTATTTTTTCTGTTTTTCCAGACTCCATAAAGTACAATAAAAGCTAGCGTACCTAGTAGTATGAACCAATCTAATATTACCATGGCTTGAATGTATTCATGAATAAAACAAAAAGAATCCAATAGCTAATATTGCCAAGGATCAAGAAAAAGTAAATTCTATTTTTTGATGAAAACATTTATAAAGCTAATAAATTAATCAACAAACGATACGCCCCAGGAACACCCGCAGGTAATTCTCTAAAAAAACTAAGGCCAGTATAAACAATTGTACCCTCCCCATGAGGAGCAACAAGTATACTGCCAAGTTTTTCAGTTTCTCCTGCGTCATTCATACCGAGTAAGGGGGTAAAACGCTCATCCCATTGATTAGGGAAATACAAACCACGTTCTTGAACCCATCCTTCAAAATCTTGTGCGGTGATTTTATGAGGTACATTCAGCGCAGGATGCTCGGGTTCTAAAATCCGAACAGTACTAAATTCGTCTGTGACACGATCCCGTGAGAGCTTCATGTCCAAAGGTGTGAGTTTCTTTGTTTTTAGTCCACGACTGGTGTTGTATTGAGTAACCAAAGTTCCGCCAGCTGCAGCAAAGTCAAACAACATTTGGTTCTTAAAGGCTAAGGATTCAATTACATTGTATGCACGAATTCCCACGATAATCGCGTCATAGGTTTTGAGTTCTGCTAGGGTAGTGGTTTCAATATCAATGGATTCGACAGATAGGCCAACCGTTTGTAAGCGTTCTTTTACAGTATCACCCGCTCCCGCGATATACCCTACATTGATTTTTGGGATTTTTAAATCCAAACGCACCGCTCTAGCTTCACTGGGTTGTGCAATGTATTGTTTTGGGATATGAGTATAGCCTAGCGTTTGAACAGCAAAAACATTTTCTTTTTTACTTCCTTGAATTGCTAGTGGCCCTAAAACGCCACTTTCGGCAGCAGCGGTAGGTTTCAATTGGAATTCTAAGAATTGAGAACTTCCTCTTCCGTTCAATGTTATCGGAAGTGTTGCCTGATCAATTTCCCAACCCTTGGGATGGCAAAGTTCTATAGCTCCTTCATAGGCTTCTCCATAACTGGTAACATTCAATCGTAAGGTTTGTGCTTCATCATTAGCATAGAGAAATACAGGTTGCTCAAAGGTTACGCCCAAAGCAGGTAGTATATAAAAAGGATTAATTACCTCACCCCGAACTGGATCTGTTTTGCGGTGCTGAACAGCCGCTTCAAAAGCAATCGATGTTCCTGCAATATTCAAGTGGTATTCTATTTGAACTGGATTTGGAGTTTGTGGTTTTCCAATCCACTCTTTATTTTCAATAGCAAAAGTTCCAAGACTACCTTTCTTTAATAACCAATAGGGTGTGCTGATTGAATTGTCTAAAGCAATTTCGAAAGATTGGTTGAAACGTTTATTGGTTTCAAGTGCTTGAGCGAGTTGGGTAACCCCTGCTGTTGTTTTTATTGTTTCTAGTTCAACCGTAAGCTTACTTTGTTGAACTACATTCAGATTTATTTTTAATGACTCTCCTGCTACTCCATAGGGACGTTCTGCATTGAATTGCATCTGAACTCCTGTACAGTCTAGGAGTAATTGTTTGGTAGCTGCTAACTTGCGTTCTCTCCACAATGAGGTGGGGAGTTTTTCGATTGCTTTATGGATGCTCACTAAAGCTTCAATGCTCTTTTCGGGATGTTTAAAGTCAAAAGATTCGATCACTTGTGCAACCATTTTTCCGATTGGAGCACCGCCTTCTAGTCTGGACCATGTAGTATTAATTCCTTCAAAAGGATCATTAGACTGTGGCCGTTTTCCATCAATAATTTCGATATATTCGGTTCTGCTTCCCAAGGTTGGAGCACTCCCAAAACCTTGTGATTTGTGAGAACTACGACTTGCTGCCGCAATGGCACTGTTAGAGGTTCCAGTAAGTGGATCGTAAACTCCGATTTCTAGAGAAAGTAAATTTGATTTATCCGCTTTTTTAAATTTTTCTTGACTTCCATAGAACCACCACGAAGTATTGAAAAATAAACGTTGCGGCTGCCAAATCTGGTTGTTGTTTAATTGTTCTGGATAGGCCTTTGGATCGTTGCTCAAAGCAAATGCTTCTCTGCTTAGTAAAGCAGAAGATGTGTGATGCCCGTGGGTTCTTCCTGGTGTTCTGTGATCAAACCGATTGACGATAATATCGGGTTGGAAGGCACGAATGCGCTTGACAACCTCCCCTAAGATTTGTTTCTTATCCCAAATAGCCAACGTTTCATCGGGATGTTTGGAATAACCAAAATCAACAGCTGAGGTAAAGTATTGATTTCCGTTATCGATGCTACGCGCTCGCATCAATTCTTCGGTACGGATAACACCTAATAATTCCCGTAGCTCAGTACCAATTCGATTTTGCCCCCCATCGCCACGCGTCATCGATAGATAAGCAGCATGTGCGTTTACATGATTCGAAAAGTAGGATATTAAGGCTGTGTTTTCGTCATCGGGATGTGCAGCAATATAAAGTGCAGATCCCAGGAAGTTTAATTTTTCAAGTTGCTTGTATATTGTAGCACTCGATTCTTGACCCATAACTTGGGTGAAACCTAGACTAGCAATAAACAGAGTGATTAGGATGTTGTTTTTCATTTTAATCAAGTTTAAATGGGGCTCTATATTTTGTGGATGTATTGTCATTCTCTCTCCAATACTGTCTTCTTTCGGTGTGAATTCTTTTTGCGGTCGAAGTAAAAGCGGCTCCTTTCCCAAGGGACTGTTCTACCCAGCCTTCGATGGTGTGGGGAAAAGAAGTACTGAACTCAATCGCCAATGATCGTTGGAGTTTAGGGTAGGTGATTGTGTAAATGGTAGTGTTGTTTTTTTGTTCAATTGATGCAGTGGCGTCATAGGCTTCAATTGTTTTATGGTTCAATCTGCTACTTTCGAGGCTTGGGACTAATTTCAAATCTCCTAACGGGAGTGCTTGCGGGCGAAGGCGGATTAAGTTCCAAAGTTCATCTTCGGTCCGATTTTCTTCTAGAGTAAAAGCCTGATCCGCTTCTCCTTCGAAGTAGGAATGGGATATAATTTCAAGTTGCTCTGCTTTATGATTCATTTGTAGGTAACTCTGACCACACCATTCTTGAATAGAAGCACTGTTTTTGATAACGGTTTGTGGGCTTTTGAGTGCACTAAACGAACTGGTCATAATCGAGTAGGGGTAGATGCCCGTTAAAAACTTTTTAGTCCGATTCGATTTCAGAACAGGAGCTGTAGTCTTAGACTTTTGATTGGCTTTTACTTGCTCCTTTTTCAAAAAATCCTCGGTTACATAAATCAAGACAGCATTCCCTTCTCGAACTTCTCCATAACGTGATTGATCTAAAGAATATGAACTGATCTCTGCGTAGCCATCGAACCAATGCGTTTTGAATTGCTCAGAAATTCGCTGGGCATTTAAATTTATGAGACTCAACATAAAACAGACGCTGAGGAGTGATTTAATATATTTCATTTTGATATGATTTAATTTGAAGTAAGTTTAATTAAGCATTGCAATACTTGTGCCATGGGTAAACCTACAATATTGGTATAACTTCCTTCGATGCGTTCAATGCCGATAGTACCAATCCATTCTTGAATTCCATAGGCGCCGGCTTTGTCCATTGGTTCAAATTCGTTGAGATAGAACTCAATTTCCTGATCAGATAGTTTTTTAAAGGTAACCGAACTGGTTTCATGTATAAGCAGCTGTTTGTTTTTTTGTGTAAACGCTACAGAAGTAATTACTTGATGTTCTTTTCCGGAAAGTAAACGCAGCATTTGCTTTGCGTCCGCTTTGGTTTTGGGTTTTCCTAAATACTGTTCATCTCCCCAGACAATGGTATCTGCCGTTACAACAATCTGATTGGACTGAATATGATCTTGGAATGGAGCAGCTTTTAGTTTTACGAGGTAATTTGAAATAGCAGCACCCTTTAGTGATGGATCAAAAATCTCATCGACCTCAAATGTTTTTATTGTAAAGGGAATTCCAGCTTCTTTAAAAAACTGTTTCCTTCTAGGAGAATTTGAAGCGAGGATAATTTCTACAGAGTTAAAATCTTGGCTGTACATCTCAATCATTTTTTGCCCCAACGGTTGTACTCCATTTCCCTTGCACACGAAGTACCTGTTCGATGATATCTCGAACACAGCCAGCTCCCCCTTTTTTATGAGAAATATAGTCTGCAACTTCTTTAACGTCAGTAACAGCATCTTTTGGGCAACTAGCAACACCAACTTTCAGCATAACTTCTATATCCGGAGCATCGTCACCCATGTATACTATTTCTTCTGGCTTGAGGTCATAGCTAAAAATAAAATCTTCATAGGGCTCAATTTTATGATGTGCTCCTAAATAAACACTATCTACCCCTAAGGCCATGAGTCTGCTGCGAACGCCCTCGTTGGTTCCTCCAGAAATGATAGCAATACGGAAACCTTGTTCTAAAGCACACTTCATGGCATAACCATCTTTGGTATTCATTTCTCGATACATTTCTCCATTGGTTGTAATCATAACGTTTCCGTTGGTCAATACTCCGTCAACGTCAAAAATAAAGGCTTTAACGTGGTTTAGATTTTCTTTATAGTTTACTGTACTCATCGTTTTTCTGTATGGATTCTGTAAGGGTTAAATATAAGTTTTTAAAAACTGGATTACTAAGCTGATCCATATGTTTTTGAAGGGTCGTTTTGTCGTTTCTAAGCGCGGGCCCCGTCTGTGCTTCCTTGGGTGTGATGGATTCAATCTTGACAGCGGTTTCTGCGATCAAGGGACGGAGCAGGTCGAAAGGAACTTCTTGCTCTTCACAAATCTGAGCGCCTACTTGGTATAAGTGATTGGTGAAGTTATTTACATAAACAGCAGCTGTGTGCAATCCCATGCGTTGTGTTGAATTGATGTAATGTATATTCTCGCCAATTGTTTGGGCTAGTTTAGTAAGCGTTTCTTTGTTTTGATCGTTGTTTGCTTCTATACAAATCGGAATACTTTTAAAATCAACTGCTCTGTTTTTTGAAAATGTTTGAAGCGGATAAAATACACCCCGATTTGTATGTTGCTTCAATACATCCATCGGGACACTTCCTGCGGTATGCGCAACAATTCCTTTCAAAGGAGCAAGTTCATTTGCTGTTATCGGAATTACATCGTCACTCAATGCGAGTAAATAAACATCAGCTTCTTTTAAATGATCTAATTGATCGATTAAAGCAACTTCTTTTTGGTGTTGTTTTATGTTTTCTAGGGAACGGTTATACCATTGGATGACTTGCACTTCTTTGGCTTGAGTAAAAACACGAAATAGGTGGGTGCCCACATTTCCTGCACCAAGAATAACAATTTTAATCATAGTATAAATGTAAAACAATATTTTCTTAATTTAGAAGTCCTAAATCGTATTAACCATGTTTTTATATTACAAATTACGCACAGCTTTCTTGTCATACTATCTCCTCGCCATCGCAGCATCCATTATTATTCTGTCCGGTGTTGGATCAGCCAATATTATGTTCATTAGTATGGGAGGTAATGACGGTACTGCTATCCTTGAAATGATCTTGGTAACCCTATCCTCTATGGCCTTTTTGTCCGCTGCTTTAGCTCAGTTGAAACCGGTTTATGTTTTTAATTTTTTCTTTTGGGGACTTTTATTTCAAATCAGTTTTATGATTCTAAAAACTTCAATTGACTTTTGATTATATCCAGTGGGGTAGCTATTGAATTAAACTCATTCCATGAAGAAAGAAATTGAGAACCGTGCAGATGTATTCTTTTTAGTTGATACATTCTACACAAAAATTAGAGCAGATGACCTTCTTGGTCCAATTTTCAATGGTGTAATTGACGACTGGCCAGCGCATTTGGAACGACTAACCGATTTTTGGGAAACAAATTTATTCTTCGTGAATAAATTCAAAGGAAATCCAGTTCGAAAGCATCAAGAGGTTGATGCAAAGAACAAGCAAACGATTGATGCTCTACATTTTGGTGTTTGGTTAAATTACTGGATGGAAACTCTTGAGACCCATTTTACAGGGGAACGAGCAGCCTTAGCAAAGAATCGTGCTCGTAATATGGGAACACATTTGTTTCTTAAAATCTTCGAGGCAAGATCTACCTAATATCTTTTTGTTTTTATATCAGATTTATTCTCTTTTGAAAGTACTATTTGAATTGCATCAAGTATCTTTGTACCGAATTTGAGAATGACTTTTATGAAAGAAAAATTCCTTACCTATTTAGCTTCTAATCGTTTAATGAGTGTGCTCTTTATCGCTTTCCCTACTGCTATGGGAATCGGTACTTTTTTAGAAACTTGGTATTCTACTGATGCCGCAAAAATTTGGATTTACAATGCGTGGTGGTTCGAGTTGATCATGGTTTTATTTGTGTTCAGTTTCATTGGTAACATGATCAGATACAAGCTTTTTAGAAAAGAAAAATGGGCAGTATTGTCTATCCACCTTTCCTTTATTCTTATCCTCGTTGGAGCTTTCATTACGCGTTATATCGGATATGAAGGGGTCATGCCCATTCAAGAAGGGGAATCTACCAATATCTTTTTATCCGAAAAAACCTATTTAGAAGTTTTAGTCGATGGCGAGTTTGATGGTCAAGCATTACGTAAACCGCTTACCGAACAACTTCTTTTGTCGGAGCATGTAAATCATGATTTTGTGATCAAAGATGATTTCAAAGGGCAAGATTTTTCCATCCATTTTGTAGATTATTTAGAAAATGCAACTGAAGGATTGGTTTTGGATCCTGATGGAGATCGCTATTTGAAAATTGTAGAGGCCAGTGATGGAAGCCGCCACGATCACTATTTGAAAGAAGGAGAAGTCGTAAATATTCACAATCTTTTATTTACTTTAAATAAACCCATCGATGGTGCTACCAACATTCAGGTCATCGACGGAGAATATTTTGTTAGCAGTCCATTTGAAGGAACTTTTATGCGGATGGCCGATCAGTTTGAAGGCAACCTAATAAAAGACAGCATACAACCCTTACAATTACGCTCACTATACGCTTTGCCCAATTTTCAATTTGTAATTCCTGAGCCAGTATTGCGCGGAAAGTTTGATATTGTGAAAGCAGACGAAGAATTAGCGGCTAGCCAAGATGCTTTGCGTTTGGAAATTAAATCAGGAGATCAAACAGAATTAATTACCGTTCTGGGAGGAAAGGGCGTTACCAATGATCCTAAAAAAGTTGAGGTTGGCGGTTTAGAGTTTTTTGTTAAATACGGCTCTAAAGTCTATGAACTTCCTTTTAATATTCGATTGAAAGATTTTGTTGCAGAACGCTATCCCGGTACAGAGAAAAGTTATTCTTCTTTTAAAAGTAAAATTGTTGTGGAAGCAAAAGAATCATATGACTATGAAGTTTATATGAATCATGTGTTGGATCAAGGAGGTTATCGCTTCTTCCAATCCTCTTTCACACCCGATGAAAAAGGAACTGTACTTTCTGTAAATCATGATTTTTGGGGTACTTGGGTTACTTATATCGGATACTTTATGTTATATGCGAGTATGATGGGCATTTTCTTTATCGGAAAAACACGTTTCAAGAATTTGGCAAAATCCTTAGATAAAATCAAAGCCCAAAAAAGTAAGTTAACACTACTTTTATTATTGAGCTTTTCTATGGGTTGGTCACAAAGTATCGATCACCCAAGAACACAAGTTGATTTTGATTCGCTGGTAGTTGCAGATGCTTTTTCAAAAGAACAAGCCGCAAAGTTCGGATCTTTGGTCATCCAAGATTTGGGCGGACGGATGAAACCTGTGAATACTTTTTCATCGGAATTATTGAGAAAAGTGAGTAAGTCGGATACATATAAAGGTTTGGATTCTAACCAAGTATTGTTATCTATTCTTAATGCTCCAGTGGTTTGGTACAATGTTCCCATCATTTATCTGAAAAGTGGAAACGACTCTATACGCAGCATAACAGGAGTAGAGGCTAAAGCTAAATATGCTTCTCTTGGTTCCTTTTTTGATGCTACTGGAATTTATAAGCTTTCTTCCCAATTAGAAAGTGCGTATCGAGCTGCAATTCCCAACAAATTTCAAACTGATTTTATTGAGGTTGATAAGCGCGTGAATTTGCTTTATTCTGCACTAGAAGGAAAAGTACTTCGAATTTTTCCTATTCCAGAAGATGAAAACAATAAATGGGTTTCTTTTCCAGAAATCGAAGAAGCTAATTTCAAAGGAACAGATTCTCTTTATGTTCGCAATGTTTTACCTCTATATTTTCAATCGTTACGAGCTGGAAAAGCAACCAATGATTCTCAGCAAGCAACCGAACTATTAGAAAGTTTGACTGGTTTTCAAAAACGATATGGAGCTGAGGTTATGCCTTCTGAAGACCGAATTGCTGCAGAGATGCTGTACAATAAATACGATATATTCAAAAAACTATTCAGCTGGTATCTTTATGTTGGATTGCTTTTCTTCATCATTCTGTTGGTACAAATATTCAAAGACTCCAAAGCCATTCGAGTTAGCATTACCTTCTTCAAAGTTTCTATAGTGTTTTTGTTTTTGTTACACACTGCTGGACTAATTGCACGTTGGTATATTTCGGGACACGCACCTTGGAGTGATGCCTACGAATCTATGATATACGTAGCCTGGGCAACTATGTTTTTTGGCCTTGCATTTGGAAGAAAATCCAACCTGACCATGGCTGCAACTACCTTTGTTGCCGCAATGATTTTGATGATTGCACATTGGAATTGGATGGATCCTGCGATCGCCAACCTACAACCAGTATTGGATAGTTATTGGCTGATGATTCATGTTGCCGTAATTGTTGGTAGTTATGGACCTTTCGCCTTGAGTATGATTATTGGTATTGTAGCGCTATTGCTTATTCTTTTGACAACAAAGAAGAACAAGGAACGCATGGCTTTGAATATAAAAGAACTGACCATCATCAATGAACTTTCACTTACGGTGGGATTGATTATGCTGACCATAGGAAATTTTCTAGGTGGTATGTGGGCCAACGAAAGTTGGGGTCGCTACTGGGGCTGGGACCCCAAAGAAACTTGGGCTTTAATCAGCATCATGATTTATTCCTTTGTAATCCATATGCGACTCATTCCAGCACTGAAAAGCCGTTGGATGTTTAACCTTTCAAGCGTTGTTGCTTTTGGGAGTATTATGATGACCTATTTTGGAGTGAACTTTTATTTATCCGGTTTGCATTCCTATGCTAGTGGAGATAAAATAATCACCCCAGACTTTGTATACTATGCATTGGTGTTTGTGGTTATACTGGGTGGAGCATCCTACTGGAAGTTTAAGAAGATGTACCGATAGTTTAAATCATGGAAGCGAATCAGAAGAATCATTTCTTAGAATTACTATTCGCTACTTTATTGATCAGTACATCGGGAGTTTTAGGGAAGTATATTGCCTTAGATCCTCCTGTTATTATCTGGTGCCGCTCTTTTTTGGCACTGATAGTACTTTATTTTTATTGCCGTTATCAAAAATTGAATCTCAAGATTCTTTCAAGAAAAGATCTGCCTACCTTACTCTTAAGTGGTGTTTTTATGGCAGCACATTGGATTACGTATTTCTATGCCTTAAAACTCTCCAACGTAGCTCTGGGGATCTTGTCTTTATATACATTCCCAATCATAACTGCTTTGTTGGAGCCCTTGTTCGTGAAATCAAAGTTAAGTTTAGTTCAGGTTTTTTTGGGCTTCCTCATTTTGGTAGGTGTTTATGTTTTGGTTCCTGAATTTGATTTAGAAAACGATCAAGTTAAAGGAGTTTTAGTGGGTGTTTTTTCTGCGCTCCTATACGCTTTGCGAACCCTACTCTTAAAAAAGCATGTACAGCGGTATAATGGAACGGTAATCATGTTCCATCAAATGTTTTTAGTGAGTGTATTGCTCGCGCCATTCTTGTTTTATATGGATCTGAACCCCATTCCATCGCAGCTACCCTATTTGATTTTATTGGCAATCATAACCACAGCAATAGGGCATACACTCTTTGTGAAGAGTTTGCGCTTTTTCGATGTAAGCACTGCCAGTATCATCAGTAGCTTGCAGCCTATTTTTGGCATCATTTTAGCGTATCTGTTGTTGAATGAAGTTCCAGCAACCAATGTTTATTATGGCGGAATAATTATTCTTTTCTCCGTAGTCGTTGAAAGTTTACGAACTAAAAATAAAAAATAACGATAAAATGAAAACTAGACTTTTGATTTTTAGCCTGCTGTTTATTGGTTTTATTTCTTGCGATAGCAAAGATATTGTAGTGGAAACCGACCTGAGCACATTAGAGAAACAACAGCAATTATGGGAATCTAAAGGAATTGATTCTTATTCTTTTACCCAGCGTATTAGCTGTTTTTGCACCCAAGAATATACGCAGCCCAAGGAAGTGGTGGTTCGGGATGGGGTTATAGTTTCGGTAGCAGGAGTAGCCTACGACGCCGAATTGCAGCAATCGATTTTAACAGTAGCTGCACGCTTTGATTATATTCGAAAAAGTTTAGCAAGAGAACCGGAAATGTTTTCTGTGGAGTATGATGCTGTTTATGGTTTCCCATCAAGATTTTACTTCGATTTTAGTTTTATGATAGCAGACGAGGAGGTTGATTACACCTTCACCGATTTTACATCACAAAAATAGAGTAAAAGCGTTTTTTATTTAAAAGCAGCGATAAACTCATCTTCGTCTTTACCAGCAACTACGAGCTCAATAGCTTTATTTACAATTGCTTCAGCATCTGTACTGAAACCAAGTCCAGTTACCAAACGTCTCAAAAGGCTTTTTTCTCCTTCATCAGCAATGTTGTCTGCATATACCATTCGGGTAAGATCGTATAAGCGTTCAAGTCTATTTTGTGTATTTGTAGGTGGATTGATTTTGTACTGATCAGCGTTTTTAAGAATGTTCTGATACTCTTCTTCTTCTACTTCAAGGTTGATTGCTGTACGATTTAAGAAAGCTTGTTCTTCATCGGTTATGATTCCGTCAGATAGCGCTACACGAACGATAGCAGCAAAATGATCGCGGTTTCTGTTTTTGAAACCAGAAGAATAAATATCAGATATAGACATAGTTTAAATTTTGATCAAATATAAAAAATAGCCCAAGGGTATCCTATTGGGAAATTACTTTTTTTATGGTAAAAGTTATTATGTGTTATTTGCTAGAACTTTGCTCAAAGCAATACTGAAAATGAGTTTTTAGGGTTCTGTTTGAGGCTCCTTTTTTCTTCTTCGACCATTTGTGAATATCGGACTGTAGCATATTCAATAATGCTTTTATTTCTGGATGAAGTTTTTCTTCGTCCATTAAACTCTTCACTTGACTTATGAAATGAAGTTGAAGCGCACGTTCGAAGGAGTCGGGTTGGACTCGGGATTCAAAGATATGACTGAACAGCGTTTGTAGAAGTTCATCAACAGTCAAGCCTTCCCCAACAAGTGTTTGACTTGTTGACAGTATTTTGTTTAATTTTTTTTCTGAAAGAAACCTGTTGAGAGCAGAACGTTGCAAGTTTTGAATGGTTTTTAAACTCCCTTCGCTTTTGATGTTAGATACCAATTGGGAATCCATCAACCAATTCGGTGTGTTCCATAATTCGCGATTCAAAAAGCTTAGCGCCGCTATTTGAGTTGCTTTTGGCGTGTTGACGTAGGTGGTAATTCCTTTTTGATTGGTATTGTGCAAGGTTTCATTAACGCCTCCAACGATACTGTGAACATGATATACATACCTGCGGTATACACTAACCATTTCGCCATAAAGTTCTTCTAGATCATCATAATTATCTCCTTCGATCAAGGTCCATTGTGGAAGATTCTTGGCTACTATTTTAAGGTTTTTTAATCCGTAACCACTAGCTTTTATAGGATCATCTCCTATATTTTCTGTCTGAGCATTTGGATCATTTCCTCTGCCTCCAAACATAAACATTGGATCTAAAGACTTTGCATCTACAAATGCTTTTAAGGTATTGGTTTCTTCTTCTAGACTTTTCGATCCAAAATGACGATAACCCCATTCTATTGCATAATCATCATAAGGCCCAAGTTGACGCACAAAACGAATGTTTTTATCTCCGGGTTGAGCTATATAATTGTACCGTGCATAATCCATGATTGTAGTAGCAATACCCATTTTCTGAGTAAACGCACCCGAACGTAAAGAATCGACAGGGTAAGCTGCACTGGCTTTCATATTATGCGGTAAACCCAAGGCATGACCAATTTCATGTGAAATCACCCGACGCATCATTTCTCCAATTTCCTTTTCGGGCGTATCGAGCGTTCTAGCCTTTGGATTTGCGGCTGCAGTTTCAAGTAAATATCGATTGCGGTAGGAGCGGAGGTGGTTGTGGTACCAGATAATGTCACTCTCAATAATTTCGCCAGTTCTCGGATCTGAAACACTAGGGCCTACTGCATTTCGCGTGGTCGATGCTACATAACGAACGGTAGAATATCGAATGTCTTCTGGACTAAAGTCAGGATCTTCTTCTTCAGATGGAGGCTCTTTGGCTTGTATAGCATTTTTAAAACCTGCCTTTTCAAAGGCAGTATTCCAGTCTTCAATTCCTTGTATGAAATACGGACGCCACTTTGTTGGCGTTGCAGGGTCTAAATAATAAACAATAGGTTTTATCGGTTCTACCAATTCTCCTCGCAGATAGGCTTCCGTATCTTTTGGTTCTAATCGCCATCTTCTAATTAATTCTATTTCATCTGACTTCAATGCCTGGGAACTATAATCTACTTTTTTAAGTGAAAACCATCCTACTCTTCGATCGCTGTACCGAACCTTCATTTGATCTTCAGGTAATGCTATGAACGAATGGTTGATTTGAAAACTAAAGGTTTTACTCGGATTTGCGCGTGGTGCCTTGGATGCACTAAAGGTTAGTGTATGGAGAATTTCTGTGTTTTTCGGAAAACTTTTGGCACTATCAATTAGGCTTCTTTTTTTATCTGCGCTACCGATTTTGTAATTTTCTTTTTGACTTTTCCGAATAATATTGAACCCGGGAGAATCATTCATATAGTGATCACTCACATCAATTAAAAATCGATTTTCTTCTTTGTTCTTTATGGCAAAGGCAGCTATGATGGGTTGAAAGTTATTCTCAGCAACACTGAGACTAATTGGGTCTTCTGGCGAAGCTACGTTGCTGTAAGAAATTTGTTTCCAAATAATTTTCTTTCCTTTTTTAGTGAAACGAATGACTTGTTGCGCTGTTTTTGAACCCGCATTGGTATAGGGAGAATAATTGGCGGGTAATTGTGCAATTCGGGTTACGACCAACAGGTCTTTATCTAAAAGCGAACTGTCGATCTCAAAGTATAATTTATTTTCCTCATCTAAGTAGGTTGTAATTAACCCTTTGTGTTGGGTCATTTTTTGGGTTAATGAATCTATACTCTTCGGAGTTTTGCTTTTACTGCTTTTTTTTTGGGCTTGAATTCCAAAAGAGCAAAGTAGTACAAAGATTAATATACGTATCTTCATGATTTAGATTTTAGTAAATCTAAAAAAAAAGCAGTTGATTAAATATATAATCACTTAGAAATATTACTCGTTTTATTCTCTTAAAGCCGAAAGTTCAAACCAACGTTCGGTTTTTTCTTCTAATTCTTGCCCTAATTTACCTAGTGTTATAGAGAGTTCTTCAATATCTTGTGGATTGAGTGATTCAGTTGAAAAACGATTTTGAATTTCTTCTTTATTCGCTTCAATTTTTTCAATTTCTCGTTCTAGTTTTTTGAATTCTTTTTGCTGCTCAAATGTTAGAGCCGCTTTCTTAGGGCTTTCTTTCCATTCTTTTTTTGCTTTCTTTTCTGGTGCAGCAGTTGCCTTTTTTTCGACGACTTGAGAATCTTCGTATACGCGATAATCGGAATAGTTTCCTGGGAAATCTTCAATTACTCCTTCGCCTTGGAAAACAAATAGATGATCTACGATTTTATCCATAAAATATCGATCATGCGATACAACTAATAAGCAACCCGGGAAATCGAGTAAGAAATTTTCTAGAACATTCAAGGTTATAATATCCAAGTCATTAGTGGGCTCATCGAGAATCAGGAAGTTTGGATTTTGTATTAAAACCGTACAGAGATACAAACGCTTGCGTTCTCCTCCACTTAGTTTTTCGACAAAGTCATATTGTTTTTTCCGATCGAATAAAAACCGCTCGAGTAGTTGTTGTGCTGAAATCTTTCGACCCTTTTTAAGGGGAATAAAATCGCCATACTCGCGAATTACATCTATTACTTTTTGTCCCTCTTTGACATTGATTCCTTTTTGGGTATAATACCCAAATTTCAGTGTTTCTCCCCAAACAATTTTACCTGCATCGGGCGTATCGTTTGATGTCAATAGATTGAGAAAGGTAGATTTTCCAGTTCCATTTTTACCTATAATACCAATACGATCATTACGCTGAAACATATAATCAAATTGATCTAAAATCACCTTGTCTCCAAATGCTTTTTGCACCTTGTGCATTTCGATCATTTTACTACCCAAGCGCTCCATGTTGATCTCCAATTGTACTTGATGTTCGTTACGTCGTTGACCAGCTTTTTCTTTTATTACCTTGAAATCCTCTATTCTAGATTTAGACTTAGTCGTTCTTGCCTTGGGTTGACGACGCATCCAATCCAGCTCTTTTTTGAAGTGGAGCTTGGTTTTATGCGCTTCTACTGTTTCTTGCGCTAAGCGTGCTTCTCTCTTTTCTAGATAATAGGAGTAATTCCCTTTGTAGGTATACAGGTCGCCTTCATCTAATTCAATGATTTCATTGCATACTCGTTCCAAGAAATATCGGTCGTGGGTTACCATCAAAAGGGTAACTTTTTCTTTAGCAAAATATTCTTCTAACCATTCGATCATTTCAAGATCCAAATGGTTGGTAGGCTCATCTAAGATGATTAGTTCGGGTTGCATAAGAAGCGCATTACAAAGTGCGATTCTCTTTTTTTGGCCTCCAGAAAGGCTTCCAACTACTGCGCTTAAGTCACTTAATTTAAGTTTAAATAAAATCTGCTTGTACTGGTTTTCAAAGTCCCAAGCCTGATTTTGATCCATAGCCTCAAATGCTTTTTGATAGGCATCTTGATCATCAGGATTTTCTAAAGCACGTTCATAGTTTGCAATGATTTTGAGGGTAGGGTTGTCGGCTTGTAAAATACTATCTTCTATCGTTAGTTTAGCATCTAGTTTCGGTTCTTGAGCCAAATAGGCAACCCGAGTTCCTTTTCGGTATACAACATTACCCTGATCGGGTGTATCTTCACCAGCAATGATGTTAAGAATAGAGGTCTTCCCACTTCCGTTTTTAGCGATTAGCGCAATCTTTTGGCCTTTATTTATTCCAAATGATAGGGGCTTAAAAATAACTTTTTCACCATACGATTTCGAAATGCCTTCAATGGAGAGTAAATTCATAGGAATTGGATTCTTTTTTCAGAGCACAAAAATACGCATTCATTAGTTGGTAGTTTCTTTATTTAAAATATTAATTATTTAAATACATTTTTTATTTATTGGATTAAATTTGGGTTTTTATTTCTGTAAATTATCTTTTTTCTAATAATTAGTTGGTTAACCAGTTTCTTTGTAATTTTGAATCTAATTAAATTATATTATGGATTATAGATCCGGTTGCCCTATTTCAAATTTAGTAGACCTTGTAGGTGATAAATGGTCACTTTTGATCATTCGTGATTTCTTTTTAGAAAGAAATACCTTCAAGCAGTTTATGGATTCTCCTGAAGCCATTGCTACTAATATTCTAACAGATCGCCTAAAGTCGTTAAAATCAAAAGGAATTATTGATTTTGCTTTTGCTCCGAACAACAAGAAAACAAAGTACTATTTCTTAACAGATATGGGAATTGATCTATATCCTGTTATATACGAAATGGCTATGTGGAGTAGACGTAATCTTGACAAAGATTTTAATGATATAGCCTCAAATTGGTTTGCAGACAACATCGATAAGGATGGTCAAGAAGTAAAAGTAAAATCAATTGAGGAATACAAAGTAATTCGTCAAGATCTGTTTGAGCTAGTACAAGCTTAAACTATTGCCTAAGCTTGTATTTAGCGAACCAAACTCTATTTTATTAGTTACTTTTTTTAAGCCAATTTAAACATTGATCAAAGTCTTCAAATATTTGATCATTAGAAATTAGGTCTGGAATAATATCGATACGTTCCATCATGTACTTCGGCTGTTTAGCAGCTCCAACCAATAGTACATTTTTGTCTTGTTGGCATAAATCCAATATCACAGATTCTAATGCATATAAGCCCGATTGATCGATATAGGGAACTTTATCGAGTCGGATGACCAGCGTTGTTGAGCTTTCTGGTATTTGTTTCGCAGTTTCAGTAAACTTTGAA
>Ga0257120_1000818_pt1 | contig 22108 bp, 15 predicted proteins | sample SI106_10metaG_FD_190153 | JGI IMG/M metagenome (GOLD analysis project Ga0257120, IMG submission 190153) | Marine microbial communities from Saanich Inlet, British Columbia, Canada - SI106_10 | ecosystem: Environmental > Aquatic > Marine > Inlet | place: Canada: British Columbia | collected... | reverse complement strand
TTTGGAAATACCGATATCTATCTGGGGATGGCACTGGGACTGGAGGAATTTGGTACGACCGAAGTTCAGGTTTGCCAATCGAGGATCTGAATCTCTATAATGGTTATTGTCAAGTTCTTGCTGTAAAACCAGACAACGAAGACATGGTTTATGTTGGTGGAACCAACCTTTTTAGATCTTCAAATGGATTCGCTGACACTAACGCCACCCATCACATCGGTGGCTATAGGATCGAATGGGACACCAATTTCGCATATCGCTCGGGTGTTCATTATCCAGACCAGCAAAACATAGTTTTTCATCCAGATGATCCAGATATAATGATATCGACAACAGACGGTGGAGTTCACAGGACAGAGAATTGCGGTGATAGTGGCTTTGTCTGGGAGTCCTTGAGTAACGGATATGTGGTTGCTCAGTTCTATGGAATAGCGATAGATCATGGTACACCGGGTAGTGAAGAGGTGATGGGTGGTTTGCAGGATCGTGGAACTTTTTGGACTAATGACAGCGATCCAAGTACGCTTTGGACATCTGTAAGAGGAGCAGACGGTGCTTATTGCTGGATAGAGGATGGAGGTGCACACCAATATTCGAGTACGCAATATGCAAGAGTTAGAAGAGCATCAATAAATGCACAAGGCGAGCTAGATGAGTGGATAAAACTTATACCTGATGCGCTGCAAGATGGTGGTGGGTTTTTGTTTGTACATCCGTTTACGCTAGATCCGATTGACAACAACATTATGTACCTTCCTTACTTGGGTAGGGTATGGCGAAATGATGATCTCGAAGCTGCAGAAAATGAAGACCTGACACCTTGGAAACAAATTTCATCTGGCTCAGGGACAATAACAGCTATAGCCGCCAGCCCATCGGAACAAGGTGTGGTTTATTATGGAACTTCCAATTCTTTGATATACAGATTAGATGACGCACATACTAGTGGCGTAGTAAATCCCGAGTTAATCTCAGGAGGTATTTCAAATGGTGGATATGCATCTTGCATTGCCATTGACCCATATGACGCTGATCGTGTTATTGTGGTGTACTCTAATTACAACACTGTAAGCCTTTGGCTAACAGAAGACGCTGGTGAAAATTGGGAGCCGATAGAAGGTAACCTTGTCGGTACAACTGACGCAAATGTGCCACCACAACTCTATTATATAAGTGATGGCCCATCTACACGATGGGCTGAGATTGCTATGACAGATTCTGGGTATGTCTACTTTTTAGGAACAAGTGTTGGCTTATTTTCAACTCGAGAGCTTAATGGTGATAGTACAATTTGGACGCAGGAAGGTACTGAGACCATAGGTAATGTAGTTGTTGACATGCTTAAATATCGAGAGTCTGACCAATGGCTGGTTGTTGGCACACATGGTAATGGGATATATACTGGAACTGTAGGGTTCTCAAATACCGGAGATACTGCCTCGGGTATCTATTCAGCTACTAGCAATGATTTTACTTTATATCCTAATCCAGCAAATAACGAAGTAAACCTCAGCTTTGATTCAAGTGGAGATAGGGAAATCACAGTTTTGGATGAACTTGGTAGGGCTATTATAAGGAGACGCACAGTTGGTTATTCGCTGCATATAAAACTCGAAGGACTCTCGAAGGGTATGTACTTCTTAAAATCAGAAATGGATAGCGATGTAATGATTAAAAAGATTATCGTGAATTAATCATAGTCGATTTGATGTCGATTAACCTTTCATAGCAAGTCCAAGGAAAACTTGATGACCTGCTTATTAGAGTGTCGATTCTATTTTCAAACAAGGCTATATGATCGTGCTTCAGCATGTGTTCCATTGCCTTTTCTAAGCTATTTTCAAGCCGAACGTAAAATGATTCTGTTCGTGTATTCTTCTCTCTCGCGTATGACACGGCTACTTCAGTGAAATAGAGTAGGAGGTCACACTCTGCCTCAGAAGAAATTCCCAATTTTTTAAACTCATTGATCGCCTTTCTCGATCTGTAGAGCTTTAAACGCCAACCTCTGTTCGGATAAAAACCCCCATGCACTCTCTCCTTAAACTTATTGAGAATAACCTCTTCATCGGGATTCGCGAAAAAATCGAAGTATTCTTTTACCGGTTTGTATTTTTTATAGAGCTCGCTGATATGATATATTAACTCCTCTTTTTCTAAATCAATAAGTTCCTTTTTAACCTCTCTCAGACCCATAAGACGAAGATTGTCATTAAATAATAAGCGAAAGTATTTACGGATAAGATTCTTAATCTATTTTAGATTTTTAAGCTTGCCAAAAAATTATACGGAGGCCCCAATAATCTTCCTTAATCGGCACTTGAGGCTGGTTATAGCAATTATATGAATAGTCGTTATTCGTTGCATTGAAGCTTTCATCATTAAAATCATAATTACCCACCATTACGCGCACGCCTGTCGCCCCATAAGGATAAGATGAAGAATAATATATTGATCCGAGAGAAGCACTTATTGCAGTCGCTTCGCTCAAATCACATGAGTATGAGATAAAAAATGGTACGCTTTATCTTCTTCCTGCAATTCATTGATGTTTCGTTACATTTCATCTGTCATTGCCGCAAAAACTACAGAATCTCGGTATTGGGCATTGGCATTTTCAAGGCCCATTGCTACTAGCATCATGAAGAGTAGTAAGCTGGTTAATCTATTCATGGCTTTGGTGTATTGCTGGATTCGAGAGAATAGGCAACTTTATTTCTGACTCCTTTAGCTTTTTCTGAGTTTCAATCCTTCGAACCAATAACCCAGGTGCGGTTGCACATACTGGAACGCTGTCTGATTCAGCTCCACAAAATCCATTGAATGTTTCCATTTCATCGCTGCAGGCGGAAATCTCAGCAAACATTGCTAGTGGAGTTCCAATCAAATCAACTCCTCTGACCAATTCATCCTCACGTCCATCTAAATATATTCGATAAACGTGAGTAGGGGTGATGTTAAAAGCATTAGGTTGAATCGGCTAGTTTGTTTAAACCCACCTGTCACATCCACAAAGTAATATCCATACTCTAACCCTTGCTTTCTGCATTCTTGAATCAAACCATTTCGCAGCTCATCTAAGGGAATGGTTTCTGTAGATGAAACGATCATATTGGATTGACGAGATACTGGTGGCATGCCAGGCTGAGCGCGTCCATGTCCATTTGAATGATCAATTTCCTCAAGTGGACTTCTAGACATAAGAAAAGTTTGAAGTTTACCATTTTCAACAACATTCACTTTTCTTGCTTTCACTCCTTCATAATCAAAGGAGTAATATCCAATAAGGTCTTGATTTTTGAAATTCCTCAAGGTTGGATCTGCCTGCACGCTTAGCATTTCTGGTAAGATTTGTTCCTCCACTTTTTCTTTAAATGTTTGTCCGTCAGTCTCACTCTTTAATCGATGGCCTTCAATTCTATGCCCAAATATTTCATGAAAAAACACTCCTGAAGCCCCTGGGTGTAAAATTGCCGGACCACTATAAAGTTCCGCGATTGGAGCGCTTTTAAGTTCTTCCAACATGGCAATTATAGATGTCGCCTCTCTTATAAGCTCTTCTTTTGATGGCAGACCCTCAGGGTCGAACGCAAAATATGTCTTATATAAGGGAATTGAAGTCTTATCATCAGCACGGATGGACGCATTAATTGAAATAAATGCAGCATTTTTACTTTGAATCAATTGTGCACCTTCAGTTGAATAAAAAAATGTCGATCAGCACTCAAATTCACACTTACCGAGGCGTCAATTATGGATTCATTAGAAAGAAAAATACGCGACACATCTATTACAATGTCCTCCCAGTATTGGGTGTCTACCTGAGCAACGATGTTGTTGTCTTTTTCAAGATAAATTTCCGAAATTTCCTTCGAAAAATCAGCTGTCTCGATGGTGTCATTGTCAAAATCTAATTTCTTGTAAGTTTTTTCTGCGCTTTGGTATCCCGCCTTAGTCAGTTTCCAAAATGCAAATTGGATTGCCTTTTCGTTATTGTCTAGTGGCAAATACTCTGACCCTCCATATGAACTGCCATACCCATACATATTATCATCGCTCTTGTGCGTATGGTCTCGCTTATAATCTCCTACTCGAATAGTCACAATCGCATTTCTTTGATTGTTCGGAAAGCTATTGGTTAAACTGCCGAGACTTGCTGCAAAGGATGCCGACCTCGTTTCATTTACCATGTAGTCCATATAATAAGCGGGTGGATCTTCCTTTCCTAAAACCTCAAATTCACGATTCATCTCATCTACCATGATTTGCATGAGCTCAGCGTCTTGACTATGAGCGACAGAAGCAAGAGGGAAGGTGACTAAAATGATTAAGATGTTTTTAATTGACACTCATTAATGTTTTAAGCTGAAATCTATAACAATGAGAGGACGCATTCAGTACACCCAAATTCTAAAGTGCATGAATTTACTTTTAAACTCCAAATTTCATTCGCAATATTGCACGAGTGCAGATGTCAAACGTAATTTCAAATAGAATTTTTAACAAGTCCCTAAGTTTAGACTTATATAATCGGGGAGTTGTTTTCGAGGAGTGCGTATTTAATGGTATCGATTATGGAAACAAAAACATGTCGGAAATTACGTTTGTTGAATGCAGTTTTGTCGAGTGTAATTTCAACATGAATGATGTTCATTTAACTTCATTTCAAAACGTCCTTTTTGAAAAATGCAAATTATTGGGAGTCAACTTTAGCAACTGCAAGCAAATGCTGCTAGAGATGAAGTTTCTAAATTCAAAGCTTGATTATTGTGTCTTTCAAAAATTGAAAATGCCACGCACTGAATTTGTTTCATGCTCACTTACAGATGCCGACTTTTTTCAAACAGACTTAAAGGGATCGAAAGTCATCAATTGTGACCTGTTAGGTGCCATTTTTGAAAACACTATTCTTCAAAATGCTGACTTAAGCTCATCCCACAATTACACTATCGATCCCGAATTGAACTACATTGAAGGAGCTAAATTTAGCTTATCCTCATTACCTGGATTGCTAAGTAGGTATCGAATAAAAATTGAAGACTAAGATGGAAGACGAATTCAAAGCATTTGTTGTACGTGAACAAAACGATGGTTCAGTTACAAGAAGCATAGAGTCAAAAGGAATTACTGATCTACCCGAAGGTGATGTGCTGATTCAAGTGAAATATGCTGGACTTAATTATAAAGATGCACTATCAGCCAATGGCCATAAAGGAATTACAAAATCCTATCCTCATACACCAGGTGTTGATGCAAGCGGAATTGTAGCTCAAACAAATACAACAGAGTTTGCCGTTGGCGATGAAGTTATGGTAACGGGCTATGATTTAGGTATGAATACCAGTGGTGGATTCCAAGAATACATTAGGGTTCCAAATAATTGGGTGGTTAAAAAGCCTAAGGTTTTAGATCTCAAAGAAACTATGATATTAGGTACTGCAGGATTTACAGCCGCACTTAGCTTGTATAAAATGGAGTTAATGGGGCAAAATCCAAAAATGGGAGATGTATTAGTTACCGGTGCAACAGGCGGGGTTGGCTCTATGGCAGTGGGTATTTTATCCGCTGCAGGTTACGATGTAATTGCATCTACAGGGTCTGATCAAAAGGAGCATCTAAGGTCCTTGGGGGCTAAAAGAATCGAAAATCGGTCATTTGCGAATGATACTTCGGGCCGACCATTACTTAGAAGTCAATGGGCAGGAGCAGTTGATACAATTGGAGGCAACACTTTGGCAACCTGCGTCAAAGCTTGTAAAAGATCGGGCAGCATTGCAGCGTGTGGCTTGGTTGCTTCACATGAACTCGAATTAACAGTCTATCCGTTTCTCTTAAATGGTATAAACATACTTGGAGTTGACTCTGCCGAAACGCCAATGGCCCTGAGACAGAATCTTTGGGATAAACTCAGCGGTGAATGGAAGATTGAATCACTCACGAAATATTCAACCGAAATCAGTTTAGAGCAATTAGAAGAGCATCTTCAACTGATACTCCAAGGGAAAACTATTGGAAGGGTAGTAGTAGCCTTCTGATTTAGTAGTAAAGTTTTTTGAGTTTTCCATTGATCTTGACAATCTCTTTTTGCAGTTTCAATTTAGTCTCATCGGCTTCAATTTGACTCAGTTCACCTGCAGCAGCAACAGCTGATGCGTCTGTAGCCTTCTCATCTAATTTATCTCTTTTCTTAATGAGCTTATCGATTTTAGATTGTGCTTTTCCTTGAGATTTAGCAACTTTACTAACGGTCTTTATACTGACCTTTTTTATTGGTTGAAATTTCATTCTCGTTTATTACAGATACCCCTTGAGCGAGATATTCAGCTGGTATTTCCATTGATTTGACATCATCAAAAATTCTGAACACGCCTTGATAGGTTTCCTTATTAGTAGTGACTTTCTTAGAGTTTTTGTTTAAACTGATCTTATATTTCCCGTCCCCCTCAGCATGAACATTATGAATAACCTGAGGTATATACCCATCTTTAATAACCCATATTTCAAATAAACGCCCCAACTCTAACTCGAGTTTAACGTCTCCGTCCGAGTTTAAGCTTTGCGCCAAAACTTCTTTGGAGCGCTCTAATACTTTAACCTGAGTTCCTGCTGGAGAAGTATGGTCTACGATTTGCGCCTGCAGCTTAACTTTGAAATTGTCCGAATACGCCAAGGTAGTCGGGCTGAAGCATAAAAGAAATAATGTAAATGATTCCATCTTGAATATTTAGAGCATAAAAAAAGCCATTCAATTTGAATGGCTTTAATATAGATGTCAAATTTCTTACTTTCTGAACTCCAAAGTATGAGTTGTAGTAATAGACGGAAGACCTGCATCTCTATAAGTGTTGATTAATACCATCCGAGAATCTGTAATCGTACCATCAATTTCATAAATCCCTGAAGGACCTTGAACAAAAGATAGATATACATAATCCTCATTGATTACATCGTAGTACCCAGTTGAAACATTACCTTGATTATCCTTTTGTAATATAGTACCATCTGCTAAGAATTCTCCTTCAGAGGATCCAATATCAATACTAGTACTAGTACCGTTATAAGATACATCATACTCATCTAAATCCCAAGTACCTACCATTAAAACGATAACTCTGTCTTTTTCTGCTTGATCCGCTTCTCTATACTTGTCAACAGTGTCGTTAACCGTAACTTGAGTTGCAGTGGAAATGTTAACTTTTTCACCTTTTTTATCGGTAACCTGCAGTGTCACATTGTAAATACCTTCATCATAATAGATGTGGGTTGGGTTAACAGCCTGTGACCACTCACCATCTCCAAAATCCCAAACATGATTATATCCAGCTGTTGAGTTATCAGTGAACTGAACAACATCACCCGAACTAACGGTGGTTTTATCAGCTGAAAAACTCGCAGACGGATCTTCGCTACAAGAGCTGAGTACTAAGGCAGCTGAGGCTGCAAGAACAAAACTTAATTTTTTCATAACTTTAATTTGAGTGGAAAGGCACAGCATAGACAATTTCAAAATCAAGAATAGGTAAAATTCGTTACTCCCACAATTTTACCTTCGTAGCACATGTATAAAAACCTAATACGGCCTGCTTTATACTCTTTACCACCAGAAAGAGCTCACTATCTGACTGCGGGTATTTTGAATATATCCAGTAAAATCTTACTGTTAAGGCAGATAATTGAATGGTCTTATAAACTAGATAATCCGCGACTGGAACGAAAAGTTATGGGTCTAACCTTCCCTAATCCAGTAGGCTTAGCCGCTGGATTTGATAAAGATGCAAGGTGGATAGAGGCCTTCGAGCTATTAGGTTTTGGATTCATTGAAATTGGCACACTTACCCCATTGCCTCAACCAGGCAATGATAAACCAAGGCTTTTTCGCTTAGAAAAAGATGAGGCTCTTATTAATAGAATGGGTTTTAATAATAATGGAGTTGAAGCAGCCTTAGAAAAAGTTAAGCGAACACAACGAAAAACGCCTCTGGGTGGTAATATCGGTAAGAATAAAATTACGAATCAAGAAGATGCCCCACTAGATTATCTTAAATGCTTCAATAAACTCTATGACCACGTAGATTATTTTGCTGTTAATGTTAGTTCACCAAATACACCAGGATTGCGAGAACTTCAAGGTAAGGAGGAGCTCAAAAAGATATTTGATTTATTGTTAGAGGAGAGGGCTAAACGGCCAATATATCGTCCTTTGGCGCTAAAGATTGCTCCAGATTTAAATGAAGACCAAATAAAAGATATTGTTGAATTGGTCAAAGAATCAGGTATAGATTCAATTATTGCTACCAACACAACCATAAGTCGATCTGGACTCAGATCGAATGAACATTTGACAAAAGAAACTGGTGGATTAAGCGGCAAGCCTGTTTTAGAAGCTAGTACGAGAGTAATTCAATTGATAAGGGAGTTTTCAGATGGAAGTATCCCTATTATTGGAGTAGGTGGTATTCATTCAGCGAAGGATGCTCGAGATAAATTTGACGCAGGAGCCTCGTTAGTTCAGCTTTACACTGGATTTATTTATGAAGGACCTGCGTTGATCAATCAAATCAAAAAAGACCTATTGAAATGAGTGTAAGCATTACTGAGTGTCCGAGGGACGCGATGCAAGGTTTAGAAAACTGGATTCCAACAGAAGTTAAAGCAGATTATATTAATCAATTACTTAAAGTTGGATTTGATGTAATCGATTTTGGAAGCTTTGTCTCGCCCAAATCGATCCCTCAATTAAAAGATACCGCAGAGGTTTTATCTCGTTTAGAACTGAACAACACGAGATCAAAGCTTTTGGCCATTGTAGCTAATGAGCGCGGGGCAAAAGATGCTAGTCAATTTAATGAAATTGCTTTTCAGGGTTATCCATTTAGTATTTCGCCCACTTTTCAAAAGAGAAATACAAACTCTACAATCGAAGAATCGTTAAAACGAGTTGAGTCTATAAATGAAATTGCTCGAAAGAGTAATCAAGAATTACTGATCTATATATCAATGGCTTTTGGTAATCCATATGGTGATAAATGGAGTCCTGATCTAACCTCTAGCTGGATTGAAACATTAATTGATCGATTTGGAATCAAGCATTTTGCGTTGGCTGATACGGCAGGCGTCAGTGCGGTTCGTTTAATTCAAGATATGTTTGAAACGGTGATGCCATCTTTCGAAGATGTTCAAATAGGTGCGCATTTACATAGTAATCCTGAATCAACAGTAGAGAAGGTGGTAGCCGCATATTCTGCGGGGTGTAGGAGTTTTGATTGTGCCATAGGCGGTTTAGGTGGGTGTCCAATGGCGGAAGACGACCTTGTTGGAAATGTGGATACCATAAAGCTGATCAATGGATTACCTAAGGTAGAATTGGAGCATATAAATCTTCATGAGTTTGAATTGGCCGTTTCTCAATCAAAGAATGGTTTCAATTAAAAACCTCACCAATTACATTGAATAGCCGTCTGTTAGAGCATAGGCATTTTCCTTACATTTGATCCGCGAAAGAAATTCTATGAAAAGACTAGCACTTTATTTCAGCTTTTTTGTTCTTGCTGCAATGGTTACCATGTCCTCTTGCAAGCGAGGTAATTCAATATTAACAGCCGGTAATCCTACGGATAAAGACTTCCCTGTATTTGATACATTGGACTTGCCAACTTCTCGCTACTATTTTTATGGCAAGTTTGATGGCCAATATAAAATGTGGCAGAATGATGAAAGGTCAAAGTGGGATACTGCTACTAGAATAGGCCCTGAAGGGGAGAAATGGACTGATTGGGATGACTATTTCGATAATATCTATTACAACTTCACGGAAATTGAAGAAGTCTATGAATGCGGACCAGATTCAAACAGTTCCTTCCTTGCTTGTGAATCATATTTCATACGTCCTGAAGATCCATATCAAAGACTCGAAATATTTTTCTATGATTGTATTGACCTTGCAGACACAACGCATCCACTTTGGCCAGATAATCAGCTTGCTCTTTTCAATATGGGAGCAAATCCGTTCTCGAGTCCAGTTTATAGTCGCTATGGGATAAAGGTTAAGTACATTGATGAAAATCTTGAAACATGGGAAACTCAAGATGGCAGTGGACAGTCGATTGACACTTATTTTAGAGTAACCGATGCTTATCTGAACGACACTAACGCGAATCCAACAGACACATTTGCGCTATATATTGTCGAAGGTGAATTTGCTGGAAGGCTTTATAATAGTGAAGAATCCAGAACAGTTTTAGACGCTAAGTTTCGAGTTAGAGTTCTTCCTAGAGAGCCTTTTTAGAATAAATTAAAGAAAAATTCGTTGTCTTAATTGGTATCTTTTTTCAAAAAAAAAACTAAATCTTCCTTAGTCGTAAGTTTGTTAAACTTGATCATTCGGAAATGAAAGCAATAATATATAGTCTAGGTTTTGTACTATTAATTTTAGCAGGTTGCAAACCGCAACCACCTGAGGTTATTATAGTGCCTCATTTGGAAACTCCCAGAAACATAATAGACAATTACTATTTTGTCAAATTCAGCTGGGGTAAAAGCTCCCTGAAAGATACAGTTGTAATTGAAATCCCTGACGATACCCTCGGATCCGATTCTGTTCCTTTTGTTTGGGATGAAAGCCTAGATTACATGTTTGCCTCATATGATTTGAAACATGAAAAGATCATAGATACCACGGGCTGGAAAGCGGATTTAGAATGGGAAAGTGGTGATGAGTATAAAGACTTATTCCCGGACGATTATGAAGATTTCAGAGAAGATCAGCTCCCAGTAGGATACCACTACGCACCCGGCTCTTACACTTATCCTCGTGGACTCCAAAAGTATTGGATGGATTCGTCTGAAGAAGGATTCGAAAGCCTTTACCCAGAAGATGTTGAATTCAACCCTGAGCCAGATGAGAATGATTTTTTAGCCAAATATTATAAGAATATTTTCGGTCTTGTTTTTCCTTGGAGCATAGACTCGGATACATCTGCATTTTGGGATATACAGGATTACATGGACAATACTTCAGTAAAAACAGGAAATGTTAACTGGGGTCGAGTGGGTGCAGAAGAGTGGATTTATTTTCCAGATACTACCTTAATGTGGAATAGTGATGCTTACACAGGTGTAGTGATATCGTTTATTGACGATCAGCACGTAGAATGGAGATCTGATGGTCACCCTACTTTTCAAGATGGTAGTTATTTTGTGATTAAGGATAAGATTCTTAATCAAAGAGACGGTGATACATATTTCATTATTGAAGGAGAATTTTCAGTTTTCCTATATAATGAGTTTGGAGAAAATAAGCAGGCACGACAGGGCACATTTAGACTGCCAATTATTTCAGACGTGGCACTGGACCCCCAACCAGAATAGAAAATTTATTGCATTGTAGAAGAAAAGAGCCGCTTAATCTAATAAGTGGCTCTTTTTATTTTCAAGCCCCTTACAATACTTACCTTCGAAATAAGTATACCTAGTTCTATGAGAGGCAAAGCTCTTCTATTCATAGCTTTTTTTATAATGACGTTCGGACACGCGCAAGACGCCAACAATCTTGCATTAGATGCAACTGTAAAAGATCAGGATGGAGGCAAGTTGTCGGGTGTAGATATTGTTGTAATTCAGGATGGAGTGTTGATTGAAAAAGTTAAGACTAGAACTAACGGACGGTTCGACCTTTTACTAAATTTTGATCATGAGTATATCATCGAAGCCAACAGACCCGGTTTTGTTTCAAAACGGATGAACGTTAACACAAACAATGTGCCTGAAGACGAGCAGTTATGGGGATATGAATATGGCGGTTTTGCAATTGATCTCTTCAAGAATATTGAAGGGGTAGACTTTTCAATACTTGATAAACCTGTAGCTAAAATATATTATGATCCGAACGCACAAAACTTCACCTACGATAAGACCTACACCAAACAGATCAGACAAGAGCTAGATGCCTTACTCGATGAATACGAGCGGAAGGAGAAAATTCAAGGACAGCTGCTTGCCCAAAAAGGAGAAGACTATGAATTGGCTATTAGAGATGCGGAGAATGCATTTGAAGACGGTGATTACCTAGTAGCAAAAGAAAATTACTTAGCTGCGGCCTCATTGAAACCTAGTGAATCCGCGCCTAAAAAGAAACTTCAAGAAATTGAGAACAAGATAAAAGCCGAATCCAATACAGAGGATCAATACATGTCTTTATTGGCAAGCGCTGATCAGCTATATGCTGAGGGAAGTTACGAGGAAGCAAAATCAAAGTATAAAGAAGCAAGCACTCTTAAGCCTGATGAAGAATATCCTATATCGAAATTAAAGGCAAGCTCTCAAGCAGCAGTAGTTAAAAAGAAGAAGATTGAAGCAGAAGCCCTACTTGCTGAAAAGGATCGCAAATACAATGAACAAATTAATAAAGGAGATAAAGAATTTACATCAGGTAATTTCCAAAACGCCAAAACCTACTATCAAAACGCACTCGGGTTTAAGGCCGATGAAGAATATCCCAAGAACCAAATTACCGTTGCTGATGAAAAGATAGTTGCGCTTAAAGAAGAGGTCGCCAAAAATCAAGAACTAGCTGAATTAACAGAGCGATACAAAGCACAGATAGCAAAAGCTGACGCGGCATATAAATCAGGGAATCTTGAAAATGCCCTAACTGGATATCAATCGGCATCTAGAATAAAGACTAACGAATCCTATCCAATAGATCAAATTGAACTAATTGAAATTGCTCAAAATGAATTGCTCGAAAATGAACTAAAAAAGGAGGAGCTTGAGCAAAAGAACAAAGCTTATGACGCTTTAATTGCTGAAGCCAACGAATTATTTCAATCAAAAGAGTATGTCGAGTCAAGATCAAAGTTCGAACTAGCTTTAGTTGAAAGACCCGAGGACAATTACCCTGAATCTAAGATTCAGAGCATTGATAATATATTAATGAAACTGAGGGAGGATGAGAGGTTAAAGCAAGTATCACAGGAAGAGAATAAAGTCTATGAAAAATTAATTTCTGAGGCAGATGTGCATTTCAATTCAAACTTGTTAGACGAGGCTAAGGCAGAATATTTATCTGCAACAGAGATGAGGCCGAACGAAGAATACCCAAAATCTAAGGTCAAAGAAATTGAGACTCTACTTAAAGAGCGAGAGATCGAAAGTGAATATTCCGATTATGTAAGTAATGCCCAGGAGGCATTAAAGCTTAAGAAATTCGAAAAAGCCATTTTAGAATTTCAAAATGCTTTAACTGTTAAACCACTCGATTCTTATCCTAAAGCGCAAATTGCAAAAATCAAAGCGTTGATTAGAGAAGGTGAAGAACAAGCAGAAATTGAAACTTTGGCTGCTGAAAGAGAAACGCAGTATTCAAATTTGATTGCGCAAGCAGATGAGCTTTTCAAATTGGAGCAATATGACGAAGCAATTGATAAGTACAGACAAGCCAAATTGAATACCGACAATGCAAAGTACTCTAATGATCAAATCGCTCTTGCTGAGAGTAGGAAAAAGGAAAAAATTGAAGCTTCAGCTGAAAGTTCCCGTTTAGCTGAACGAGAGGCTAAGTATTCAAAGGCGATAACCGAAGCCGATAACTTTTTATCGAATAAAAAATATCAGAAAGCCCTTACAAGCTATAATCTAGCTGCGACTATTAATTCGGAAATGAAGTATCCGAATGATCAGATTGAGAAAATCTCGGGGATATTAGAGGATAAACGATTAGCGCGCGCTCAAGAAGAAAGAGAAGAAACAGCAAAACTAGAGGCTGCAGAATTGATTCAAAAGTATGAGGAGTCTATTAAACTGGCCGATGCATTTATGGATCAAGAAGATTATCTCAGAGCTAAGAAAAAGTATAATGAAGCAAATGATTTAGATCAATCGAAGCCTTACGCCTTAAATCAGTTAAAAGCTATAGAAAAGATTCTATTGGAAATGAAAAATAATTCGAAAGCTGAGGAGGCAAAGCTCATAGATTACAATAATCTATTGAGCATTGGAGATTATGCTGTGGCTTCAAAACAATGGAAAGATGCTCGTAAGGCTTTTAAGGATGCTTTATTAATATTTCCAAACGAAAAAATTCCTGCTGCTAGATTGGAGGAAATTGATCAATTAGAGGCCAATGAACAGCAGGAAGCTCGATTGAAGCTGTTTTATGACGCAATAAAGGAGGCAGATGCTTTATTCATTGCAAAAGATTTAGATGAAGCACTGGCTAAATACCAAGAAGCATTAACCTATCAAGACGATCCTCATTCAAACGCAAGAATTTTAAAGATTAAAGAGCTTCAAAACGTTAAACCTGAAGAAAGCACATCGGAGAAAGATTCGGAAAGATTAGTAACGGAAGAAAGCTATAAAGAAGGTAATGCCCAAGTAACAATAAGAAATGTAAGTATTGGTGGGAAAACGGACACATATAAACGAGTGGTTCACTCTTGGGGAGGGAAATATTATTTTCTAAATGACCAGCCAATATCTGAACTAGTATGGAGCAAGAATTCAAAATAACATTTTGGAAAAAGGATTGAAAAAGATCACAGCCTTGGTGCTTATTATCGCTACACTATTCTTTACAACCTTGGCGGTATTGTCCATTTGGGATATTATACAGATAGAGAAGACGTTTCAGAAAAGCTTCTTGACGCTCATAGTAATCCTTTGTGCTGCAGGTATTATGCTTTTTATTTTACTAATTTCTTTAAAAAGCCTCAAAATGACAATGAAACGCATGTCTAACAGTGTTGCCTATTTAAGAGATAATTCTATTTTTAGTATCAAATACAATTCTTAATGAAAACCACTATAATGTCGCTTGATGAAGCGCTCAAAGAATTCTTTGGGTTTGACAGTTTCAAAGGAATGCAGCGTGACGTTGTGCAAAGTGTTCTTGATGGTAAAGACACATTCGTTATCATGCCAACTGGTGGTGGTAAATCTCTTTGTTACCAGTTGCCAGCATTGATTGAGGATGGCACGGCAATCGTAATTTCACCCTTGATAGCATTAATGAAGAATCAAGTGGATTCTATTCGAAGCTTCGGGTCCAATGATAATATCGCTCACTTTTTGAATAGTTCATTGAACAAGACGGAAATAACTCAGGTGAAATCAGATGTAACAAATGGTTTTACTAAAATGCTCTACCTGGCACCTGAATCTCTCAATAAACAAGAGAATTTGGACTTTCTCAAGTCTGTGAAAATATCCTTCGTTGCTGTTGACGAAGCACATTGTATTTCTGAATGGGGTCATGACTTCAGGCCTGAGTATAGAAGGATTAAGGAAATGATTAAGGGAATTGACGCTACGATTCCCGTGATGGCATTGACCGCTACTGCTACGCCTAAAGTGCAGTCAGACATCCAAAAGAATTTGGCGATGACAGATGCGAAGGTTTTTAAAGCCTCTTTTAATCGACCCAATCTGTTTTATGAAGTAAGACCCAAAATTGAGCCCGAAAAACAACTGATTAGGTATATTAAAGAGCATGAAGGTAAGTCAGGAATAATTTATTGTTTAAGTAGGAAAAAGGTAGAAGAAATAGCTGAAACCCTGCAAGTTAATGGGATAAAAGCTCTACCATATCATGCTGGTTTTGATGCTAATACTAGATCTCGACATCAAGACATGTTCTTAATGGAAGATGTTGATGTAATAGTAGCAACGATAGCTTTTGGTATGGGTATTGACAAGCCCGATGTGCGCTTTGTAGTGCACTATGACATACCAAAAAGTCTTGAAGGATATTATCAGGAAACGGGACGTGCTGGTCGTGATGGTGGGGAAGGTAGGTGTATTGCCTTCTATGACTACAAGGACGTTGAGAAGCTCGAGAAATTCATGAATGGCAAGCCTATCGCTGAACAAGAGGTTGGGCGTCAACTTCTGGATGAGGTGGTGTCTTATGCTGAAACTGCCATCTCAAGAAGAAAGTTTCTACTAAACTATTTTGGCGAATCGTGGGATGAGATTAACGGTGATGGGGCTAATATGGACGATAACTCTGTTAATCCAAAAGAGGCGGTAGAGTTTATCAGTGAGATGAAGGTGTTATTCAAAGCTGTAAAAGGCATGAAGGAGAGGTTCAAATCCAAACATATTATCAATGTTTTAGTTGGCAATAACACCTCAGAAGTCAGTACATACAGGCATAACACCTCTGAACTGTTCGGAATTGGTAAGGAAACTGATCCGAAAATGTGGATGGCTGCGTTACGTCAAGCTATCGTTAAAGGCTACTTGCTTAAAGACATAGAAACTTACGGAGTTCTAAAGATAACAGAGAAGGGACGGGATTTCATGACGAATCCACCAGATTCATTTATTATACATAAGGATCATGACTATATATCTCAATTAAAAAATGCAGAGGACGTTACTGTCAACCCCAAATCTAGTGGAGCAGCTATGGATGAAGTTTTACTCAAACTCTTAAAGGAGCTGAGGAAGAAAATTTCAAAACAAAAAAATGTCCCGCCATTTGTGGTTTTCCAAGATCCTTCTTTACAGGATATGGCAAATCATTACCCAATTACTATTGATGAATTAAAAAACATTCAGGGTGTTGGATCCGGAAAAGCAATAAAATTCGGGAAACCATTTATTGAATTGATTTCCAATTATGTGGATGAAAACGAAATTGAGCGGACGCAGGACATGGTTGTTAAGTCTGTTGTGAATAAATCTGGCCGCAAAGTCTATATTATCCAAGGGATTGATAGAAAAATCCCCTTGAATGACATCGCTAAAACAAAGGGTATGGAGTTTGATGAACTTTTAGAGGAGCTTGAACATATCGTGGATAGTGGCACTAGACTCAATATTGATTATTACATCAATGATGAGATTGATGAGGATAAGCAGGAAGAAGTCCATGACTATTTCATGGAAGCTGAGTCTTCAGATATTGAAGAAGCGTTAGATGAATTAGGAGGTGACGACTATACACCAGAAGAATTGAGGCTATTGCGAATTAAGTTCATGTCCGAAATAGCGAACTAAACGTTTAAAATAAAAAGGCCCGAGTGAATTGACTCGGGCCTTTTTTATCGTTTTTCATTTACTTAGAATCCTTATTGTCTTCTTTTTTGGTTTTGGATTTAGGCTTCTTTTTGACCTTAATTATTATTTCTTCAGTATCCTTATTCAAATCAGCCTGAAGAGTATCACCATCATCAATATTCGCTTTGATAATCTCCTCTGCCATAGGATCCTCCAAGTATTTCTGAATCGCTCGCTTTAATGGACGAGCGCCATACTTTTCATCAAAACCCTTGTCAGCTATGAAATCCTTTGCCCTATCTGTCAAGGTCAGATTATAACCCATCTCGATCACACGCTTGAATAATGAATTAAGCTCGATATCAATGATTTTATGGATATCTTCTTTCTTTAAATTATTGAATAACACAACGTCATCAATTCGATTTAGAAATTCTGGCGCAAATGCATTCTTTAAGGCCTTTTCTATTACACCTTTTGCAATATCATCTGCTTGGGCCTCCTTGGATTTTGTGCTAAAACCAACCCCTAACCCAAAGTCCTTTAGCTGTCTAGAACCAATGTTCGAAGTCATGATGATAATTGTATTTCGAAAATCGATTTTTCGACCTAAACTATCAGTTATTTGACCATCGTCCAAGACTTGTAGCAAAAGATTAAATACGTCCGGATGAGCCTTTTCTATTTCGTCTAATAAAACAACGGAGTAGGGGCGTCTTCTGACTTTTTCAGTTAATTGCCCTCCCTCTTCATATCCAACATAACCTGGAGGTGCTCCAACTAATCTTGAAACTGCAAATTTCTCCATGTACTCACTCATGTCAATTCTTATAAGAGAATCCTCTTTATCAAAGAGATATCTAGATAGTACTTTAGCTAATTGTGTTTTACCTACACCTGTCGGGCCTAAGAAAATGAAGGTTCCAATTGGCTTATTAGGATCCTTTAATCCCGCACGATTTCTTCGAATTGACTTAACCACCTTTCCAATTGCCTCATCTTGACCAACAACGGAACCTTGCAGCTCACCATCCATATCTATCAATCGACTGCTTTCATTCTGAGCAATGCGCTGCGTAGGCACACCAGTCATCATAGCAACAACTTCCGCAACATTATCCTGTGTAACCGTTTCTCTATGATTCTTGGTTTCTTCTTCCCATTTTTTCTTTTCTGTATCGAGGTCCTCTATTAACTGTCGCTCTGTATCTCGAAGCTTAGCTGCTTCTTCATAGCGCTGACTTCTAACGACTCGGTTCTTTTCATCCTTAATATCCTCAATCTTCTTTTCGATTTCAATAATCGCTTTTGGGACGTTGATATTTGTAATATGAACTCTTGAACCTGCTTCATCTAAGGCGTCGATTGCTTTATCTGGCAAATGCCTATCACTTATATAGCGATCTGTGAGGCTCACACAAGCCTTCAAAGCTTCATTAGTGTAATTTACATTATGATGTTTCTCATAATTCTCTTTAATGTTCTGCAGAATCTGCAATGTTTCTTCAGCTGTGGTCGGCTCCACGATGACTTTTTGAAACCTTCGTTCTAGTGCGCCATCTTTCTCTATATATTGTCTGTATTCATCAAGAGTCGTTGCTCCGATACATTGAATCTCACCTCTTGCTAACGCTGGCTTAAACATATTCGATGCATCTAATGATCCAGAAGCACCACCAGCACCTACTAGTGTGTGAATTTCATCAATGAATAAGATCACATCCGGAGATTTTTCTAGCTCATTCATTACTGCCTTCATTCTCTCTTCAAACTGTCCGCGATACTTTGTGCCAGCTACCAAAGAAGCCAAGTCCAGGGTTACCACGCGCTTATTGAAAAGTACTCTCGAAACCTTTCTCTGAACTATTCTCAATGCAAGGCCCTCAGCAATTGCTGATTTTCCTACACCGGGCTCTCCAATTAGGATTGGGTTATTCTTTTTTCTTCTTGATAGAATCTGAGACACCCTTTCAATTTCTTTCTCTCGACCTACGATTGGGTCAAGCTTGTCGTCCTCTGCCATTTTGGTCAGATCTCGACCGAAATTATCAAGAACAGGCGTTTTGGACTTAGGCTCGCCAGTTTTTCTAGCTCCTGAGCCTGATCCTCCTGCAGAGGCTCCTCCTCCAAATGAAGACTTATCATCCTCTTCCTCATCGTCTTGTGGCGAATCAGCAAAGTCTGCTCGCGGAGTATCCTGCGTCAACATCGTTTCCAATTCGTTCTTCACTCTTTCATATGTAATGCTAAAAGCCGATAAAGCACGAGAAGCGACATTATTTTCATCTTTCAGAATGGACAATAACAAGTGTTCAGTGCCTATAAGGTTACTCTTGAAAAGCTTTGCTTCTAGGTAGGTGATTTTCAGAGTTTTCTCTGCCTGTTTAACCAAAGGAATGTTTCCGAGGCTATTTAAAGGTTTGTTGGTTTTTTCTACCGAACGAACAGAGTTCTCGATGAATTTCCTTAATTCGACAAGGTCAACTTCCAAATTTGTTAGAATCTTAATCGCTACTCCGTCTCCTTCGCGAATCATTCCAAGCAAAAAGTGCTCAGTTCCTATATAGTCGTGTCCGAGTCGCAAGGCTTCTTCTCTGCTAAACGAAATAACATCCTTTACTCTTGGTGAAAAATTAGTGTCCATAGTTTAATATTCTATCTTCTCTTACTCAATGATTGTGCCGCAGCAAAGTTTGAGATTTTTGATCATATCCAAAGCTAGGTCTACATTATTGTTGAAAACCCATCAAAAGGCTCATGTACTAACAGAATTTTGTTTAAAAATGTTCGGTTTTAAACAGAGCTAAACCGAATCCTCAGAGTTACTTTCGGAGCAATGGGAAAGTCAGCTAATTTCTGACTTTTCACAACCTTACAAAGACAACATGGCAGAAGGAGAAAAGATTATAGCAGTCAACATAGAAGATGAAATGAAAACAGCGTACATCGATTATTCGATGTCTGTAATTGTTTCGAGAGCGTTACCGGATGTGAGAGATGGTTTAAAGCCTGTTCATAGAAGAGTCCTTTATGGTATGCTTGACCTAGGGGTTTTATCCAATAGGGCCTACAAGAAATCAGCAAGAATTGTTGGAGAAGTATTAGGAAAGTATCACCCACATGGTGATTCGTCTGTATATGACACTATGGTGCGTATGGCCCAGCCTTGGTCATTGAGGTATCCGTTAGTTGATGGACAGGGTAATTTTGGTTCTATTGATGGTGATAGTCCTGCGGCTATGCGTTACACCGAAGCAAGACTGCGTAAAATTGCTGAGGAGCTTTTAGCGGATATTGACAAGGAGACCGTTGATTACCAGCTGAACTTTGATGACTCCTTGAAGGAACCAACGGTATTGCCTGCTGGCTTTCCAAATTTATTGGTAAACGGAAGCTCAGGAATTGCAGTAGGTATGGCTACGAACATGCCGCCTCACAACCTTACCGAAATTATAAATGGAATTGTTGCCTACATCGAAAATAGAGACATAACTGTTGCCGAGTTAATGCAATATGTAAAGGCCCCTGATTTCCCTACGGGTGGGACCATATATGGATATGAAGGAGTGAAGTCGGCTTTTGAAGAGGGCAGAGGCAGAATCGTGATGCGAGGTGAAACAGCTATTGAGGAAGATGACAATGGTCGCGCTACTATTATTGTAACTGAAATTCCTTACCAAGTCAACAAGTCGGATATGATTCAGCGAACTGCCGAATTGGTAAACGAAAAAAAGATAGAAGGCATTCGTGATATCCGAGATGAGTCTGACCGGAATGGTATGCGCATCGTCTATGAATTGAAGAGCGATGCGATTCCAAATGTTGTTCAAAATCACCTATTTAAGTATACATCGTTACAGACAAGCTTTAGCGTAAATAATATCGCGCTTGTAATGGGTCGGCCAATCGCATTGAACCTCAAAGACATGATGGTTCATTATGTCGATCACCGACATGAAATTGTGGTTCGGAGGGCTGAGTTCGAATTAAGAAAAGCTGAGGAACGAGCGCATATTCTTGAAGGTTTACTAATTGCTTTAGATAACCTAGATGCCGTAATTAGTTTAATTCGAGGATCAAAAACTCCAGATGAAGCAAGAGATGGTCTTATTGAAAAGTTCAAATTAAGCGAGGTTCAAGCAAGAGCCATTCTTGATATGCGCCTTCAAAGATTGACAGGTTTAGAGCGGGATAAAATCAAAGAAGAATTTGATGGACTTATGAAGACCATTGAAGGGTTAAAGGAGTTACTCAGCAATGATTCTCTTCGTATGGACATGATCAAGACCGAATTACTTGAGATTAAAGACAAGTATGGCGATGAAAGAAGAACTCAAATAGTTCATGCAGCTGGTGATTTCCGTATTGAGGACATGATTCCTAATGAGGAAGTGGTTGTTACTATTTCTCACATGGGTTATATGAAGCGAACGGCACTTACTGAATACAGAAGGCAAAGTCGAGGTGGAGTAGGAAGTAAAGGAACGGCAACAAGAAATGAGGATTTCTTGGCAAACTTGTTTATCGCAACAACGCATAACTATTTGCTTGTATTCACTGAAAAAGGAAAGTGTTTTTGGATGCGTGTTTTTGAAATACCCGAGGGTAGTAAAGCATCTAAAGGTCGAGCCATTCAAAATCTGTTGAACATAGAGCCGGATGACAAAGTGCTTGCCTACATTAATGTTGAAAGCCTTTCGGATGAAGATTTCTTGAACAATCATTACATTATGATGTGCACCAAAAACGGTGTGATCAAGAAAACTCCATTAGAGGCATATAGCCGTCCACGAACTAACGGAATCATTGCCATTGGTATTAGAGAAGGAGATAGGTTGCTAGAAGCAAGACTCACAAATGGTGAGAATCATATAGTAATGGCATTGCGATCAGGTAAAGCAATTCACTTTAGCGAATCAGTTGTGCGTTCGATGGGAAGAGGCGCAAGTGGAGTGCGAGGAATAACTCTAGCAAGCCCAAAAGACGAGGTCATTGGTATGATATGTATTCAAGATGCAGCCGTTGAAACAGTCTTAGTTGTGTCAGAAAAAGGATATGGTAAGCGAACTGAAGTAGAAGATTATCGAATTACCAATAGAGGTGGTAA
>Ga0257120_1000817_pt1 | contig 22108 bp, 35 predicted proteins | sample SI106_10metaG_FD_190153 | JGI IMG/M metagenome (GOLD analysis project Ga0257120, IMG submission 190153) | Marine microbial communities from Saanich Inlet, British Columbia, Canada - SI106_10 | ecosystem: Environmental > Aquatic > Marine > Inlet | place: Canada: British Columbia | collected... | reverse complement strand
GAATTAGTAGAGTTAAATGCATTTGCGCCTATGGCAAGGATAAGCACGGAAATCAGACTTAATAGTCGCATTGTAATTAATTTAGTTGTCCATTCTAACAATGTTCGCGCCAATTGCGTTTAATCTGTCATCTATATTTTGATAACCCCTGTCAATTTGTTCAATATTTCGGATAGTGCTGATGCCTTCTGCTGACATGGCAGCGATTAACAAAGAAACACCTGCTCGTATGTCAGGTGATGTCATTTGAATTCCCCTCAAATTGGAAGATCGTCCAAGACCAATTATGGTTGCTCTATGTGGATCGCAGAGAATTATTTGAGCTCCCATGTCAATTAGCTTATCCACAAAGAATAAGCGGCTTTCAAACATTTTCTGATGTATAAGTACGCTTCCTTTGGCTTGAGTGGCAACAACTAAAATGATGCTTAGTAGGTCAGGGGTGAATCCTGGCCATGGAGCATCTGCTATTGTCAATATTGAACCATCTATAAATGTTTCTACCTCATAGGTTTCCTGGGCAGGAATGTACAAGTCGTCTCCACGAAGTTCCATTTTGATGCCGAGTCTCTTAAAAACATCGGGTATCATTCCTAAATGCTCATATCCAACACCTTTGAGTGTTATTTCACTTTGAGTCATTGCGGCTAATCCAATAAAACTTCCGACCTCAATCATGTCAGGAAGAATTTTATGATAGCATCCTCCCAATGACTCGACTCCATCAATGATTAACATATTGGATCCAATGCCAGAAACTTTGGCACCCATGGCATTCAACATCTTGCAAAGTTGTTGCAGATATGGTTCGCAAGCAGCGTTATAAATTGTCGTTTTACCTTTGGCTAGTACCGCGGCCATGACAATGTTGGCAGTGCCAGTTACAGATGCTTCGTCAAGAAGCATATAAGTGCCTTTTAGCTCTTTGGCCTCAGCTCTGTAAAAAGATGATTTTGAATCAAAAATGAATTTGGCACCGAGTTTTTTGAATCCAATAAAGTGCGTATCAAGCCTTCTTCTGCCGATTTTATCTCCACCAGGCTTTGGAATGTAGCCTTTCCCAAATCTTGCTAAAAGCGGGCCAACAATCATTATTGAACCCCTCAAGCTTGCTCCTTTTCTCGCAAACTCTTCAGAATTGAGATAATCAATGTCCACCTCATCAGCTTGAAAGATATAATGTCCTGTTCCCTTTTTTTGGATTTTGACCCCTAATGATCCAAGTAGATCAATGAGTTTTATGACATCGACAATTTCGGGTATGTTTTCAATTTCAACCTTTTCAGGTGTGAGGAGAGTTGCGCACAAAATTTGAAGCGCCTCGTTTTTAGCTCCTTGTGGCGTTAACGTGCCATTTAATTTTCTACCTCCCTCAATTTGAAATGATCCCATTTTTCGAATTTATTTTTTCCACTTCCGTTTTCCTCGCCCCTTACTCTGACCGCGATTATTTTGGTGTTTATTGTTGGATACAATATCGTTAGTGTGGATGAATTTAAATTCCGGGTCTAGTTTGAGTTTTCCACCAGACATACTTGATAGTTGATCAATAATCATTTCTTCGTTGACAGAGTCCCGATTGTAATTCAAATAGCTTCTCTTCATTAGATTGGCGATCTGCTGAATTAACTCCTGCTGCTCTTCTTCGTTTTCGATTTTCAATGCTGCTTCGATTAGTGCTTCAATGATCTTACCATAGTGCTTGAACTTGAACTTCTGATCAGGGTAGTCAATCTTTTCGGCCGTAATCTCATTTCTAGGCTTTGGTTTAGGATAAGGTGCGTCTATATCCAATTTGAAGTCACTTATTATATACAAGTCGTCCCAAAGCTTCTGTTGCAATTCATCCGATCCTTTAAATGAAGGATTCAATTGCGTCATTATTTGAACAATCGTTTCGGCTGCTTCATTCCTTTTCTCTCGATCTTCAATTGTCAAAACATGCTTCACCATGTCTTGTACATGTCGACCATATTCGGCTAAAACTAGAGCCTCTTTTTGAGTTGCGTATTCCATTAAAATGGTTTTGTTGTTGCTATTCTATTAACTGTAGCTTGGCAAATTTGAGTAACAGTTGTTTCTTACCAATTCCTTTAAAATCTACTGTGGCTCTCTTATTAGGAAAATCACCCTCCAAACCTACGATTTCTCCGCTACCAAATCTTTCATGTTTCACTTTCGTGCCAATTGACAGTTTAGCCATCTCAGATTCAGTAAGAGTGATGCCAGCTGAGGTCGACTTAACAAGCTTTCTTTTGACAACATGCTTTTGCAAAGTGTAGTTTTTTGAAGAGAGTTCCCTTTTTTGAACAGTTTTTTGAATAGACGGTGACTCAACTAGTGATGCATCAATTTCGGAAAGGAATCGACTTGGTTCACAATAGTTCATGTTTCCATATCGAAATCTAGTCGATGCAAAGGATAAAAACGCACGCTTTTCTGCTCTTGTTAGGGCTACATAGAACAATCTTCTTTCTTCTTCAAGATCGGCTCTAGATGAAATGCTCATCTGGCTTGGGAATAAATCTTCTTCTAATCCACCAATAAATACATATGGATACTCCAATCCCTTCGCAGAATGAATTGTCATCATTGATACCTTGGGTTGATCGTCATCCTTACTATCCTTATTGTCTACGTCAGTTAGTAGCGCTACATCTTCGAGAAATTTACCAATTGATCTCGGATTGTTAATTTCCAACTCGTTTTCATCCACAAGGATTTCTGTAAACTCCTTCATACCAGACAGCAGCTCTTGAATATTTTCGTAGCGGCTTATTCCTTCTGGGGACTTGTCAGTGTAAAATTCCTTAAGCATTCCGGTAGTTGATGATATGTGATTGCCAAGTTCATATGCATCTTTGGTATCAGCCATAACTTGAAAACTGCGAATTAATGTGTGAAAGTCCCGTAGCTTATTTATAGTTGAACCATTTATGGGTAGTCGAGCATCTTGTAGATTGCTGATAATATCCCAAGGTGAAACGCCTTCTTCGCTGGCTGCTATTGTTATTTTGTCGCGGGTTGTTTGCCCAATGCCACGGGTGGGATAGTTGAGAATGCGCTTAAAGGCTTCTTCATCTTGCGGATTGACGCACATTTTAAAGTATGCCAGCAAATCCTTGATTTCTTTTCTCTGATAAAAGCTTAGTCCACCGTATATGCGATATGAGATATTCTTCCTTCGCAGAGATTCTTCAATGGCTCTAGATTGCGCGTTAGTCCTATATAGAATTGCAAAGTCGTCTTCGCTCGCACCTGCATTTGACTTGAGATCAAGTATTTCGCTTGCGATAAAATTCCCCTCCTCAGTTTCGCTTAAGCATTTAATAAGCTTGATTTTATCTCCTTCGACATTGCTTGTCCATACTTTTTTCTGCAGTTGATCTTTGTTTTGTTTGATGACTTGGTTTGCCGCCTCAACAATTGTTTGTGTCGAACGGTAATTCTGTTCTAACTTGAATACGGATACGTCCGGATAAATGCTTCGGAATTGAAGGATGTTTTGAATGTTTGCTCCCCGAAATGCATAGATGCTTTGAGCGTCATCCCCGACAACGCATATATTTTCATGCCTTGCCGCAAGCATCTTAAGAATATTGCTTTGAGAAAAGTTTGTGTCTTGGAACTCATCAACTAAAATATACCTGAATTTGTCCTGATACTTTAACAAGACATCTGAATGTTGCCTAAGCAAAATGTTCGTCTTAAATAGGAGATCGTCAAAGTCCATAGCCCCAGCTCTAAAACATCTCTTTTCATAGATGTCATATATTTTACCAATTAGCGGTTTCTTCGCTTGTAGGTCATCATTATATATTGTTGTGTCCTTTTGGTATTCAATAGCGTTTATTAAACCATTCTTAGCAGCACTAATCCTTCGTTGAACCAATGAAGTTTTATAGACCTTGTCATCCAGCTTTAATTCCTTTATGATGGTTTTTAATAGACTCTTAGAGTCATCCATATCATAAATCGTGAAATTTGAAGGGTATCCAATCTTATCAGCTTCGAATCTTAGAATCTTGGCGAAGACGGAGTGAAAGGTTCCCATCCATAGGCTTTTAGCAAGAGACTCTCCTACCAGCGAACCGATTCTTTTCTTCATTTCCCTTGCAGCCTTATTGGTAAAGGTCAAGGATAGTATGTTGAAGGGGTCTACACCAGAGTCGATAAGATGAATGATTCTATAAGTCAGCACCCGAGTTTTACCAGCGCCAGCGCCAGCTAATACCATTACTGGTCCGTCAGTTTTGGTGACGGCTTCTCGCTGTACTTCGTTTAGTTCTTCAAGATATGACATTGCAAAATATTAATGTCAAAGGTATCTTCCGCGACATCCATGACCCAAAGTAAGATTTACTCAGTTTTCAACAACATCAATAAATGGAAGTTTTTTTCCACCCTGTAGAGTGCGTGCTCATTGATTAAAGACACTTTTTTGTACTTACATTAAAAAATTAATGAACCCCATATTGTGTATGAAATTTAATCGTGTACCTTTGCGCCCCCAATTTAATAGGGGAGTGTTGTCTAGACGAACAAAATCATAGGTAAAACAAGAGATGCCAACGATATCACAATTAGTAAGAAAAGGCCGAAAGAGCATGTCAAAGACCAGCAAATCTGCTGCGTTGAAGTCTTGTCCTCAGAAGCGCGGGGTATGTGTGCGTGTGTACACCACTACTCCAAAGAAACCGAATTCAGCAATGCGCAAAGTTGCGAGAGTTAGATTGACTAATCAGAATGAAGTAAATGCTTACATACCAGGGGAAGGCCACAACCTTCAAGAGCACTCAATCGTGCTTGTAAGAGGTGGTAGGGTTAAGGACTTACCAGGTGTGCGATATCACATTGTTCGCGGTGCACTTGATACCGCTGGAGTTGAAGGCAGACGACAAAGACGATCAAAATACGGAGCTAAACGCCCGAAGAAATAATTAGCTGAAATGAGAAAAGGAAGAGCTAAAGACAGAATCATTTTACCAGATCCGAGATACGGAGATACACTGGTTACCAAGTTTGTGAATAACTTGATGCAGGATGGTAAGAAGAGTGTTTCTTACAAAATTTTCTACGAGGCAATGGATATCGTAGAAGCGAAAACTGAAGAAAGTGGTTTGGATGTATGGAAGAAAGCACTTGAGAATATTACTCCACAAGTAGAGGTAAAAAGCCGAAGAGTTGGAGGTTCAACTTTTCAGATTCCACAGGAAATTCGAGCTAGCCGAAAGGTAAGTCAAGGAATGAAGTGGCTAATTCAGTACTCCACCAAGCGAAATGGTAAGAGTATGGGCCAGAAAATGGCAGAAGAAATCATGGCCGCAGCTAAAGAAGAAGGCGCGGCATTTAAAAAGAAAGAGGATACCCATAGAATGGCTGAAGCAAACAAAGCGTTTGCTCATTTCAGATTCTAAAAGAGGATATAGCTAGGAACGATGGCAAAGAGAGATTTAAAATTCACGCGAAACATTGGAATTGCTGCACACATTGATGCAGGAAAGACCACAACTACAGAGCGTATCCTTTATTATGGTGGAGTAAGCCATAAGATAGGTGAGGTGCATGATGGCGCTGCTACCATGGATTGGATGGAGCAGGAGCAGGAAAGAGGTATTACCATTACTTCTGCAGCTACGACACTTAATTGGAATTATCGGGATCAAGTCTATCATGTTAATATCATTGATACTCCAGGCCACGTTGACTTCACGGTTGAGGTTAACCGTTCATTGCGTGTCTTAGACGGACTCGTCTTTTTGTTTAGTGCAGTTGATGGTGTAGAGCCTCAATCCGAAACTAACTGGCGTCTTGCGAACAACTACAACGTTCCGCGTATTGGCTTTGTGAACAAAATGGACCGTCAAGGTGCGGATTTCTTGAATGTGTGCAAGCAGGTTAGGGAAATGTTAGGTAGCCACGCACTCCCGCTCCAATTGAATATTGGTGCTGAGGAAGGTTTTGCCGGTGTGGTTGATTTGATCAACTTCAGAGGTATCACCTGGAATGAGGAGGACATGGGTATGACTTTTCAGGAAATTGATATACCTGCAGATATTATTGATGAAGCACGTGAACTTAGAGGGCAACTTCTTGAAGCTGTTGCTGAATTTGATGACACGTTGATGGAGAAGTATTTTGAGGATGAAAACTCATTAACTGAGCGTGAAATTCTCGATGCACTCCGTGAAGCTACTATTGCAGGAAAAGTTGTTCCAATGATGTGTGGGTCTGCCTTTAAGAATAAGGGCGTTCAAGCGATGCTCGATATGGTTATGGAGATTCTTCCTTCGCCCCTAGACACAGAAGCAGTAACTGGATATAATCCAAAGACAGATGCCGAAGAGTCTAGAAAGCCATCATCTGATGAGCCATTTGCTGCTTTAGCTTTTAAAATTGCCACTGATCCTTTTGTAGGACGTTTGTGTTTCACAAGATCTTATTCAGGAACTCTTTCTGCAGGCTCGTATGTTTTGAACACGAGAACTGGTAATAAAGAGCGTATATCTCGAATATTCCAAATGCATGCGAATAAACAAAACCAGATCCCTGAATTAGGATGTGGCGATATTGCTGCGCTTGTCGGATTTAAGGATATCAAAACAGGCGATACACTATGCGCTGAAGGCTCTCCTATAGTTTTAGAATCAATGGATTTTCCAGATCCAGTTATTGGTGTTGCTATTGAGCCAAAAACTCAAGCGGATGTCGATAAGATGGGCATGGCTTTAGGTAAGTTATCTGAGGAGGATCCAACATTAACGATTTACACTGACGAGGAGACTGGTCAAACTGTGTTAAGTGGTATGGGTGAGCTACACTTGGATATCATAATCGATAGGATGAGACGTGAGTTTAAGGTTGAGATAAACCAAGGTGCTCCTCAAGTCAATTATAAAGAATCAATCAAAGGATCAACTCAACATCGCGAGGTGTTCAAAAAGCAATCAGGTGGCCGTGGAAAGTTTGCGGATATTGTTGTGAATATTGAGCCAGGAGATCCTGAAAAACCAGGTTTGATTTTTGAAAATGCTGTTAAGGGTGGTAATGTTCCAAGAGAATTTGTGCCATCTGTTGAGAAGGGATTCAAAGAGGCCATGAAGAATGGTGTTCTTGCCGGTTATAACGTAGATAATTTAAAGGTCACGCTTCTAGATGGTTCTTTTCACGCGGTTGATTCGGATGCTTTGTCATTTGAGCTGTGTGCTAAAATGGCTTTTAAAGAGGCGCTTCCAAAATGTCAACCAATAATATTAGAACCTGTGATGAAGATTGAGGTGGTAACGCCTGAGCAGAACATGGGGGATGTAGTTGGTGATTTGAACAGAAGAAGAGGCGTTGTCGAAGGAATGGATGACAGAGCTGGGGCAAAGGTGATCAAGGGAAAAGTTCCATTATCTGAGATGTTTGGATATGTGACTCAACTGAGAACAATGTCTTCAGGTCGAGCAACCTCATCGATGGAGTTTGCACAATATGATGAGTGTCCTAAGAATATTTCTGAGACGGTTATCGCTGAAGTAAAAGGACGTAAGAATTAATTATAAAGAATATTCATTTAGTATAAAATGGCGCAACGAATCAGAATAAAGTTAAAGTCCTACGACCACAATTTGGTAGACAAGTCTGCTGAAAAAATTGTGAAGACGGTAAAAACTACCGGAGCTGTCGTAAGTGGACCGATTCCTCTGCCCACACAGAAGCAGATTTACACGGTGTTAAGATCGCCACACGTAAATAAGAAAGCTCGTGAGCAGTTCCAATTATCAAACTATAAGCGTCTAATGGACATTTATAGCAGCTCATCTAAAACAATCGATGCACTTATGGGCCTTGAGCTTCCAAGCGGTGTTGATGTGGAAATTAAAGTATAACCTAGTAAGCTTAGAAAATGTTAGGTATCATTGGAAAAAAGGTTGGAATGACGAGTGTTTTCTCTGAAGAGGGAAAGAACATTCCGTGTACCGTAATTGAGGCAGGTCCTTGTATAGTAACTCAAATCCGCACAGAGGATAAGGATGGCTATACAGCGACACAAATTGCTTTTGATGACGTGTCTGAAAAGAACTCAATTAAAAGTGCGAAAGGTCACTTTCAAAAGGCTGGAACAAACGTCAAGCGAAAGGTTGTCGAGTTTAGAGAATGGGAAGGTGATCATGTTGTAGGAGATTCAGTTGAAGTTGGAATTCTTGAAGAAGGCCAATTCGTAGATGTAGTAGGTACTTCAAAAGGTAAAGGCTTTCAAGGTGTTGTAAAGCGCCATGGTTTTGCTGGTGTTGGTGACGCTACTCACGGTCAGCACAATCGCTTAAGAGCTCCGGGTTCTATTGGAGCTTGTTCGACTCCATCTCGTGTTTTTAAAGGAATGCGAATGGCAGGTAGAATGGGTGGAGAGCGAGTTAAGATGATAAATCTTCAGATTGTCAAAGTACTTGCCGATAAAAATGTTGTGTTGGTTAAAGGAGCTGTTCCTGGACCAAAAGGATCTTATGTTATAATAGAGAAATAATGGAATTTGCAATACATAACATATCGGGTAAGGAGACTGGTAAAAAGGTCAAGCTTGATAAAGAGGTTTTCGGCATAGAGCCGAATGAGCATGCAGTTTATCTTGATGTCAAGCAGTATCTAGCGAATCAAAGACAAGGCACAAGTAAGGCGAAAGGCCGCGCTGAAGTGAGTTACTCAACTCGCAAGATCAAGAAGCAAAAGGGCACTGGAGGTGCGCGTGCAGGTAGTATTAAGAGTGGTGTGTTTGTTGGTGGTGGTCGAATTTTCGGTCCAGAACCAAGAGATTACGGCTTTAAATTGAACAAAAAAGTTAAGAGGTTAGCGCGTAAATCTGCCTTGTCAGCCAAAGTTGCTGCTTCAAATGTTCGTGTAATGGAAAACATTGACATGAACGCTCCCAAAACAAAGGCATATATAGATATGCTTATTGGTCTTCAGCTAGAGGATCAGAAGACACTACTAATTACGGATGATGTAAAGTCAAATGTGATTCTAAGTGCAAGAAATTATAAGAAAGCGAAAGTGGTTACTGCAGATAGCTTGAACACTTACGATATCATGAATGCAAATGTTCTTTTGCTTTGCGAAGGAGCTATTGCCAAGATAAATGACACTTTAAAGTAAGCAGAGATGAGCGTATTACTCAAGCCACTTATTACCGAAAAGATGACTGAACTCAGCGAAAAGCGTGGTCAGTATGGATTCATCGTTGAGCGAACTGCCAATAAGGTTGAAATTCGCAAAGCAGTAGAGGATCAATATAAAGTATCTGTAACATCCATTAATACAATGGTATATGCGGGTAAAACTAAAAAGCGTTTCACCAAGAGTGCTATCCTTTCTGGAAGAGGGAATCACTTTAAGAAGGCGATGGTTAAACTGGCTGAAGGAGACGTAATTGATTTCTACGCTAATATTTAAGAGAAGGAAAGATGGCAGTTAGAAAATTAAAACCGACAACTCCAGGACAACGATTCAAAGTCGTTAGTTCTTTCGATACAATAACTACAGATACGCCTGAAAAGTCGCTTCTTGTAGGAAAGAAAAAGTCTGGTGGTCGAAATAATACTGGTAAAATGACTGTGCGTCAGCGCGGTGGTGGTCACAAACAGCGTTATCGTATTATCGATTTTAAGAGAGATAAGCAGGATATGACTGCAACCGTGAAAACGGTTGAATACGATCCAAACCGAAATGCACGAATTGCATTAGTTGAGTATACTGACGGTGAGAAAAGATATATAATTGCTCCTGCAGGAATTCAAGTAGGTCAAGAGATAGTTTCTGGTTCATCAGCAGCTCCCGAAATTGGGAATACACTTATGTTGAATGATATGCCTCTAGGTACAATTGTTCATAATATTGAGTTGTATCCTGGTCAAGGAGGGAAATTTGCAAGAAGTGCTGGTACCTATGCACAGCTGACAGCTAAAGAGGGGAAATATGCGGTTTTGAAGATGCCAAGTGGTGAAGTCAGAATGGTATTATTAACCTGTAAAGCAACTGTTGGAACAGTCTCAAATTCTGACCACTTCCTAGAAAGAAGTGGAAAAGCTGGACGTACACGTTGGATGGGTCGCAGACCAAGAGTGAGAGGTGTTGCAATGAATCCAGTTGATCACCCTATGGGTGGTGGTGAAGGTCGAGCTTCTGGTGGTCATCCAAGATCAAGAAATGGTATTCCAGCAAAAGGATATAAAACGAGGGCTAAGAAAAAGCCAACGAATAAGTTTATCGTAGAAAAACGAAAGAAATAATTAGGCATGAGTAGATCACTTAAAAAGCCGCCATTTGTGCACTATAAACTTCAGCAAAGAGCTGAAGAAGCACAGGGTTCTGGAAAGAAGAGCGTAATCAAAACATGGAGTCGTGCTTCAATGATTACTCCTGAATTTGTAGGGCTTACAATTGCAGTTCACAATGGAAAAAAGTTTATCCCTGTTTATGTCACTGAAAACATGGTTGGCCACAAGCTCGGTGAGTTTGCTCCGACCCGTAATTTCAGAGGTCACTCAGGTAATAAAAAGAAGAAATAATTGAGTCATGGGAATTCGAAAGCATAATATGGCCGAAAGGATGAAAGAGGAGAAAAAGAGCCTCTATATCGCAAGTTTGCGAAATTGTCCTACTTCGCCTAGAAAAATGAGATTGGTTGCTGACTTGGTTCGAGGTATGGATGTGGCTAAGGCCTCTGCAGTCTTGCAATTCACAAAGAAGCATGCTGCAAGAGATCTAGAGAAGCTATTGAGATCGGCAATTTCAAATTTTGAGCAAAAATCTGGAGAGCGCTGGGAAGAGGCTGATTTAATTATCAAAGAAATATCAGTAGATGGTGGAAGAGTTCTCAAGAGAATTCAACCGGCACCTCAGGGAAGAGCATTTCGAATTCGCAAGAGATCCAATCATGTGACTATGATTTTGGATTCGGCTAATCCGAATTTCGTAGCTCAAGGAAATATTAATGAAACTACAGAAACCGTAGCTTAATGGGACAGAAGACAAATCCAATCGGTAATAGACTAGGGTTCATCAGAGGATGGGACTCGCAATGGTATGGTGGAAAAGACTTTGGTGATAAACTTGCTGAAGATGCTAAAATCCGCGAATATATCTATGCTAGATTAAAAAGTGCAAGCGTTTCGCACATCGTTATTGAACGAACGATGAAACTAGTGACCGTTACCATAAATACGGCTAGACCAGGAATAATTATTGGAAAAGGTGGTCAAGAAGTTGATAAGCTGAAAGAGGAGTTGAAGAAACTTACCGGTAAGGAAGTTCAAATCAATATTTATGAAATTAAAAGACCAGAGCTAGACGCGAAACTTGTGGCTGACGCTATTGCACGACAAATTGAAGGTAGAATTTCATTTAGGAGAGCAGCGAAGATGTCTGTTGCCTCGACTATGAGAATGGGTGCCGAAGGTGTTAAGGTAATGATAAGTGGTCGATTGAATGGGGCAGAAATGGCTCGTACAGAACAGTACAAGGACGGCCGTACACCTTTGCATACATTCCGTGCGGACATTGATTATGCATTGTCAGAAGCCCACACTACTTATGGTAGAATTGGAGTGAAAGTTTGGATTTGTAAGGGCGAGGTATACGGAAAACGAGATTTATCATCATCAGTTGGATCTGGAACTCCTAATAAGGGTAAAGGGCCAGACGCAGGTCGTGGTGGTAATAGAGGTAATAGAAGAAAGCCAAACGCTTAAATATTTGAGTAATGTTATCACCGAAGAAGACAAAACATAGAAAGCAGCAAAAGGGCAGGATCAAGGGGAATGCTCAAAGAGGTAGCCAGTTGGCCTTTGGAACGTTTGGTATCAAAAGTTTGGATATGGGCCGTTTGACATCACGTCAAATAGAAGCTGCTCGTATTGCAGTTACTAGATATATGAAGCGTGAAGGTCAGGTCTGGATTAGAATATTTCCTGATACGCCAATTACGAAGAAACCAGCCGAGGTTCGTATGGGTAAAGGTAAGGGTGCGTTAGATCATTGGGCGGCCAAGATCGAACCAGGAAGAATGCTATTTGAAGTGGAGGGTGTAAGTCAAGGAGTAGCCAAAGAGGCTCTTCGATTGGCAGCTCAAAAGTTACCGGTAGTGACAAAATTTTGTGTAAGAAGAGATTACTCTGAAGATTAAAAAGGAATAGAATGAAGTCATCAGTGATTCGGGAAATGACTACCGAGGAAATAGAAGATAGGTTGATCGATGAAAAATCAACATTGGCTAAGTTGAAAATGCAGCATGCAATTTCTCCCTTAGAGAATCCATTGGTTTTGCGCGAACGTAAAAATGGCGTTGCGCGTTTGATGACCGAATTAACCAGAAGATCAAACGAAGCTTAAGATATAGATCATGTCTGAAAGAAATTTAAGAAAAGAACGAATAGGAATTGTTACCAGTAACAAAATGGAAAAATCCATAGTAGTTACGGTATCGCGTAAAATGAAGCATGCCACGTATGGTAAGTTCGTGAACGTATCAAAAAAATTCATTGCTCATGATGAGAAGAATGAGTCAGGAATTGGAGATACTGTTCGTATAATGGAAACTCGACCGATTAGCAAGCGAAAGTGCTGGCGAATGGTGGAAGTAGTTGAAAAAGCTAAATAATCAAGTAGATGTTACAGCAAGAATCACGAATGAAAGTGGCCGATAATAGCGGTGCAAAGGAAGTCCATTGCATACGAGTATTAGGCGGTACAAAAAGACGATATGCGAGCATCGGTGACTTGGTAGTTGTTTCTGTGAAACATGCTCTTCCGGCTGGCAATATTAAAAAGGGTACGGTTAGCCGTGCTGTTGTTGTTCGAACGAAAAAAGAGGTGAGACGCAGCGATGGGTCGTATATCAGATTTGACGAAAATGCAGTAGTTCTTTTGAGTGCTACTGGAGAGATGAGAGGAACCCGAATATTCGGCCCTGTTGCTCGAGAGCTTCGTGAGAAGCAGTTTATGAAAATTGTGTCATTAGCACCTGAAGTGCTTTAAATGATAAATGAAATGCAAAACAAGTTGCACATAAAGAAGGGAGACCAAGTGATTGTGATCTCTGGAAATGAAAAAGGAAACCCAGGCCGAGTGCTTGAGGTTGATAAGACCAAAATGCGCGCAATCGTTGAAGGGTTAAACATGATGTCAGTTCACACAAAACCAAATGCGGCTAACCCCGATGGAGGTATTGTCAAAAAAGAAGGTTCGATTCATATTTCAAACCTTCAGCATGTTGATCCAAAAGATGGTAAGCCATGTCGTATTGGCCGCAAGGTTGACGATAAAGGAGTAAAGGTTAGATTTTCAAAAAGATCAGGGGAGGTTATCAAATGAGTAAGTACACACCAAGACTGAAAAACGACTATAGAGATAGAATCGCGCCAGGTTTGAAGGAGCGTTTTCAATATAGTTCAGTAATGCAGGTTCCTCGCTTAACGAAGATTGTCTTAAGCCAAGGTTTGGGAGACGCTACGGCCGATAAGAAGATTATCGAAAACGCGTTGACCGAGATGACAACAATTAGCGGACAGAAAGCAATTGTAACTTACGCTAAAAAGGACGTCTCAAACTTCAAGTTAAGAAAAGGCATGCCTATCGGAGCTAAGGTTACTCTTCGCGGAGATATGATGTATGAATTCCTAGATAGGTTTGTTTCAGTAGCATTGCCAAGGACAAGAGACTTTAGAGGAATTAACCCGAAAGGATTCGATGGAAGAGGTAATTATAACTTGGGTATCAAGGAACAAATTATATTTCCTGAGATTGATATAGATAAGATTAGTCGAGTTTCTGGTATGGACATCACCTTGGTTACATCAGCAAACACGAATGAAGAAGCATTTGAACTTTTAAAAGAGTTCGGTTTACCGTTCAAAAAATAAGACATGGCAAAAGAATCAATGAAAGCCAGAGAGCGAAAGCGTCAGCATCTAGTAGATCAGTATGCGGATAAAAGAGCTCAATTAAAGGCGGAAGGAAGATGGGAAGATTTTCAGAAGCTACCAAAGAACTCATCTCCTGTAAGATTGCACAATAGGTGTAAACTAACAGGAAGACCAAGAGGTTATATGCGTCAATTCGGAGTGTCCAGAGTGACTTTCAGAGAAATGGCAAACAAAGGATTAATCCCAGGAGTTTCAAAAGCAAGCTGGTAATCCAGATTAAGTAAAGAGAAATGGCAGTAACAGATCCAATAGCAGATTATTTAACCCGTTTGAGAAACGCAATGAGGGCAAGTCACCGAGTTGTTGATATTCCTTCATCTGGGGTGAAAAGAGAAATCACTAAGATTTTATTCGAAAAAGGATACATTCTTAGTTATAAGTTCGAAGAAATTGGTCATCAAGGCAACATCAAAATTGCCTTAAAGTATGATAAGATGACCAAGTCTTCAGCGATAAAAGATTTACAAAGAATTAGTAAGCCCGGACTTAGAAAATATCGAGGAGCAGACAATCTGCCTCGTGTTTTGAACGGTTTAGGGATTGCAATTCTGAGTACGTCAAAAGGAGTTATGAGTGATAAAGAAGCACGTCAGCAAAAAGTTGGCGGTGAAGTTCTTTGTTATGTTTATTAATAGATTACAACTAGTAGAAAATGTCACGAATAGGAAATGCACCAGTAACAATACCAGCCGGGGTTGAAGTTAGTTTCAACGATGGTGAAGTAGTTGTTAAGGGTTCAAAAGGCGAGTTAAGACAGGCTATTGATACTTGTGTTAGCGTTAGCATCGAAGGATCAGAAGTTACCTTCTCGCGTGAATCCAATCATAAAGATCATCGCTCAAAGCATGGTCTGTACAGATCATTGGTCAATAACATGGTTGAGGGTGTGTCTAAAGGATATACTGTTAAGCAAGAACTTGTTGGTGTTGGCTATAGAGCTTCGGTTTCTGGTCAAAAACTCGAGCTTGCCTTGGGCTACTCGCATAATGTAGTGTTCCAATTGCCTTTAGAGATTAAGGCGCAAGCTGAACAAGAGAGAGGAAAGAATCCAATCATAACCCTCGAGTCGCATGATAAACAATTGATAGGGGCAGTTGCTGCGAAAATTCGCTCTCTAAGAAAGCCTGAACCATACAAAGGAAAGGGTATCAGATTCGTTGGCGAACAAATAAGAAGAAAAGCTGGTAAATCAGCATCTAAATAAGAATTAGGATGGCATTAACTAAACCAGAAAGAAGAGCGCGAATTAAGAAACGCATTCGAAAAACTATCACTGGAACCAGTGAGACTCCGCGTCTATCAGTCTTTAGAAGTAATAAAGAGATTTATGTACAACTAATAGATGATGTAAGTGGCAAGACTTTAGCGTCAGCAACCTCTCTTGGAGATAAGGATGCGCACAAAGGATCTAAGCTTGAACAGGCTAGTATAGTTGGAAAGAAGATTGCTGAGGCAGCGAAAATAGCTGGTCATGAATCTGTGGTTTTTGACCGCAACGGTTATTTGTATCATGGTCGCGTCAAGTCATTGGCGGAGGCTGCAAGAGAAAATGGATTAAAATTCTAAGTCACTAATGGCGAGCGAAAACATAAAAAGAGTAAAATCAAGCGAAATCGAGTTAAAAGATCGTTTGGTCGAAGTAAGACGTGTTACCAAGGTAACTAAAGGTGGTAGAGCATTTGGTTTCTCTGCAGTAGTTGTTGTCGGAAACGAGAATGGTGTTGTAGGGCATGGCCTTGGAAAAGCGAAAGAAGCTACCAGTGCCATCGAGAAAGCAATAGATGACGCGAAGAAGAATTTAATAAAGGTTCCGATCGTACGAGGTACCGTTCCTCACGAGCAGGTGGGGCGATTTGGAGGAGCGCATATATTTCTAAAGCCTGCTGCACATGGTACGGGAGTTATTGCCGGTGGTGCAATGAGAGCTGTTCTCGAGAGTGTTGGCGTTACAGATGTCTTGGCAAAATCTAAGGGTTCATCTAATCCCGCCAATGTTGTGAAAGCTACCATAGAAGCATTGACTCAATTGAGAGATGCCTCAACAGTTGCACGTCACAGAGGAGTAAGTCTAGATATCGTTTATAACGGATAAGAATCATGTCAAAGATCAAAATAACAAAGGTCAAGTCTGCAATTAGACGACCAGGTAAGCAAAAGGCAACATTGGTTGCACTTGGCTTAAATAGAATGAACTCGACTGTCGAAAAAGAAGCTACCCCCCAGATTCTGGGAATGGTAGCTAAGGTTCGACACTTAATAACTGTTGAAGAAGTAAAGTAACCTAGAATGGACTTAAGTAATTTAAAGCCTGCAAAAGGCTCGGTAAGAACGAACAAGAGACTCGGAAGAGGTGAAGGTTCTGGTTCTGGAGGAACAGCTTCACGTGGACACAAGGGTGCTAAGTCGAGAAGCGGATACTCCAAGAAGGTAGGTTTTGAAGGTGGGCAAATGCCCCTTCAAAGAAGAGTTCCTAAATTTGGATTTAAGAATCCGAATAGAGTTGTCTATTCTGGTATTAATTTGGATACGATTCAGAAACTTGCTGAAGACAATAAAGTAAATGAAATAACTCCGGAATTCTTGCGAGAAAAGTCACTTGCGGGCAAGAAGGATTTAATCAAAATATTAGGTCGCGGAGAACTTAGCTCCAAGCTATCAGTAACAGCCCATGCATTTTCAAAATCTGCAACTACGGCTATTGAGGGTAAAGGTGGTTCGGCAACGATCGTTGAATAATAGTAATGAAGAGACTAGTAGAAACATTTCAGAACATTTGGAAGATCGAAGATCTGAGGGTGCGTATAATTAACACACTTGGTCTCTTATTGATTTATCGATTAGGTTCGTTCGTTGTGCTTCCAGGGGTAGACCCTGGTGTGCTCAATGAGTTGAACTCAGGCGCTCAAGGATTAGCGGCACTATTAAACATTTTTGCCGGAGGAGCCTTTAGTAGAGCCTCAATATTCGCCTTAGGAATCATGCCATACATCTCTGCGTCTATTGTTATGCAATTGATGGGTATTGCAGTTCCAGCGATACAGAAAATGCAGAAAGAGGGTGAAAGTGGGCGAAAGCGCATTAATCAGTGGACACGTTTGTTGACCATTATTATTACACTAGTGCAGGCTCCAAGTTTCATTTCATCTCAGATTCCAGCCCAGGCGGTAGTTGGTGGAGACGCTAGCTTATTCTCCTTTTGGGGAATCAGCACTGTGCTTTTGCTTGTCACGGGAACCGTGTTTGTGATGTGGTTAGGTGAACGTATTACCGAAAAGGGAATAGGTAACGGAATTTCAATGATTATTATGATTGGAATTATTGCCCAGTTGCCAAGTTCTTTTGCTTTTGAAATATCGGCAAGAATGCAAGGTGGTGGCTTTGTTATGCTCCTAGTTGAAATGGTTTTCTTGCTACTTGTTACAATTGCGACTGTTGCACTAGTGCAAGGAACAAGAAGAATTCCAGTGAACTTCGCTAAGAAAGTAGTCGGGAATAAACAGTACGGTGGCGCTCGCCAATATATCCCACTTAAAGTGAATGCAGCGGGTGTAATGCCTATCATTTTTGCGCAGGCCCTTATGTTCTTACCTATGACTCTTGCCGGGCTTTGGAGCTCTGATGCGACAACAGGTATCGCCTCGGCTGTGGGTGACCCGACTAGCTTTTGGTACAATTTCTTAACTTTCGTTCTTATTATTGCATTTACGTATTTCTATACTGCAATAACAGTGAATCCAAACCAAATGGCTGAGGATTTAAAGCGGAATGGAGGATTCATTCCTGGTGTTAAACCCGGTAAAAAAACGAGTGAGTTCTTAGATAATATTCTATCGAGAATAACATTACCAGGATCGGTTTTCCTAGGAATTGTGGCGATATTGCCCGCATTTGCTATGATAGCTGGTGTATCTCAAGGATTTGCATTGTTTTTTGGTGGTACATCTCTATTGATTATGGTTGGAGTAATTCTTGATACACTTCAGCAAGTAGAAAGCCATTTGTTGATGAGACATTATGATGGATTAATGAAATCTGGTAAAATAAAAGGAAGATCTTCTTCAGCCTTCGGAATGGCTGGATAAGAGATGAGATGGGTATGTTGAGAGGGAAAAGCGAGGATGAAATCGCGCTAGTTAGAGAGAGTTCTTTACTTGTTGGAAAAACCTTAGCTGAGGTAGCTAGTTTAATCAAACCTGGTGTCACACCATTAGAGTTGGATAGACGAGCATTCGAATTCATTTCGGATCATAAAGCTGTTCCAGGGTTTCTCAATTTTAATGGTTTTCCGAACAGTTTGTGCATTTCAAAGAATGAAGCAGTTGTGCATGGTATTCCAGATAAAAAGCCCCTTGTAGATGGTGACATCTTATCGGTTGATTGTGGAGTGTTGATGAATGAGTTTTATGGAGATTCAGCCTATACCTTTCCCGTTGGTGAGGTCAGTTCTGAAGTTCTGGGTCTTTTGGAAACAACTAAAAGATCATTGTATAAAGGAATTGAACAAGCTGTTGCTGGAAATAGAGTAGGAGATATTGGATTTGCTGTTCAAGAAGAAGCCGAATCGAGAGGTTACGGTGTAGTTCGAGAATTAGTAGGTCACGGTCTTGGAAGGAAATTACATGAGCCCCCTGAAGTTCCAAATTTTGGAAAAAGAGGTCGAGGAACTAAATTGATCGATGGGTTAGTCATTGCCATAGAGCCAATGATAAATCTTGGCAGAAAAGAGGTTAATCAACATCGAGATGGATGGACGATTGTATCAAAGGATGGGAAACCGTCAGCTCATTATGAGCATACGTTAGTTGTAAGAAAAGGAAAAGCAGAGGTGCTTTCAACATTTGAATATATAGAAGAGAAATTAAAAGAATTAGTATAAAGAGTAAATGGCAAAACAAGCTTCAATAGAGCAGGACGGCACCATAACAGAGGCATTATCAAATGCGATGTTTCGTGTAGAGTTAGAAAATGGGCATGTAATAACCGCGCATATTTCTGGCAAAATGCGGATGCATTACATTAAAATCCTACCTGGTGACAAAGTGAAAGTTGAAATGTCACCATACGATTTATCTAAGGGAAGAATAACGTACAGATATAAATAAGCTGGATTATGAAAATCAGAGCATCAGTAAAGAAAAGGTCTGCTGACGACAAAATCGTGAAACGTAAGGGTCGCGTTTATGTCATCAACAAGAAGAATCCAAAACATAAACAAAGACAAGGTTAAAAAATTAAGTTATGGCTCGTATAGCAGGTATAGACTTACCAAGAAATAAAAGAGGCGAGATTGGGTTGACCTACATCTTCGGAATTGGTCGTTCACGCGCCCAAGAAATCCTAAAGTCAAGTAAAGTTGATTGGGATAAGAAGGTTTCAGAGTGGAATGACGATGAGTTGGCATTAATACGACAATACATCAATGAGCATTTCAAGACTGAAGGTGCACTTAGATCAGAAGTTCAGTTGAATATCAAGCGTATGATGGATATCGGTTGTTACCGAGGAATTCGTCACAGAACTGGGCTCCCATTAAGAGGTCAGCGAACGAAGAATAATAGTAGAACTCGAAAGGGTAGAAGAAAGACAGTTGCTAACAAGAAGAAGGCAACTAAATAATTAATAATCAATACGTTTTCCATGGCGAAGACTCAGACAAAGAAGAAGAAGGTAAAAGTTGATGCAGTAGGTGAAGCGCATATACACGCTTCATTTAATAACATCATCATTTCATTGACAAATGTTAATGGAGAGGTGATATCCTGGTCATCAGCCGGTAAGATGGGCTTTAGGGGTTCTAAGAAGAACACTCCTTATGCTGCCCAAATGGCTGCCGCAGATTGTGGTAAGGTTGCACACGATGCAGGCTTGCGTAAAGTAAAGGTGTTCGTAAAAGGACCTGGTTCAGGTCGTGAAAGTGCAATCAGAAGTTTAGCAAACATCGGTATCGAGGTTTCTGAAATTATGGATGTAACGCCTATGCCACACAATGGCTGCAGACCGCCCAAAAGAAGAAGAGTTTAATTTTTAGTTAAAGAAGAAATGGCAAGATACAGAGGACCTAAGTCCAAAATAGCCAGAAAGTTTCGTGATCCGATTTTCGGTCCAGACAAGGCATTAGAACGTAAGAACTACGGCCCAGGTCAGCATGGCCCGAACAAAAGGAGAATGAAGCAATCGGAATATGCGATTCAGCTTCAAGAGAAGCAAAAGGCGAAGTATACCTATGGTATTCTGGAACGTCAGTTTTCCAACTTATTTAAGGAGGCTAACAGACGTAAAGGAATTACGGGTGAGACGCTACTGATTCTTTGTGAGTCAAGATTGGATAATACTGTTTTCAGATTGGGTATATCCCCAACAAGAAGCGGTGCTAGACAATTAGTTGGACACAGACATGTAACTGTAAATGGTAACGTGGTGAACATTCCGTCATATCAGTTGCAGCCAGGCGATAAGGTAGCGGTAAGGGCGAAATCAAAGTCTCTAGAAGCTGTAACTAACTCCGTTGCTTCAAGCAATGTAAAGAGTTACTCTTGGTTGGAATTTGATTCGAATGATCTTAGTGGAACATTCATCACTCCACCAACACGCGAGCAAATTCCGGAGAATATCCGTGAACAATTGATCGTTGAACTTTACTCTAAATAAATCGATATAAAAATCATTGGATAGAAGCACAAATGTTGAATTGCACTTCTTCAAGCAATTTAAACGAAGCAACTTAGATCCAATCAAAACTGAAGAATAGATTATGGCAATACTAGATTTTCAACGTCCGGACAAAGTAATAATGATTCAAGCTGATGACTTTAAGGGTCAGTTTGAATTCCGACCACTAGAACCAGGATACGGCATCACTATCGGAAATGCCTTAAGAAGAATTTTACTTTCTTCTTTGGAAGGTTTCGCAATCACAGCGATTAAGGTAGAAGGCGCAGATCACGAATTCAGCACCTTAAAAGGTGTTATTGAAGATGTGACTGAAATTGTACTCAACCTAAAGGAAGTGCGTTTCAAGCAGCAGATTAAGGAAGAAGAAACCGAAAAGGTGCGTATTAAAGTATCAGGTCAAGATGCCTTTAAAGCAGGAGACATTGGTAAATTTACTAGCTCTTTCCAGGTGTTAAATCCTGACCACATCATTTGTCATATGGATAAGTCTGTGAACCTTGAAATAGAAATATCTATAGGGAAAGGTCGTGGATATGTGCCGTCAGAAGAGAATAAAACTTCAAATGCAGCACTTGGAACTATTTTCTTAGATTCTATTTTTACGCCAATAAGAAACGTTCGATATACCATTGAAAACTATCGTGTAGAGCAGAAGACTGACTACGAAAAGTTGATTTTTGATATTGACACGGATGGTTCGGTGCATCCTAAGGATGCGCTGAAAGAAGCGGCCAAAATTTTAATTCATCACTTCATGTTATTCTCTGATGAGCGGATTACGCTTGATCAGGTTGAAAAGAAAGCCGAAGAAGAGTTAGATGAAAATACGCTTCACATGCGTCAATTGTTAAAGACTAAGTTGGTGGATATGGATCTTTCTGTCAGAGCGCTAAATTGCTTGAAAGCAGCGGATGTAGAAACACTTGGCGATCTTGTAACATTTGAGAAGAATGATCTACTAAAGTTCAGAAATTTCGGTAAGAAATCTCTTACAGAATTGGAAGACTTAGTTCAACTCAAAGGTTTGAACTTCGGAATGAACGTGGGTAATTACCTATCAGAAAAAGATTAATAACGCTTCAATTATTTGAGCAATGAGAAATCAGAATAAAATCAATCAACTTAGCCGAACATCATCGCATAGAAAAGCAATGATGTCTAATATGGCTGCGTCTCTGATTGAGCACAAACGAATAAGCACTACTCTAGCAAAGGCGAAAGCATTGAGAGGGTATGTAGAGCCTTTGATAACTAAATCTAAGAATGACTCGACTCATTCTAGAAGAATGGTTTTTAGAAAGCTGCAAAATAAAGAGGCCGTGACTGAACTTTTCAGAGAGGTCGCTCCTAAGATTGCCGCTCGTCCAGGTGGTTATACTCGTATTATCAAGACAGGCTTCAGACAAGGTGATGCTGCCGAAATGTGTATTATAGAATTAGTTGATTTCAATGAGATTTACACAACTGATACTAAA
>Ga0257120_1000810_pt1 | contig 22252 bp, 17 predicted proteins | sample SI106_10metaG_FD_190153 | JGI IMG/M metagenome (GOLD analysis project Ga0257120, IMG submission 190153) | Marine microbial communities from Saanich Inlet, British Columbia, Canada - SI106_10 | ecosystem: Environmental > Aquatic > Marine > Inlet | place: Canada: British Columbia | collected... | reverse complement strand
AAGGGGAAGCGCCTTAAAATTTCTTCCACTGCGTCGCTGACAGTAATGTCTCCTGAAGAAATTTGCAGCCTATGCTTCTCGTTGCGAGCCAAAAACAAAAACACAAATCCGAGTAAATTAACCACAGTATCCACACCGGCAATAAATACCTGAATGGACAGCTTAATCGCCTCTTCTCTGGTCAGGCGGCGGCCATTGGTCTCTGTATTAACCATGCGGCTAAGCATATCTGTGCCATCAGTACCCATGCGCTCGTCCACATAGGGGGCAATATAATCCTTCAGATTTTGCAGTGCGTCGGCAAAGGTAATAGTGCCATCCGGTCTAATCAGCTGATCAGTCCAGTACTTGGTCTGGGGAATATCATCTTCCGGCAGATTCATCATCGACAGAAATACGCGAATCGGCAGAATGTCAGCAAAATCTCTGGTGAAATTACATTCCCCTTTATCCACAAAGCCATCGATCAGGCTGGTCACAATACCGCGAATATCATCACCCATGGCATTGATCGCCGCCGGAGCCATACTGTGATTTAAGGTCTTGCGATAAAAATGATGTTCCGGGGGATCGATAGTGGTGGGCAGCAAACCATGATCAGCACTGTGGCTTTTGGGCAGGATAATACTGCGGCTGGAAAATCTGCTGTAGTCGGTCAGTATCTCTTCAATGATGGACGTTCTTGTGGGCAGCCAATGGCCTTCATTTTCCTGGGTCCAAACCAGAGGGCAGGACTCGTCCTCTTGCAATAATGTGGCCCAGGCTTCGTGGAAGTCTTTATCAATGCCCGGCGGGGCGTACATATTAAAGTCTCGAACCAGGTGCTCTGGAACATGCTCAGGTAATGTTTCAGTGCTCATTCAAGCCTCCAATAAGTTCTACCCCAGCCTCACAGAATGGGCCGCATCTGCGGTGACCACAGTGCCCGCCATATAACTTGCAGCATTACTGGCTAACAGCAAAATCGTACCATCCAGTTCAGATAACTGCCCTGCTCGTCCCAGTGGTAGATTCGCCAGATCAGCTTTGCCTTGCTCTGTCTCATAATAGTCAGCCACCAGATCCGTATGCAAAAAACCCGGCGCCAATGCATTAACCCGGATGCCATGCTCCACCAGCTCGTGCCCCATGACAGCAGTCAGCTGATTGACCGCACCTTTAGAGGCACTATAATGGGTCAGACCCTTAAATGAAGACACCGCACAGATCGAGGAAATATTAATAATATTGCCACCAATGCCCGCGGCTAACATGCGCTGCGCGCCTTCCTGGCCCAGATTAAACACCCCTTTAACATTCACATTCAGCACATGGTCCCAGTTGCCCTCCTCCATCTCGACAAAGGGTTGACGACCTGTGGCACCGGCATTGCTAAAGATAATATCCGGCGTACCAAATTCCTTCTCGGCAAGATCAAAGCCTGCTTTGACCGAAGCGCGATCGGTCACATCCATGGCCACTGCCAGAGCTTTGCCGCCCTTGGCCCTAATACTCTCAGCAAGGTTCTCCAACAGATCTACTCTCCGTGCAGCACAGACTACTGCAACACCATTATCTGCAAGCAATTTAGCGATATGCTCTCCCAAACCACTGGATGCACCGCTGACCATTGCCACTCTGCCCTTCACGGAAAATAGTTTATCTATCACGGAATTCACCTTTTTATTATTTTTAAATTAAAACTGCAGAGATTAGAATTGCACTCGCTTGGTAAAGCCACCATCAATCACCACATTGGTGCCAGAGGTGTAGGCTGACAATGGGCTCAGCAGCAGAGCCACCTGCACACAGACTTCTTCAGCGGTGCCCATGCGACCTGCAGGAATCATGGCCACAGTAGACTCATAGATTTCTGGCATTGCGGCTTTAATCTGATCCCAGGCACCACCATCAATAAAGATCGGGCCCGGGCTTACGGTATTAACCCGAATACCCATAGGCGCCAGATCCTGAGCCAGATTGCCGAAGTAGTTGAGCAGTGCGGCTTTCATCGCGCCATAGGGCACAGCACCGGCGAAGGCTTCCAGAGAAGCGGTAGAACCAATGCTGACAATAGAGCCACAGTCAGATTTTTCCAGATGGGGCTTAGCTGCATTAACCGCTTTCCAACTGGCCAGAACATCGGCTTCAAAATTGCTGCGCCATCCGGATTCCTCTGCATCAGCGCCACCGGCACTGACATTGGCGACAAAGCCATCGACGCCACCTAGGGCATCGGCACAGTTGCCCACCCAGGCTTCCAGTGAAGCAGAGTCAGTGACATCAACCACTTCACCATGGGCTTTTACGCCCATGGCTTTAATAGTATCTACCGCAGCGTTTACCTCATCGGCATTGCGCGCACAGATACCTACATTACAGCCCTCGGCGGCCAGTGTTTTTGCCAGGGCAAAACCAATGCCCTTAGATGAACCGGTAATCAAAACTGATTTATTCTTTAATTGCAGATCCATAATGATCGCTCCTTATTATTGGTTTTATATGGCGTCAAATTTCAAATTGCATATAGCGTGACAGGTGAGAATCTCGCGATCCAAACATCACACCAATAGCCGCCAAGCGTTTAAAATAATGACCGACACTAAACTCGTCGGTCGTGCCTATTCCTCCGTGCAGCTGTATCGCATTGTGCGACACATACCGCCCTGCCTTGCCCACCTTTGCTTTGAGAGCGGCAACACATTGCTGTGCATCCTCAGAGCCGTTATCTAATTTCCAGGCCGTGGCCATTAGCAGTGATCTGGTTAATTCAATGTCCATATACATATCTGCCATGCGGTGACGCAACACTTGAAAGCTGGAAATTGACTGGCCAAATTGTTTGCGCTGTTTGGTGTAATCTACTGTGGCATTGAGCAATGCATCCATTGCGCCCACAGCTTCAGCACAGACGGCCACTATGGCTCTTGAGAAAATTGGTTCCGCCAGCTCAGAAAACTCACCGGCAACGCCCACCAGAGCCTGAGCATCCAATGCAACATTGTCCAACTGCAATTCACAGGCCGAGCGTCCATCATAGGTTTTATAGTTTTTGCAGCTCAGTCCTGGAGCATTTTTAGGCACCGCAAATAGGCTGATGCCCGCAGCGGAATCCAATACATCGTTGCCAGTGCGAGCCGTCACTAGAAATAGATCGGCCTCGGGGCCATTGAGCACAACCGCCTTGTGGCCATTGAGCAGGTAGCCATTGGCAGCCACTTCAGCCTTGGCTGCTACATACTGAGGGTTGGCCATATGGCCTTCCTCCAGGTAGGCCAGCGCCCCCTGCAACTCTCCGGCCATTAGCCCGGCGAGATACTGTTGTTTTATCGCAGTCTGCCCACCGGCCTCAAGCAAGCCGCCCACCAGCACCACAGATTCCAGATAGGGCTCCAGCACCAGATACTTGCCAAACTGCTCGCACAGAATCATGGTCTCCAGGGCGCCACCACCAAAGCCACCGGCCTCTTCCTCAAAGGTCATGGCCAGCCAGCCCAGGTCTGCAAACATCTGCCACTGCTCGGCATTAAAGCCAGCATCCCGAGCAAGCGCAGCCTGACGGTTTTCGAAGCTGTAGTTTTCGCGCAGGTACTTGTCTGCACTGTCGTGCAACATGGTCTGTTCTTCGCTGTATTCAATAAACATGCAATAACCCCACTACAGCCGCAGAACTCGTTTAGCGATAATATCTCGCTGAATTTCTGCCGAGCCTCCATAAATAGTTGAGGCGCGATTATTAATATATTCGGCCATGGTGGTCAGGCCACAGTCGGGGCCTATGGTGTCGCCCTGATAGCTTGGCTGCAGAGCATCCAACTGCTTAACCAGCGCATGTTCACCCATTACTTCCAGACTTAATTCATTAAAGCGCTGACCAATCTCTGTGCCCACCACCTTGGTCAGGGACGACAGTGCTCCGGCATTACCACCTGCCTCAAAGGCGCCCTTAACCCGCAGCTCAGTATATTCAAGGGCCAGTGCGTCCACCGCAATATCGGCCAGCTTGGCGGTAAATACAGGGTTCTGGCTCCACAGCTGGTTATCAGCATCGCGCTGAGAGTTTGCCTGCTTGTTGATTTTGGCCATTTGTTTTTTATGGTCGATGGTAAAATTGTGGCCTCCGCGCTCAAATTCCAGCAGCGACTTGGCTACATCCCAACCCTGGTTTTCTTGCCCTAGAAGATTGCTCGCGGGAACCCGCACATTGTCAAAAAACACTTGGCACTGCTCAACGGTGCCATCCAGGCCAACAATAGGTTCGACCTGAAGGCCCTGAGAATCCATATCCACCAATATAAAACTGATGCCAGCCTGGGGGCGTCCCTCTTTTGAGGTTCTCACCAGACAGAAAATTTTATTGCTGTGCTGAGCATAGCTAGTCCAGATTTTTGAACCATTGATTAAGTAGTCGTCTCCATCCCGCACCGCAGAAGTAATCAACGATGCCAGGTCAGAGCCGGCACCGGGCTCGGAGTAGCCCTGGCACCACATGTCTTCGCCGGAGAGTATTCTCGGCAAGTAATAGTCTTTTTGCTGCTCAGTACCGTGGAGCATCAGCATAGGCCCCAGCATCTGCAAACCCATTGCGGGTAACGAGGGTGCATTGGCCAGCTTGCACTCCTCCTGAAAGATATAACGCTGATTGAGCGTCCAGCCTGTTCCGCCGTATTCCGCGGGCCAGTCTGGCGCAATCCAACCCTGACTATGCAGCGCCCGGTGCCATTTCATAGTGGCATCGTAATCCGCAAATACACTGGTCATCAGCTCACCGGCACGCACAATATCTGGCGTCAGCGCGCGCTCAAGAAAGGCTCGGACTTCTTCGCGGAACAGGTTATCGGTCATAGATTATCTCGGTTGAAAATTTAACGACTGCAACATAAACAAACAGCCTTGTTTTTATTTTATGGTCAATAGCAAACTATTGCAACGAAATCCCGGCTAGCCATGAGTTGTTCTGGTTCAGCAAAAATATTATCCCTCTGCCTGCACAGTCTGTTTAATTTGTTGCCGCAGTACATCTTTGCGCACCTTGCCCGATGCGGTTTTTCCCAATTCACTGCAAAACTCCAGCCGCTGAGGCCACTTTTGTTTGGCCAGCCCGCTGCGCTCTAGAAATGGCTTGAGCTCCGATAGGGTAAACTGTGCTGAATCTCGGGTGACCAGAAAAGCACAGACTCCCTCGCCCAGCCTCTGGTGCGGCATGGACACCACGGCTGCCTCAGAGATCAACTGGTGCTGATGCAGTACATCTTCGATTTCCCTAGCGGAAATATTTTCACCGCCGCGGATAATAATGTCCTTCTTGCGATCGGTGATAACAATGGCTCCCTCGGGGGTAATATGGCCTATATCACCAGTGTGAAAGTAACCTTGGGCATCAATGGCATCACGGGTTTGATATTCCTCGCCATAGCCAAGCATCATTGCCGGGCCCTTGGCCAGAATTTCACCATCTGCACCCTGGGGCAATGGATTGCCTTGATCATCGACAATCAACACATCCCAGTTATTGATTCGGCCATCGGTGGTTGCCGCTAGGCTCTCGTCTTCTGGTGCAGTGAAGCCAACTGTGATCAGCGGCGCTTCGGTACAGCCGTAAACTCTAAAGGCTCTGCAATGAGTCAGTGTGCTATGGGTATCTACAATCAAATTGGGCGGCACCGAAGCACCACCACAGGCAAAAAGGCGCATGGATGGCAGACCCAGAGAATCCCGTTTGGCCTTGTCTACCAACTCCTGTAAAAACGGCGTTGCGCTGATACACGCAGTGGCGCCGATCTGCTCAATATAGCTAACCGCCTTATCTACATCCCAGCGCTCCATAAAGGCGGTTTTGCAGTCACTGATAAAGGCCTGCTCAATACCATTGGCAAACCCGGTAATATGTGTAACCGGTGAGGGCATCAACATGACATCAGCTGAACCCAGCTGCCAGGCATCTACGCCATTATCTATAGCCCGCGCCAGGGATTGATGGCTGTGCCGCACTGCCTTGGCTCTGCCCGTAGTGCCAGAGGTGTACATTATTACCTTAACCGCATTCATATCGGTTGGTTGCTTATCCGGTAGCGGCCCTCTGGGCGAACTAATTAAATCCTCGTATTGCAGCATATCTGCCGACCCTTCAGCCTGGCGTACAGAAACCACCATCTCAAGATCGGGCAGTTGCGGTAACAGTCTTGCCACCATGGCCGGAAAGTCATAATCCCGATAGAGCCCAGGAATAAATAAACAGCGGCTGCGGCTGTCAGCCAGAATAAAGGCCAACTCGCGATCTCGATAAATCGGTATCACCGGGTTAACTATCAGCCCTAGCCAAACTGCAGCAATATCTATGGCCACTGCCTCGCGCCAATTGGGCAACTGAAAACTAATTACATCGCCGGCTTTTAATCCCAGCGCCGACAACGAGGCCGCCAGAGCCATGGCTTCATTGAAAATACTGCCGTACTGAATATGTTGGCCATTTTCAAGATAGATAACAGTCTCATCTGGAGAGCTAAGGGCTTTTTGCCAGCTGTAGTCCGCTAGATTTTTTTCTCGTAGTTGCATGTTAGACCTATGTGGCAAATACCGTCCTAGCGCCTGCGCCTGGACATAGAGTCCAGCCAGAGCCAATAGATGGGCCTGAAACCAGGACATATTGAGGTTTAAGGTAACCCAATCTTAAAAAACATACAATGCTGTTTTTTAATAAAACGACGGTCTTTATTTTCTGATGCCCTAACACCCAAGCTATACGCCAGCTGACATAAACGCTGTAAATACAGCTCTATCCCTGAGTCGAACAGGGTCATTTGAACTGGTACTAGGGTCAAATGTTTGTCCCTAAAATGGGTTGAACTTTTCAAAAACTAGCGCTATATTGGTGCAAAGCAAATAAAAAGCCAACTCGCTTGTTTTTTGTTTTACAAAGGGGTGAGCATTAACGACGGTACGTTTTAACTGCCTTCTGATGCTATAGAACTACAAAAATGTCCTGAGGGTCTTAGACAATGATTTATAAAAAAAGCTATAAAAAACAATTGCTTCCTGCTCTAATCTCAATCTGTACCATTCCACTTGCTTCGACCGGCGCTATTGCCCAGGAAGAGTCAGCGGGTCTTGAAGAGATTGTGGTTACTGCTCGAAAGCGTCAAGAATCAATCCAAGATGTACCTGTGGCAGTGTCTGCTATCAGTCCAGGTCAACTAGAGCGCGGGTCTATCACCAGCTCTCTTGATTTGGGTAAATTGGTTCCCAATGTGGAACTCCATGAGACAAACATTGGCTCTGAGTCATTGAGTGCATCGATTCGTGGGCTAAGTTACGACGATATCGAAAAATCAATTGAACCCACAGTAGGTGTGGCTATTGATGGTGTTTTCCTAGCCAGTAATTCTGGTGCTGTATTTGACTTTTTTGATGTTGAATCAGTGGAGGTGCTGCGTGGCCCTCAGGGGACTCTGTTTGGTCGCAATACAATCGGTGGTGTCATTAATGTGCAGCGCACCGAGCCAACAGGTGAATTCGGTGTAAAACTCGAAGCTGTTGCTGGTGACGAGAGCCTAACCGACCTTAAAGGTGTTATAAACATGCCCCTTACAGATAAAGGCGGCATTAAACTATCCTTTAAAAACACTGAATCAGACTCGCACGTCTACAACACAACGCTAAATGATCGCCGTCCGTTCAAGGACTCTACATCAATGAGTGTTTCTGTTAAGTATAACTTTACCGACAGCACCTCAGCAGTAGTAACTTACGATGACTACGAGCATGACACAACCGCACCAGACAACATCTTTGTGAGTGCGAGTGCATTAGGCGACGGCGCCCGTGCTTCAGAGGCTGATGACTGGAATACATCTCCACAGGGTATTCCTTTAACTGCTTCGCTAGAAGGTGAGAACACCACCTTGAAGATTACTCATACCACCGATGACTATGAAGTGAAGTACATCATGGGCATCATGGATTATAAAGAAGCGGCAGATGAGGCCTCTTGGGGACTGCCTGGAGTTTTCTTCCCTGTAGATCGAGATCAAGATTTCAAGCAGACATCTCATGAGGTTCAATTCATCTCCGATTATGATGGCCCTATGAACTTTGTTGCCGGCTTGTACAGCATGAAGGCCGATTCTTATATTTCATCTGGTCCGATTCAGAACTTCACATCTGAACATTCATTAGAGACTCTCGCCTTGTTTGGAGAGATGAGCTATGAAATAGATGATCTCTGGTCGCTGACCCTGGGCGCTCGATACACTGAGGAAGACAAAGAACTAGATACTCGCTCTTATCCTCTGGTAGTTGGGAACGCTGCAAGACTTGCCGACAGCAGTGATCCAGCCGATCTGCTCAATGCGTCAAGCCCAACCTTCGAAGACGATAACGTGTCTTACCGTATTGTTTTGCAGCGAGAATTGGATATGGGCATGATGTATGCCTCTTATTCAACCGGCTTCCGCAGTGGCGGCTTCTTTAACCGCGGCACCACTGACTCAGAAGTAGCGCCTTTTGAATCTGAGGAAGTTGCTAGCTTCGAAATCGGTCTGCGAAGCAACCCAACTGATAACTCGCAGATCAATATCACCTACTACAACGCCGAGTACACAGATAAGCAGGTAACTGTTATTACTGCCGCCAGCGACCCGGTGTGTGGTAAAGGTGGTGCTGCCGAAGATGCGAACGGTGTAACCTGCTCCTTTGTGCGTAATGCCGGTGAAGTGAGCATGGATGGTATCGAGTTTGAAGGGGTATTAATGGCCTCAGAGCAGTTAACCCTGCGCACATCGATTGGTACCTTCAGTGGTGACTATGACAAGTATGACTACAATGGTGTAGACATCTCAGACAAAGCTAGACTGCTATATGCGCCTGAGCTAACTGCATATTTTGGTGCAGAATATACCTCTGAGATGGCTGGTGGTTTAATCACCGTCAACGCCGGATTAAGCTACAAAGATGAAGTCGAGACTCAGGCTGACTGGTCCACCTACGACCCAGCAACAGGTCCAGAGGTGACTATTGATAGCTACGAGTCAATGGATATCTCTGCAACCTATATCAAGGATCTAGGCAACGGTACTCTGAAGGTTCGCGCCTACGGAACTGATTTGCTAGAAAGCGGAAATAGAGTTAGCCGCAGATATGACGCAGGCGCATTTGCCTGGGCTGAGTTGGCTCCCCGCCGCCAGATGGGTATAGCGGTAGGATACGAGTTCTAAACACTGCAACACAAGCAACACCCAAGGGCGATTGAACCCAGTTCAATCGCCCTTTTTTATGGACGCAAAAAAAAAGCCGCTAACTAAAGCGGCTTTTAAATTTCCCCCTATACCCAACCTCAATCAGAACCCCATCTCAGTGGCAGTGGGTACCCGGCGTAGGGTTTGGCCACCAGAGATATCCAACATTCTACCCGTCATAAATGACTCATCCGACAGCAGCCACAGTGCAGCATTGGCCATATCCTCAGTAGAGGGCAGTTTGCCCATAGGTATCTCATTGAGAAATGCCTGCCGAATGCTGGGCATAGCCAGAAATCCCTCAGTCATCGCACTGGGGGTAAACCCTGGAGACAGAGAGTTAACGCGGATATTCTGCCCGCCGTACTCAACTGCCGCTATACGCACTATATGGTCGGCTCCAGCTTTGGTCCCTGCATAAGCCGCAAGCCCCGGAGGAGCCAGTAGAGCGGTCTGAGACGAGGTTGTCACCACAGAGCCACCATCGCTCATGCGGGCTGCCATATGCTTAATAAATAAGGTGGTTCCAATCAGGTGCACCTCGCAGTTTTGCTGCAACACCTCGCGGCTGATATCGGCGATCGCTGAAGAGGTTTCAATACCCGCAAAGTTAATTGCGCCATCCAGTTTGCCATAGTGGGTCACTGCTGCATCAGCAAGCGCAGCAAGTTGCTGCTCATCAGTAATATCGCAGCCAATCGCCACTGCTCCCAAGCTGTCCGCGATAGCCTGCACCCGGTCCAGCCTGCGTGCCGCCAATACCAGCTTGGCGCCCTCAGCCTGGCAGCGTCGTGCGGTTGCCGCACCCATGCTGCGCTCATCAGACGCACCAAGAATTACAATAACTTTGCCTTCTAATCTACCTGCCATGTCTATTTACCCCTGCTGTTATATTGTTATTATTCAGCGGCAGCGGTCAGATCTTAACCAGCTGCTTACCAAAATTTTGCCCCGAGAAAAGGCCAGCCAGTGCTTGCGGGCACTGCTCTATACCCTCAAGGATATATTCTTTAACCAAAATCTTGCCCTCATCAACCCATTGCATTAACTGCTCGGTGGCCTCTGGGTAACGATCCACATGGTCGAGCACAATAAAGCCCTCCATATGGCAGCGGCGAATCACCAGCTGCATATAATTTTTTGGGCCCGGCGGCAACTCTGCCACCTGATAGCCACTGGAGATACCGCCACAGAGCACAATGCGCCCGTAGTTCGCCATATTGACCAGCACCTGGTCGAGAATCTCGCCACCAACATTATCAAAGAAAATATCGATCGAGTTTTTGCAGAGCTCTTGAAGGCGCAACTCCACCGACTCAGACTTATAATCAATTACCGCGTCATAACCCAGCTCGTCCAGCAGCCACTGACACTTGGCCTGCCCGCCGGCAATACCTATAACCCGGCAACCCATTAGCTTGGCAATTTGACCCACGGTAGAGCCTGTGGCACCAGCTGCGCCAGAAATGACAATGGTATCGCCGGCCTTTGGTTTGCCTATATCCAGCAGGCCAAAATAGGCAGTAAGCCCTGTTAAGCCATAGATATGCAGCGGGTAAGAAATAGGTACGGACTCAATAATTTTTTCTACTGGAAACAGCCCAGAGCCATCACTAATAGCGTATTCCTGCCAGCCAAAACCACCCTGAACCCGGTCGCCGATCTGGTAATCTGCATGCTTGCTGGCAATCACTTCACCGGCGGCAACTGAGCGCATCACCTCACCAATGGCCACTGGCGGTACATAGCTGCGCACATCGTTGAGCCAGCCACGCTGAGCTGGCTCAAAGGATAGATACTGGGTTTTGACCAAAAACTCACCATCGGCAAGCTCGCCGACAGTTTCGGTTTCAAAATTAAAGTGCTGCTCAGCTACGGTGGTTTGCGGCCGTGACTTTAATGTCCATTTGCGGTTGGTCAATGCTGCTGTCATGGGGTGTACCAGATAGGCGAGGAGTAGGCGCGGTCCTGAATAATATCTGGCGCACGGGGGTCAATTACCGCACCGAAATAGGCTCGGTCATAGGCGGTCCAGCGCGGCGTAGGAATCTGAATAACCCTTGCATAATAGAATGCACGCTGTTCAGGGTCGAAGTCTGGGTCAGTCCAAACGGCAGTTAACTCAGGGTCGCCTATGCTATTGCTATAGGTGGTATTTGCCAGGTCTACGCTGTTGCCCACCGGCGGAATCTTGCCTAACCAATTAGCACTGCGGTTATCTGACAGGGCTACATCAAAGATGTCTTCATGGGTTTGGCCATTAGCATCCAACCAGCCTTTGATGATTTGCACGCGGTCCAGGTTGGCGCCGTCCGGGTCTCTGGCCGCAGCCACCATAAAGCTAGGTGCACTGCCGGCTTTGCTGCGCGTTAGGTCGCCGCCCATAGGCACGCCCTTCTGGTAGCCAATGCTGGCAAAGTTAGCCTGCAACAGGTCGCTGTGGGTAAACTCCCAGCCACCAAAAAAGCGCAGCTGGATACGGGTGCCCGAGGTGGCATAGACCTCACGGCGCTTAATCGCCTGAAACAGCGACTCGCGAGTATTTTCCGGTGCCCACACCGCCGCCAGCCCCGAAGACACCAGCTGCCAAATCTTTTGCAGTTGATCGGCCATTCGCTTTTCGGTGCGGTCTACAGAAGGCTCATCATGGGCAAACTTACCAAAAAAGTTATCCTCATAGGTGGTAGCCATACCAGTGTGGGAGTCGGTGCTGCCAATTAGGCCAAACTTAAACGGGTTAGCACCCAGATTGGCCTCATGGCGCAGGCCCTCTTTCAGTGCCGAGCGGCTGTATTCGTACTGCAGCATCTGCGGCTGTTTGGGCGTATCCAGAGTAATATTGCCCTCATCCCATGTCTCAAAGTTCGCAAACTCATCACTGGGTGAAAGAAACGGATGGGCCTCGCCATCGCCTTTGATCTGGGTGGTTTCATACACCGGCTCCCAGCGGGCACGTTTACGTGCATAGGCCTCGTCAAGTGGCAGCCCATTTTCCCGATTAGGCGAAAACATGCGTCCATTGCTGACATTGCCATTGTGGGCAATGGCAATCACCTCGCCTCCGGTTTCCTTTTCATAGCGAGCAAGGGCATCCCAGAGATCTTCTGGGTCATTGCTGTGCTGTGCTGAGAACGGCGTATGCTGCGAGGCTATATCTGCACCATCTTTGTAAATCACCACCCGGTGCAAGTTGTCGCCAGTGATCATAGAGGTCCATTCATAACCCACAAAGGCGGTAAACAGCCCCGGCTCGTTGTATTTGTCCGCCACTGCCGCAGCCTCTGACCAGATTGATCTGCGCAAACTTTCAGGCGTCAAATACTCAGGTTCGCTGGTTTGAATAGCATCAGAGAAAGCCAGTGCCAAGCCCATCATATCGCCCTGCTTCATCATCTGCTGCCATTCCATGCCCATCTTCCACTCCTTTAGACGGGGGTCATTGGCCTCCAACTGAGCATAGATACCTAGGTACTCCGCATGGTCGGTCACTGCCAAAAAGTCCAGGGGACGGCGCAGTCGCGCCGGCATACCATTATCTGCTTCCACAGTCTGTCCGCGGGCAAACATAAAAGCCTGATCTTTAGTCAGGCGGGTCTGCAGAATATAGGCATCTGCAGATAGCTGTGAATGCAGATGCAAATCACCCCAGTAGAGATTGGTTAGACCCTCTCTGACCGGTGCTGAATAATCCAACTTTTGCTCTGCCAGCGTTGCTTCTTGGTCATTGGCATGTAGTAAATCACTCATTGCCAGCACCATCACCACGGTTGTGGCGCTACTGATAAGCTTGTACATCATTGTGCCCCTGTTTTAATCGTTATTATTTATAGGCAGAGAGGGGGGTAACAATCTCAATCAGATTGCCGTTGTTATCCCGAATAAACAGCAGCCGCACACCGGCTGCATCAAAGTTGGTAGGCGGCAGCTCAAGCTCTACACCGCGACTGACCAGTTCGGCCGCCACCGCATCCACATCGGCGCTGTTAAAGGCCATATGCACATAGCCGCGATCAGACATAGCGGTAAATATATCAGGAGCAACCGACTCTTTCTGAAAAGCCTGTTTGGTACCCACCACCTCAATCATAAAACCATTGGCGGCGATATAGCCCACATCTACATCTGGGTAACCTTCTATATCCCATTCCCGCACTACCTCAAAGCCAAGTACTCTGTTATACCAGTCTAGAGTGGCTCTGTAGTCGTCAGTGGAGATCATAATATGGTCGGCGCGCATCTGGGCCAACGGGTTGACTTTAGGTGCGCTATCTTCGGCGACAGCTAGGCCAGCAAAAGAGACAAGGCAACCAATAACATATCCCGCAACAGGGGTTTTAAGCATCCGCATCACCTCAGCTGGTCTGAATTTACAATATCTGTGGCAACATAATCATTGAGCAGCTCATGGAAGCGCTGCACCCGCTTCTCCTGATGCGTCAAAATACAGCCCTTAAAGCCGCGGGAATTGAGGCCCTGCTGCTGGCTGGTACCAATACTCAGATCCTGGTCGGCAACAAAGCCCACCGACTGGCCATCGCCAGACACCGAGTGGCGATTCTCCGCCCATTCCAGAGGCATGGGGCCTATGGGCGTAATCACCTCTTTCATACCCTCAACCGGCGGCGCCAGCACCCAGTGGTGAAAGACACATTTTTGTGGGTCTGTAGGGTGCGGCTCGGTGCGCAGAATCTGGCACTGTTCCGGCGACATGGTGATAGTTAGGTTGGGGAACAGAGTGCAGTGAAAATAGTCCACTAGCTGCTGGTCGCTCATATTCTGATAATTGGTGTAACCAATTTCTGGGCCCATTTGACGCTTGGCAGCCACTATGGCCTCGCGAATATCGCCGGTGTGGCCATTGAAGTCGGCCGGGTCCAGGCCCCAGGCACGGGCCACAGCGTCGAGAGGCGCAGGCACCTCACCGGTTTCATGCTGCGGGTTTCTGGTACTGGCCTGATGGCCCTTCATCCACATAGAGTTGTGACCGCTCTCGTACATCTCAAACAAGGTGTCTGACAGGCCATCGTTAATAAAGGTGGAGAGCTCTGGATGGATGGTGGGCAAATGATAACTCTCGTTAAAGTTATCGCGGATAATCTTCCAGTTAAAATCTGCATCAGCAGTCAGGTACATGACCCTGATCCAGTTATCCAAGCCATAATCTTTAAGCCGCTCAGGTAATGGCTCTAGCCATTCCAGCAGGGGTTTGGCGTCTTCGTCCATGCAGTAAAAGATAAAGGGGCCCCAGATTTCGCAACGCACTTGGGTAAGTGTTACCTTGCCGCAGGGATTACCGTCGGGGAAATCATCGGGATCCTGCACATTCACTAGCACGCCATCTGGAGCAAACTGCCAGCCATGGTAGCCACAGGTGATTCTGTCGCTGCCACCTATATCCCCCAGCACCAGGCGGTTGCCGCGATGAGGGCATGCATTGTAGAACGCTTTAATGGAGCCATCTGCCTGGCGCACCATAATCACTGACTCGGCGCCCAGGTTGTGGCGAACATAGTCGCCCTCCTGCTCCAGTTCTGCGACCATACCGCCCAGGTGCCAAACCTTAGGCCACAGTTTCTGATTTTCGCGCTCCATAAACTCTGCAGAAATGTACCGGTCTGCAGTAATGTTGTCTCCCCTTACCGGCAGATCAAAACCTTTGGCATAGCGAGACGTTTCAGCTTGAGAGCTCATAGCGCACCTCTATTATTATATTTAGCAAAACCAGGGTCAGTAACAGGGTTATCGGCCTGGCACAGCCTTACTTGGCCATCAGGCCGCCATCTACCACCAGTTCTGTACCTGTCACATAGTTCGCTTCATCTGAGGCGAGGAACAACACGCAGTTGGCCACCTCCTCTGGAAAGCCCATGCGACCCCAGGGAACACTCTCGCCTATCTTTACAAACTCATCATAGTTATCGCGACGGGCATCGTTTTGAATATTGGTATCAATCAAACCGGGATGAACCGAGTTGCAGCGAATACCATCGGCGGCATGTTCCATGGCAATGGTCTTGGCCAGGTTTTGCACGCCAGCTTTAGCAATACCATACACAGATACACCGGGAAGGCCGCGCAGACCAGCAACCGATGACATATTGACAATAGAGCCGCCACCGCTGGCAATCATCGCCGGCAGCGCCTTGCGACAGCCATAGAAGACACTGCGAATATTGACATCCATCTGCAGGTCATAGTCTGCGGTGGTGTATTCGCTGATAGGCCGCAACAGGGCAATACCTGCATTGTTGACCAGAATATCCAGGCTGCCAAAACGCTCAACCGTAGCATCTATCACTTGCTGCCAGCGGTCTTCGTCGACCACATTCTGCTCCATGGCCAACACCTCGGCGCCAAGCGCCGTTAGGTTTTTCTCAGCTACCGCCAAACCTTGCATATCAATATCTGTAATCACCAGCTTGGCGCCCTCTTCGGCAAAGCGAACGGCACTGGCATAACCCAGCCCTGGATTTGACGCTGCACCAGTGATAATAGCGACTTTATTTAACAATCTAGACATAGCAGTATTCCTTATTATTTTTTTAAAATTTTAGTTTAAATTGCATTCCAGCCGCCATCGACCTCTAGCAGGCTTCCAGTGCTAAAAGACGATAGGTCCGAGGCCAAATACATCACACCATTGGCCACTTCCTGCGGTGTGCCAAGACGATTAATGGCATGTTTGGTGGCCAGCACCGACAGGTCTTCAACCAGGCTAACAACCAATGGTGTAGCCACATTGCCCGGACAGATAGCGTTAATGCGAATATCCCGATTGGCATATTCCACTGCCACGGTGCGGGTAAGCCCAGCAACGGCAAATTTGCTGGTGACATAGGGCGAGGCATTGGGGTAGGTATTGCGGCTAGTGGCAGAGGCCATATTAACAATGCGCCCGCCCCCCTGTTTGAGCATCTGGCGAATCTCAGCCTGCATGCACAGCCACACCCCCTTAAGATTAACCCCCATTACACGGTCAAATTCTGCTTCACCAACCTCGTGAAATTCCTGCAATGGGGTGGCGGTGCCTGCATTGTTGACAGCAATATCCAGCCGGCCAAAACGCGCCACTACCGCCTCCAGCATGGCGTTGACATCTGCTGAGTTACTGGCATCGTTAATCAGCCCCAGCACATCGGCACCTGCCTCTTGCAGGTCGGCCACCGCCTTGTCCAGCGCTTGCTGGGAAATATCTGTAATTGCCAGCTTAGCGCCAGCCTCGGCAAATGCCATGGCACAGGCATAGCCCAGGCCTGCACCAGCGCCGGTAATCAGTACAACTTTATGGTTAAAATTAAAGGTCATAACCTGTGTTCTTATTCTAATTATTGGTGGTTAATCAGGCGGCGTTGCCGCCGTCGACCATATACACACTGCCGGTGCAGTAGCTGCTGTCATCGCTGCCTAGAAATACCATCATCTTGGCAATTTCATCTGGCTGCCCATAGCGGCCCAGCGGAGTAACAGCCTCAACCATAGCACGAAAATCTGGTGCGCCGGCCTCGGCAAAACCCTCCTCAATAGAGGTAATCATGCGTGTTTCCACGGCACCGGGATTGACAGTATTGACCCGGATATTATGGGCGCCGCACTCCAGAGCCGCGCAGCGCATAAGGCCAATGGCCGCATGTTTGCTGGCGTTGTAGCAGGCAGTATTGGGTGAACCCTTAACACCGGCACCAGAAGAAGTGATAATAATGCTGCCACCGCCCTGGTCGCGCATTAGCGGAATCACATAGTGCAGGCCCAGCCACACCCCGCGCACATTAACAGCAAACACCCTGTCCAGATTGCTGACATCAGTGCTGGCAATATCGCCAATATCACCCTCAACACCAGCATTGGCCACAAACACATCAATGCGCCCAAAAGTGGCCACACAGGCATCGACCATAGCCTTGACCTGCTGTTCTTGAGTGACATCAACCGCCATGGCGGCACAGCGATCAGCGCCCAGCTCATCGGCCAGTGCCTGAGTCACCTCAGTGTCCATATCGGCCAGCATAACCTTAGCGCCCTCGGCAACAAACCGTCGTACCGCCGCCACGCCTATACCACCGCCAGCACCCGTAATAAGTACAACCTTTTGTTCCAGCTTCATCGAATTACCCTTTTTTTATTATTTTGCTAGAAAACAGACATGCATGTTTCTTTTCTTGAGATCATATTATCAATCGGAATCTGCTGCAACACCTTTGTCTTCGAGAATTAGCCGCGCACAGGGTCGCAACGCCTAGCGTTGTAGAGGAGAAAATTATTGCTGGAAATAACGGGCTGAGGTCGGCTCGGTTACTGCACTGGCCTGGGTTACAAAACACAGGCAGCCCCAGCTTGAGACCTGGCGCTGCCCTGCTGACGGATTAGCCCGCTTAGTCGATAAGATTGGCTTCTTGGTAAATATCGTAGAGGATAGCCGTCAGGTAGGTCATAACACGCTTGGCACGGGCCTTTTTGCGCACTGACATATGGCTTAGAGCCATGCCTTTCATCAGGAACTGCACCATGTCATGGGCGCCTTCAAGTCGCGACAGGTTTTGCCAGTGGGGGAACACCGCCTTAGCGGTATCCAGAAACTGTTTCTCAAAATCTTTTTCCACCGGCTCAATAACCTGGCGCAGCTCTGCATCAGTGCGCGACGCCGCCAGCAACTCCTGATAGGCCAGAAACGAGGGCAGATTGACATACTGCCAGGCCGCCTCAACCGACTCGCGAATCACCTGGTGGGTCAGGGTACGCTGAGGGTCATCAATATCGGACATCAACTCGCGATACTCCTGCAGGCGCAACATATGCAGATAATCGACAACAGCGCGCATAACTGTCATGCGCGACGGAAAATGATGCATCATGGCGCCCCGCGAGACACCGGCGTAATTTGCAATCAAGGCAGTGGTAGTATTGGCATAACCCAGCTCAAGTAGACATTGAATAGTAGCCTCTAGTATCGACCAGCGCGTCATTGCGCTTTTTTCAGCCTGCCAGCCTTTTTCGTTGCGCTGAGGTCGCTTCTTTTCTGCAGTGGTGGCTGCAGTTGAGTGCGGTGCGTCCTGGTTGCTAATCGATTTCTCCATACCCATTCGTTTCCTATTTGCGGTGTAATATATTCCAGCTTTTCAAAAAACCAACATTGGATGGTAATTTTTACCATCGGCCAAGCGGTATTATAACTAGTTTAAAACCAACTTGCCTGTTTTACCCTGTAGTAACTCAGAACCACGGGCAAATTAAGCATCAGGCCTTGGCCCCCGAGTAGCGCTCGATAATTTGCTTGCCCAATGCCATCTGATGCACCTGATCTGGGCCATCTGCCTGGCGACACCAGCGCGCATAGTTATAGCCCTCGGCCATGCAATAGTCTTCGGTTAGCCCACCAGCCCCATGCATCTGCATAGCGCGGTCAATCACATTTTGTACCAGCAGCGGTATGGTGGTCTTGGTTGCGGCAATCATATCAATGGAGGCAGGCACCCCCTGCTGATCAATTTGGTGGCAGGTTTTTAGCACCAGCAGTCGGGCCATTTCGATCTCAGAGAACATCCGTGAAATATCTTCGCGCACCGATTGGTGCTTGCTTAGGGCGCGACCAAAAGTCACCCTAGAGGTGGCGCGCTGACAAGCCAGCTCCAGCGACCGCTGTGCAGTACCTATTAAGCGCATACAATGGTGCATGCGCCCGGGGCCCAGACGGCCCTGGGCAATTTCAAAACCCCGGCCCTCGCCGAGCAGCACATTTTCAAGGGGCACACGGCAGTTTTCAAAAACCAGCTCGGCATGACCAATAGGCGCATCGTCATAGCCAAAGGTCGACAGCGGCCTGACCAAAGTAAGCCCCGGCGTATCTTTGGGCACCAGCACCTGGGTCTGCTGCAAATGACGGTTGCTGTTATGTGGGTCTGACTTACCCATCACAATCAATATCTTGGTGCGCTCATTCATTGCGCCGGTGATAAACCACTTGCGGCCATTGAGCACCCATTCATCGCCATCTTTAACAATGCTCATCTCGACGTTGGTGGCATCACTGGATGCAACCTGAGGCTCTGTCATCGCGTACGACGAGCGAATATCGCCAGCCAGCAACGGCGTCAGCCACTGCTGCTGCTGTGCCTTGGTGGCGTAATTCATAAACACTTCCATATTGCCGGTGTCCGGTGCATTGCAGTTAAACACCTCTGGCGACCAGATGACCCGCCCCATCAACTCACATAAAGGCGCATATTCAGCAAAGCTTAAGCCCCCATGGTCACAGTATTCAGCATGGGATGGAGGCACAAAGAGATTCCACAGACCTGCAGCCTTAGCCTTTAGCTTGAGCTCATCCATCAGTGGCAGAGGCGCAAAACGGTTTTCCGCGGCATCTAACTGACGGGCGTAGTTTTCCTCATTGGGGTAGATATGCTGATCGAAAAAATCACTCAGCCGCTCGAGTAATTGCTGAGACTTTTCGCTGTTTTGGTACATAGTGGAACTCCGCTACAGGCCCTATTTAAAAGGCCAGATTAATTATTGGCACAGATGCAAACACCGCACTGAGGAAACCCGCGCTTTACCACCAGGGGTAAAAAGGAGGCATATCCGCCGTGGCACTGGCCTGAAAATCAGCCCGCCGTTTTTCCAAAAAGGCCGACACTCCCTCCTTGCCGTCTGCCGAGCTGGTGTAATACACCGCCAGAGATTCAACCTTGTGGGCCTCCACCGGGTGAGCAGCTGCAGAGTTGCGATACATCATCTGTCGGATTAACGCAGACGACACAGGCGCAGTATTGCTGGCAATCTGCTCTGCCATCTCGTAGGCCCTGGCCAGTAAATTATCTGGCTCGCAGACCTCATAAACCAACCCGCCACTGTGAGCATCGGTGGCGTCAAATATTTCGCCGGACAGCATCCACTTTAATGACTGCTGCATGCCCACAATACGAGGCAGAAACCAGGTAGAACAACCCTCAGGGGCAATGCCGATCTTGCCAAACACAAAACCAATCCGCGCCTTCTGTGAAGCCAGACGAATATCCATAGCGCAGATCATAGTGGCGCCAATACCCACAGCAGCGCCGTTGATCGCAGCGATTACCGGCTTTTTACAGTCATAAATGGCCAAAGTTACCTTGCCACCACTGTCGCGAACACCAGGCATACTGTCCGGATCTTCCATCTCGGCAAGGGTAGGCTGACGCCCCTCATCAAGGCCAAACACATTGCCCGTTGATGTCAGATCCATACCAGCACAAAACGCCTTGCCGGCACCGGTCACAACAATCACCCGCACAGCATCGTCTTCACTGGCCCGATAAAACGCCGCAGCCAACTCATCGCTCATTTCCAGCGTAAAAGCATTCATGCTATCTGGTCGATTGAGCAGCAGAGTTAAAATGCCATCCTCAACCATATATTTAATTGTGTTGTATTCCATAATCAGCCCTTGTAATGCCAACAATCAAAGAGAGATAGCAGCGCCTCGCCGACCTATATAACGGCTTTAACGGCCAAACTCCCCGTGAAATTTTCTGTTCAGATATTAGCATCTGTAAAAAAAACAAACTAGCATAACTTTTATTTGGCGTTAAACGTTTGTTTATTTAAAACATAAAAAAGCCCGGCACTAGCCGGGCTTTTTTATAAGGCACCTTTATTCAGGGCGCATATGGGGAAATAACAACACATCGCGAATAGACGGCGAATCCGTCAGCAACATCACCAGCCGGTCAATGCCAATACCCTCACCCGCCGTAGGCGGCATGCCATACTCCAGCGCGCGAATATAGTCAGCATCAAAGTGCATAGCCTCGTCATCACCCGCCTCTTTTTCGGCAACCTGCTGCTTAAAGCGCGACTCCTGATCTTCCGCATCGTTGAGCTCTGAGAAGCCATTAGCAATCTCGCGGCCACCCACAAAGAACTCAAAGCGATCGGTGACATGAGGGTCTTGATCATTGCGGCGCGCCAGCGGCGACACCTCTGCCGGGTACATAGTAATAAAAGTAGGCTGCTCTAAAAGATGCTCAACCGTCTTCTCAAAAATCTCAATCTGCACCTTGCCCAGGCCCCAGATATCCTTCAGTGGAATATGCAGCCCCTCGGCAATCGCACGGGCACCGGCTTCATCGGCCAACTGCTCAGCACTGATATCTGGGTTGTACTGCAAAATAGAATCAAACACCGACAGACGGGTAAATGGCTCAGCAAAGTCATAATGAGTCTCGCTGACCACCTCGCCCTCAGCATCCTTAACCGTATTCACCACCTTAGTCGAACCCAGCACCTCAGTGGTCATTTTGCGCAGCATATCTTCAGTTAGATCCATCAGATCATTAAAATCTGCGTAGGCCTGGTAGAACTCCAACATAGTGAACTCAGGATTATGGCGAGTCGACAAACCCTCATTGCGGAAATTGCGATTGATCTCATAAACCCGCTCAAAACCACCTACCACCAGCCGCTTGAGATAAAGCTCCGGCGCAATACGCATATACATATCGATATCCAGCGCATTGTGATGAGTCACAAAAGGACGCGCCACCGCACCCCCAGGAATCACCTGCAACATAGGTGTCTCAACTTCCAGATAGTCGGCACCATTTAAATAGCGGCGAATAAAGTCCACCACCTTAGAGCGCACGCGAAAGGTATTGCGCACCTCAGGGTTAACAATTAAATCCACATAGCGCTGACGGTAACGCATCTCTTGATCTGCCAGGCCATGAAACTTATCCGGCAGCGGACGCAACGCTTTGGTCAGCAACTGGTACTCGTCCATCTGCACGTAAAGGTCACCCTTACCCGACAGATGCAGCGCACCTTTAATACCAACAATATCACCCAGGTCCAGCGACTTAGCAAAGGGCCGCGCCTCTTTGGTGACATACAGCTGAATAGTGCCCGAGCTGTCTTGCACCACCATAAAAGCACCGCGATTGCGAATTACCCGACCAGCCACCGAGACAACTTTGCCCAGCTTCTCCAAATCTTCTTTGGTCTCATGGCCAAAGCCAGACTGCAGCTCCGCCGCACTGTGCTCCGGCCGAAAGTCATTAGGAAATACC
>Ga0257120_1000804_pt1 | contig 22320 bp, 48 predicted proteins | sample SI106_10metaG_FD_190153 | JGI IMG/M metagenome (GOLD analysis project Ga0257120, IMG submission 190153) | Marine microbial communities from Saanich Inlet, British Columbia, Canada - SI106_10 | ecosystem: Environmental > Aquatic > Marine > Inlet | place: Canada: British Columbia | collected... | reverse complement strand
AAGCCAAGCAGAAACAAGCGAAGATTCTGAAGTAGGGTTTAATGCTAATTTGATTGCAAAATCAATACATCTCACTATGAAAGGATGGGGAACTGATGAGGATGAGTTTTTTGAAATCGGTAATTCTTTAAGTGATGCACAAAGAGAAGCGGTAAAGATAGTTTACGAACAATCTTATAATGAAAGTTTAAAGGATGCTATTGAGAGTGATTTTGCATTTGGAAAAGAAGATAAGGCTTTAAAATTATTTGGATATTAATATGAAATATTTAAGACACGATTTTACTGAAAACATTTACTCTTTACCTACGGGTTTAAGGGAGTCTATGATTTTAGATGAGTTATCTAAGTTAATTAACCTTTCACACAAAGGTACTATTGATGCTATTAAAATTAGTGGTGTTGATATTGTTGACAATGCAAGTAAAGAGGTTGTGGCAAAAGTATTGTGTGAAAATTGGAATAACCTCAAATTAAGAAATAAAATATCTAAAATGTTAATCTTAGTTAATGCACGAACTGAAAACGATGATTTCGTTAATTTCGATGGAGAGATAGGTGATAGTGTAAGAGAGGTTATGTCTAAAGGCAAAAAACATTTAGAAAAATACAAGGAGAAAATAAATGATGTATCATTTGCATTAGGTTCTGCTTTAAAATTAAAATCAAGCACCAAAATAGTACAAAACAATATTACGGAGTACGATAATTTTGGGTCAACATATAAACCAAAAGCGGGTCTTAAACACACTATAAAGGAATCAGATAGCAACGGAAGTTGGTCGTATCTCGCAATAGTTGGTGTGTTAGGGCTTGCTACTTTATTTTACTACAAGGTATGAACCATAAAGTAAAAAAAATATCTAAAAAGGCTTACGATATGAGTAAGAAAACCGAAAACGATGTTTTGGTTGTTCCTAATGGAAAAAAAATGGTTGAGCAAGCTAGGGGAAATTTATTTATTTTAGTTTTAGGTGGTATTGGTGGTCTTATTTATGGGCTAAAAATGAAAAAAAATCCATACCTATACACCGCTTTTGGTGTGGTTCTTGGTAAAGGTGTAATAATGTTAAAGAAAAAATAAATGGAAAATTTAAGTGCAAATCAAAGATTTAAGATAAGTGGGTCTAAACTACCTTTTAAAGAGTGGTTGAAAATGCAAACTTTAGAGGGAAGTCTTATTGATTATAAAAACGCTGATGGGGATGCAGAATCAGAAGTAGGAAACATAGCATCAGAAAAAAAAGGAGATAACACTATGACTATTGTTTTAGTAGGAGTTTTAGCTTTGGGTTTATATGTTTATTATACTAAAAAGAAATAATGAAGATAAAGGCAACTACAAATAGAGAGCCAATTTGCTTACAAATAAAGGTAAGAACTTTTCAACCTATAAAAATAGTTTTGAGAGTAAAGGATGCTGACCAAAAAAACACATACTTTACTAATAGATACGCTACAATAGATGGGGAGCAATCTTTTTATGTTCGTATGCCACAAAGTCCAAAAAATTCAGAAATAATAGTATTTAATAAAGAAGAAGGGGATTTGCCTAAAAGCGAAACTAAGTCTTTTGAAGTAGTGCAATTAAGAAAATTACCATTAAAAACTACTGCATCATCATTTGAAAGTAGTAATAAAGTTATAAAAGACTTTGTTAAGTTTTCACAAGAGTTTAGCGAAAAGGCGGGGGTTCTTTCTGCGGGAAATTCGGTTTACACAAGTGATAATGGTATGTTTAGAATTGATTATAAAGATATTATAAAAGACTCTAAAGGAAAGGCTTTGATGACTCCCGCAAGAATATCTAAGGAAAGGGGTATAATACAAGTGCAAAAGAAGTTATTTAAGTCTTACACAATCCCTATGCGTATGGCTATTTTGTTGCACGAGTTTTCTCATTATTACTTGAATAATGATATGAGTAATGAAGTGGAAGCAGATTTAAACGCTTTACTTATTTATTTAGGGTTGGGTTATCCAAGAATTGATGCTTTCAATGTTTTCATTGGAGTATTTAAAAATACACCAACCGAGCAAAATGCACAAAGAATTGAAATACTAAAGACTTTTATACAAGACTTTGATAAAAAGAATGTTCAATTAGTTTATGAAGAAGAATAATGGCATACGACTACGGAGATGATATAACATACAATAGCGAACCCGATTACGATTCGATTATACCTTTTGATAGCCAATGGGGTTGTTTTGATTGGAGGTTGTGGTATGAAGAATTGGAAGATGAGTACGGAGATGTTGAAGCAAAACAAAAGTGGGAAGATGCTTGGGCAAAACAAGGCACATTGTATGGTAACGAGGGTGATTGCAAACTTAACAAAGATTGGAAAGAATGGGCAGATAGTAAAAATTTACAATATGACCATACTCCCCTTCATCAACTTGATAGTTGGCTATATGGTCTTACACAAGGAGTAGGAGATGCGGCTACGGGAGTAGTAGGTGGAGTAGGATTTTTAGGAAGAAATATAAAATTAATTATCGTGGGAATAGGAATATTCGGTGGACTATATTTTTACAAAGAATATATTAAAGGAGATAAAAAACTATAAATATGGAATTACAACAAGAACAATTAGAAGATGCAAGTGTATTATCTCTTTCAAGAGATTTAGGCTTTTTTGTTGATAAAAGAGATAAAGAAAATTTAGATGACAATGCTGAATTTTTAGGTCTTGGTAAGAGAGGTAAGAGAAGGAGGGAGTTGCGTAAGCAAGGACTTTCAAGAAAAGAAGCAAGAAAGCAAACAAGAGATGAATTAGGTCGTACTAAAGTAGGTGGTTTCTTAAACAAAGCGGGTAAAAAAGTAGGTCAAGTAGTTAAAACGGGTGCTTTAGCAATACCAAGAAACGCTTTCTTACTATTATGTAAAATTAATTATAGGGGTTGGGGTGATAAGTTCGCTCTTTCACTTAAAAAAGAATCTTTTAAAAATAAGTTACGACAAAAGTGGGAAAAACTTGGTGGTAGATTTAGCGTTTTAGAGCGTAATATCAATATGGGTAAAGGAAAAAAACCTTTGTTATGTGGTAGAAAATGTAAAGCAAGAGTACAAGAATGGAAAAATCAAGGTTTTGATGGCTCTAATATGTTTGAAATGTTTGATGCTTACGATTTTGGAAAAAATGAATACAACTACCCAACGGGAGTTGAGGAAGCGGGAGTTGGAACTACTGTGGCATCTGCATCACTTATAACATCTACTTTAACGGGAATCATCACGGAAGCAAGTAAATCCTTTGCAAAAGATATGGGTAGTAATATTAGCAAGAAAATGGCTGATACATTAGTTGACCCAAGTGGTAAGGCAGATATGCCACCACCAAAAGACACACAAGATTATCTTGAAAGAGAGATATTAAACAATCCATCTTTAACATCAGCACAAAAACAAGATGCTATTACTGACTTAAGAGCTTCGTTGAATTTAGGTTCTGCGGGTGGAATGAATAAAACAACTAAGTACGCTTTAATTGGTGGCGGTGTACTTGTTTTAGGACTATTAACTTATGCCATCGCTAAAAAATAAATTTTAAATTATGCAAACATTTTTCACAGATACTGATGAAATGGACTTTGATGGCGAGGACTTTTTAGGACTTGGCAAAAAAGCAAGAGCCAAAAGGCAAAGAAAAAAACAACTTAGAAATCAAGGATTATCCCGTAAAGATGCAAGGCGACAAGCAAAGGATGAATTGAAGTCGGGAGTTATCGTACCTATTGGTAGGGGAGAAAAGGTTGTAGCTAAGGTTAACCCTTCTTTAAAAGCAACTGCAAGAAGAAAGGTTAAGCAACTACAAGCCGCTAACATAAGACAAGTAACAAGCAGAGGTAACGATATTGTCGGTGTAAACGATGGTGGTTACGAAGTAGAAGTTACTGAAAGCGGAGTTGTTATGCCAACATCAAGAATGGCAGAGGGCGACTTAGATACGGGTATGGGTATGGGTACGGATGGTAAGCCTAATTACTTGCTTATAGGTGGTATTGCACTTGTAGTAGTAGTTGGTGGTTATTTTGCCCTAAGAAAATAAATAATTTTAATAAATAGATAATTATGGATGATAGATTTTTTGATGTAGAGCAAAGCAATTTCTCTGCATTTGTACCCGATGAGGGTCAAGAATACCCATTAGCTGATGATATGGGTGTAGAGGGTAGTATGAACCCAAGCGACAACTTTGATGGCGAGGACTTTTTAGGTCTTGGTAAAAGAGGTAAAAGAAGAAGAGAATTGCGTAAGCAAGGACTTTCAAGAAAAGAAGCTCGACAACAAGTTAAAGATGAAATGCCTAGAAAAGCTCTAAAAGATACCACAGTTGGTAAATTAGTTACTAGTGCATTAGAAAATCAAGGAAAAGATGGTAAAGGTGGTAATGTAGGTAAAGATGCTCCTAGCGTTCCATCCGCAAAACCAAGTTTAAGTCCTACTACTATGTATTTGATAGGTGGTGGTGTTTTATTAGTTGGAGTTTCTGCTTACTTTTTATTAAAAAAATAAATACTATGAACGCTAAACAAATTTTAGGTTTGGGTACATTGGTTTTCGTTGGTGGGGGTGCTTATTATTTTATGAAACAAGTATCGCTTTTTAAGGCGATGAGTGTTCGTATAATAAATGCAGTTCCTACAAAAGTAACATCAAGTAGTGTAGATGTCGATTTCGAGGTTCAAATAACGAACCCTTCTGATTTTGATGCTTATATTACATCTTTGAATTTCGACATTATTGTTGAGGGTCAGAATGTTGCCAATATCAGCAAAACTTTTGAACCAAACAAAATCATTCTGAAAGGCGAAGTAGGATTTATTAAGCTATCCACATCTTTTAATCCCGCATCAGCATTAACGGGAAGCATTATAGGTGTTTTAGACAACCTATGGAGTGGTAGTGCTTTTAATATAAATGTTCGTGGTCAGTTGAATGGTGGCTCAAAATTCTTTAAATTAGCAGATTATCCCATCAATGAAGATGTGAGTGTAATAGGCTAACAAGATGATATTAAAGATTACGAGTAAAATTATGCGAGATGGCATAATTAGATTTGCTAAAGAAAACAATGTGAACAATCAAGAGTTACAACTTTTGATTTATACAGAGGATAATAGCAAAGCATCACCAAAATATAAGTATTGTGTTAAGGGAAGTCCTATTGAAGAGATTTCCTTTAACAACATACTTAATTTAAAATATGACCTTATGAATAGAGAGGGTATTGCAAAACCATTTATTCAAGAATGTTTACTTAAATTATCAGATGAGTACGATTGTAAAGCAAGTGATTTACTTGTTTTCATATACTCTAAAGATATGGATTGTAGTGAAGTAGGATTGTATGTATATAAAGACAAACAACCTAAAAGAAAAATGGATTTGAAGGAATTATTTAATACATAAAAAAAATGAGTGCAATAGGATTAGTTAAAAGAGGTGTTAACTTAAACACAATAGCCAACACAAATCAAGTTTTTAGTAATATGGTTAGTTTATCCGTTACCGCTTATGGTGGTGATGTAACAGTAGAGAGTGGTACTTTAGTTGGTGCTACTTTTACCGCATTAAGTACGATGACTCTCAAGGAGGGTTTATCAATTAATGTAAATGCTACAAATGGAAGTGTTTTAGGTGCTATGAAAATTACATCGGGTTCAGCTACTATATCAGCGTATGTGATTACAATGTTTTAATAGTATTAAATAAAAGAAATGGCACAAGTAAATGATTCTTTCCAACTTTCTTTTATAAACACATCTAACGATAGTGTTCCTATCTCGTTGTTTCAGTTAGGTAGTGATGACCCAAATTCTTTAAGAAGAAGAGATGGTTATGAATCTACTCCAACGGGTACAACAACGGGTTTACCTAATACGGGTGTAATAACAACAAATTATTTATGCTTTGCCGACAATGAAATTAATTCAAGTGGAGTTTTTTTAAAAAACGGAGTATTTGGAATAGAGTTTGCCACATTTACTGAAAACATTATCTTTAGTACAAGTGACACTTTAGAACTTTTAGTTGAAAGAATTAATCTTGCATTTAGTAGTGCTGTCGCAATAAGTATTTACAATCCATTTGTAACGATTGTGCAAGGTGCTTTAACTAATGTAGGTGGTACTAATGTATTTCCTATCACTTTTTCGTATTATATTGATAGTGATGCTCCTAAAATCGGTACTATACCTATTAATATAGAGATTCAAAGTGATGTTTCTGCGGTAAGAACTTTTCCTTACACGGGATTGAATAGAACTCAAATTGTAGCAAACAAATATCAACCAAACAATGCAAATGTTACAATAAGTGGTACTGATGATTATGGTGAGATACTACAAGCACAAAATGGTAACACTTACGAAGTTTATTACATATATGGTTTAGCACCGCAAGGAGGTTCGGACATTATTACTATTGATAGATTAGACTCAAATGGAGAACAAGTTGTCAACTCATTCACTCCCGTTATAGACCCAAAAGCATTTCAAAGAGTATATCAAATAAATCCAAAAGGAGAGCAAAAACTAAGACTTAACGGAAGGTCAAAACTAAGTCTTACTTTAGCACCAAATTCAAGAACGCTATTTGAATTTTATTATAAAAATCTAAGCGTACAAGATGCCTTAACTGATGTGGTTACATCTCTTGAAACTGATGAAGGTTTTACACGAGATAACTCAACAAGAAAAGACTTTACTCCAAAAGTTGTTTTAGAATTGGATTACGAAAACCCTAAAGTAGAAAAAGAGCAAGTAGATTTTTTGAAAAAGGCATTTAATATAAAAATTGGAGGAAAAGAAAATAAAAAATTAAACATAATTATTCCTATAATATTAGGAGTAGTTGCACTAAGAATGGCAAAATGAGTTTAACACAACAAACAAACATATCAGATAAAGGGATTAGTCTTGAAGAATTGCAAGCACAAAAATCTCCAACACAATTTTCGGGTTCTGCAAGTTCAGTTGGCGATGGAAATATTGTTACTTTTACGGAAAGTGGTCAAAATGGAATAGTAGATTCATCAAGTTCTATTCCACTTGCTGATTTGGGTACGGGTAAAATAAAATTGATAGTAGGCTCTAAGGAATATTTTGCGACTAATAATATTACTTTTCAAATAGAAGCGGCTCAAACGGGTGATATGACATTAATGCTACTTAAAAGTCAAGATGTAACTCCTTTAACCTCTACAAGCAACACTTTAGTCTTTAGTGCGGTACAAGATGTTACTTTTACTTATTCTTCTGCAAATGTGTTGCAAATAGTTTCAGAGCCATTTGTTTTTGTAGAAGAAACAACGGGTATTTTTGTATATACTCTTGCTCTTAAAAATCAAACGGGTGGTACAATAGGACTTACTTACTTTAACGCTAATTTATTTTAATATGGGATTACAAACACAAATAACATCAAATGATGGAATTAACAATCAGATTGCAAGTAGCTTTCAGAATATTTTTCAAATGTCGGGAGGTCAAACTACCGATGTTGCTGATGATGAGTACCTATTTATTAGAGAGGGGGGTCAAATGTTAGCGGATGATGGAACAATAGGATGGGGTGCTTTTGCTTCACAATTCAAACAATTTATTGGAGATGGTCAAACTTATGTTAAAGGCATATCTTTTGTTTTTCAGTCAAATGCGGCAATAAGTAATGGTACTTGTTCTCTTTCGCTTATGGAATTAAACACATCGGGTTCAAGTGCGGTTTGGACTAAGGTAAGTGGTATGACTGCATCATTTAATGCTTTTGGTAGCGGTAGTTCAGAAGGTTTCGTAACATTTGTTCACATTCCAAATTCTGCGGTTTTATTAGCGAACAATGTTCCATATACAATATGCTTTCAAAATGAAACGGGTAATCCATTTAGAAGTGCTTTTTTAACTTGCACATACACTTGTTCATTCGGTAGAGAATCTTAAAATAAAATTATGTCAGTACAAATAAAACAAGGAGTTAGCGGTAATGTTGTGTATCAAGTAAGTGATGGAGCAAATGCGGGATGTATGTCTTGGATGGGTACTTTAGCGGCTCAATCAATATCAAAGGGTTCTACCGATATGTATTTATTTCAACAAAATGGGGGTAATTTAGCAGAAGTTCCAATACCTTATACGGGTGCTTATGGTAATAACATAGCAAAACTGCCAATGTTTGATTCTTCAAGAACGAAGTTGGCAAAAGTTAGGGTAATGGTTTTTGGAAATTCGGGAGTAACGAACTCAATGGATGTAATACTTGTTAAAAATGGTGTGTCTGATGGAGATACAACTTATAGTTTTGGTGTTCAAAATTCATTAATTACTTTTCCATTAAACAATGCCGCAAATGATGTGGACATTTATTCAGCAAACATTAATGAACAAATAGCTTCAGACAATAACTATTCAATAATGCTAAGAAACAACAACGAAACCGCATTTACCACAACGGGGAGTGCTTATATAGTATTAACTATTTGGTTTGGAACAAATTAATTATGAGTGGAGATATAGTAAAGGAGATTTTTAAAAATGCTTTTAGGTCAAAAGAATACACTTTTTTTGAGAAGGGAAACCTTAACCTAAACATCATAGGTGTTAGAATGGGAAAAAAAGCAACTAACTCTTTTGATGACTACTTATATGTTGTGTATAAAGTTGATGGAAATTGGGAATATAGAGAATATAGGATAACAACCGATGCGGGTGCTTATTGGTTAAAAAACCCTATGAATAATAAGGGAACTGCAATATTAAAACCTAATCAATATAGAGGTTCTTGGAGCATTGGTAAACATCAAGGCAAATACTTATCTTTAGTCCAAAGTAAAGAGGTTGAGGTTTATAGGGATAATAATAAGGATATGATTTTAGATTATAGCGAAACAACCTTAGACAAAGGGTTTTTTGGCATAAACATACATAAGAGTAATCCAAACAAAGAAAGCTACAATGTAGACAAATGGAGTGCGGGATGTCAAGTATTTAAAAAAGCAGATGACTTTGATAGCTTTATGGACTTATGTGAAGCCGCAAGTTTTGAATGGAGTAATAGTTTTACTTATACTTTAATTGAGTCAAATGACATATAAAATTAAAAGATATACTTTAGCACAAGCTAAGAAATTAGGAGTAGTTGTAAAACCATCCAAATTAAAAACAAAGAAAATAGATGTTTTTAAAAATGGAAAAAAGGTTGCTTCGGTAGGTGCTTTGGGATATAACGATTATCCTACTTGGACTCAAAAGAAAGGTAAAGCGTATGCAGATGAAAGGAGAAGGTTGTATAAGATAAGGCATCAAAAAGATAGAACAAGAAAAGGCTCTGCGGGTTATTATGCAGATAAATTATTATGGTAATAAAATAAATTAAAAATGGATAAACCACTAAAAATAGTCCAAAGATGGGCAAGAACTATATCTACAAGAAATGTAGATAAAATGACAAACTTTTATTCTGAAAAAGCTATACTTTTAGCTACTTTTGACCCTTTTTTACAAGGAAAAAAAGAGATAAGAAACTATTTTGTTGATTTTTTAAACAAAGAAGGATTAAGGTGTGAGATAACCGAAAATGTTAATTTCATTGATAGGATGAGTGAATACGCTACTTGTAGTGGTCTTTATACTTTTACTTTTGAGGAAAGAGGAATTGATGTTGAGGTAGATGCTCGTTATACTTATGTTATATATAGGGGTCAAATTATAACTCACCATTCATCAATAGAACCCATAGAATAGTGGATTTAGACTACGGACAATTAATAGTAACAATAATAGGAGTTCTTGGAACTGCGGGTATTTGGCAATTTCTTTCGGCTAAAATAAAAGCGAAAGCAGATGCTAAAAGATACCATTATGAAAATAGTGATAGAGTGCAATATAGAGATGATTTGAAAGATAGAGTACAAAATTTAGAGAAATTGTTATCGGTATCTTCTGATGAAAAAGATGAATTAAGAGAGCAAGTATTAGATTTGTCTAAGGAGGTTAGTGCTTTAAGAATTAAAGTAGATTTTTTAGAGAAGGAAAATGAAATACTTAAAAGGAAATAATTATGATAAGTGAAATAACAAGTAAGATAGGTAATTTTGTAAATGAATTTAAGAATAGTTTAAAAATTAGGAAGTCATTGATAAAATTATGTGATGATATGCGTAAAGACAAAAAAGAAACCTATGCAAAGGGTGTGAAGTTGGGTGGAGGTGTTGCAAAAGATTTTTATGTTGTGGAAAGAGATTCCAATGGAAGGTTTGTAAAATGGAAAAGAAGATAATTATGAGTAGACATAAAGTAGATGGTCAGTATCAACAAGCGTATGACAAAGCTCCCGAAGATGTAAAACTAATTATATTAGATTTTATGAAACTACCTAAAGAACAAAGAACGGAGCAAGCCTTGTTATGGTATGTGTTGGGTCAGTCCACCGCACCATATAAGATGAGTAAAGCGGTAGCTAATTATAGTGATATAGTGCAAGGACAAAAAGAAAAGTGTGGTAATTGTCAATTTCAATATTTAAGAACGCACAACAACAAATATATATGCTCTCAAATGAGAGGGGAGATAATGCCAAGTGGTTGGTGTAAACTATGGGAAGGGTGATATTCTTGTTTATTCCACCTTTGATTAAAAGATATAGAAAAAAAAGGGCTATTAGACTAGGATTAGTTTATAAGCCTATTTTACCTAAAACGATGAGTTGGATAGATAAAAAATTAAAAAAAGAAATAGATGGAAAAGTTAAAAATTAGATTAGGAGGTAGAAAAATTATGTTGGCAATTATATTGTTAATTATAGCTACTTTTATGGTGTTTTTAAATTATGCTGACTTTAATGGTTGGTCTGATTTTGTAAAATGGATTTTAGGTATATATGTTGTAGGTAATGTAGGTGAGTATGCTACCAACAAAAACAAAGAAAAAGTAGTTAATAAATGTATTTGCTACGGAAAAGAGGAAATTAACAAGTAACCAATTAAATTTTAAAAAATGAATAGTGTAGTAAGTGAACGATTAAGTTTTTATGGTAATCTAACCGATAAGAATTCTTATCATACCTACGGGAAAATATATGATGAGTTGATGCACGATAAGTTAGATGACAAATTGAGAATTATGGAAATAGGAGTAGATGCGTTTGGGTCAATTATGGCTTGGTCGGATTGTTTTCCCGAAGCCGAGATAGTTGGTATCGACATAAATCTTGGATATGAACAAACCATTGAAGGCAGATATTGTCGTAAACAAGAAAATATAACATTGATAGAAGCTGATGCTACTGACATAGACCTCAAAGTGAAGGGAAAATTTGACTTTATCATTGATGATGGGTCGCATAATATAGAGGATGTTGAAAAATCTTTTGTAAAGTTTTTCCCTCAACTTAAAAAAGGTGGATATTACATCATTGAGGATGTGCAAGACCATCGACAATGGATGCCAATAATTCAAGGTGCTATACAAACTGAACTCAAGGGAAGGGGTGAATTTGAAAACCGAATGTTGGATGTAAATAGAGTGTATGATGATATAATATATCTTATAAAGAAACTATAATATGGAAGAAATGAGTGCAATTAACAATAAGGGTTTGTTTACTTTGGGTGGATTAGTAGCTATGGCTTTAATCACATCATTTAGTTTGAGAGCATATCGAGATTATTTAGAAATTAAAGAGTTAAAAAAACAATTAAAATAAAATTATGGCAAAGAAGATGAACGCATACTTTCAAAAGATGCTAAAAGCAAAAAAAAGCGGTGCAAAGTCGTTTACCCACAATGGGAATACTTATGTTCAAACCAAACTTAAAAGTGGTTTAGTAACTTATAAGAAAAAGTGAGAAGAGCGTGATAGCAACATTTTAGTAGTATGGTGCTGATGTATAACTGAATTATTAACAAATTAATAAGAAATTATGTTTGATATTAAAAATCAAGACACTTTTTTAGGTGGTCAAAATGTACACAATCTTATCATCATTGGTTTGCTTGCATATTGTTGCTTTGTGAAAAAATAGATAATGATTACAAAATTAAAATGGCTTTTATTGGTGTTTGTGTTAGGTCTTTTGGTCTATACACTTACACTTAAAGCCGAAATAACAAGTTTTAAAAAACAAGTTAAAAAATTTAAGTTTGAGCAAACCGAGTTTGTTATGGAAATTAACGAACAAGGATTTGTTATATCCGAACAAGAGCAAGTAATATTTAGTCAAAAGGATGCGATAGACTTGCAATTATTAGAGATAGACAGATTGAAAAAAGTAAACTCGCAAGTTAATGTGGTAACTCAAACACTTATTGATAGTGTTTTTATACCTTTTAACAACGATAGCGTAAAGAACTTTACCCTTACGGACAAATGGTATGGTTTAGGAGGTTTGGTTAAGAGCGAGGGTGTTATGTTAGATAGCATATACTTTAATAATGAGTTAAGCATTACTATTGGGTACAAAAAAGAGGGTTTGTTTAAAAAACCATCGCCAATAGTTGAGATAAAAAATAAAAATCCACATTCAAGGACTATCAGTATGCAAAACATTGTGATAGAAAATCCTACAAAGTGGTATGAGAAAAAAACATTTTTAATTGGTGTTGGTCTATTGGGCGGCATTATTATAGCTAAGTAAATGATAATACAAGGTACATTCGTTGACAAAGAAACATTTGAAGGAATACCATTTGGTAGTATAGTTCTTGCGAACAATCAAACAAAAGGAACTACTACCGATACGGATGGTAACTTTTCTATTGAAGTTCCATCAAGCAATACTCCAATTATATTCGCTTCGTTAGGTTATGGTCAAACTAACTTTGATAAAGCAAGTGATTTGAATTTTCAAACTACCGCAATATCAATGAAAAACACATCTATACCAAATGTTGTTGTTAAGGGTAAGAAATGGCTTCCTTATGCTATGTATGGTGGAGGTGGTCTTTTGTTAACCTTAGGATTGATAAAAAAGAATAAGACACTTGTATTCAATGGTGTGTTATTAGCGTTGGCATACACATCATATACGATGTATCAAAAATACAGATATAAATTAGGGAAATAGTGAATTATAAAAGAGCAGTATTAACAATAGCCACTTTAGGCTTTACTTATTTTATTTTAACCCGTGTTGGTTTTACTACTCAACAATGGGCGGTTTTGCGTAAACTAAATCCAAAAGCTAAAGCAAAATTAAAGAAGTTTATAAAGAGGGTTCAAGATGAGTTAGGCTATCAAGTTGTTTTAACAAGTGGTTACAGAACATTTGCAGAACAAGAATCTCTTTACAATAACGGAAAAACAACATCGCAAGCGGGAGATTCATTTCATAACTACGGAATGGCTATTGACATAAATGCAGTTAAGTTAGGAGCGTGGCTAAGGATGGGTTCAAGTAAATATTCTTGGGAAAATTCGGGGATAGTTGACATAGCAAAAGAAGAGGGTTTAAGATGGGGAGGTGATTTCTCTAATTTTTACGACCCCGTTCATTTTGATTTAGGAAACGAATACAATGTTAGCACATTAAAGGATAAGGCATTTTCTATATATGGAAATAATCCAAGTGATATTAAAGGAAATAAGATATAATGGCAATTACAAAAAAACAATACGCAATAGTAATAGGTAACATCGTAGCTTTTATAGGTTTGTATTATGCTAATAAATACTTAATATCAATGGAAGAAAGGTCTAAAAAAGTTGATGAAGAGTTAGGCTCTATATTTGCTTGGGGTTTTGGTCTATCCGAAGATGAGATTTCAGATGAAACGAAAGGAAGATTTTGGTCAATAAAAGATGACAATAATTTTCCCCCAAAAAGAATCCCGTTAGATATGGAGGATGATTTTGATATGGGGGTTTACAATATAAAAATAAGGTCTAAAAATGAAGATGAAATTGTTTACGACTTAGTAAAGAAGGAAAACGATGAAATTATAGGGGTTGTTTCGGTTTACCCTAAAGAAAACCGATTAAATTTTGAGAACAATTATAAAACTAATTAAAATGAATCAAAAAGAAATTATCTATTTGGTAGTTGGAGTAGGTCTTACTTACTTTTTACTAAAAAACAAAGGTTACACAATTAAAAAATTCGGAAAAGATGAAAAATAAAGAAATAATGTATTTAGTAGGGGGTGTTATTGCAACCTTCTTATTAATGGAAAAGAAGGCAACCGCAGTTAAAAAATCATCTAAAGGTGGTGGAATGGGAAGTGGCTCTACAAGTGGAGTAGGTCTTTTGACTCCTACCGCAGTTGAGAGTAAAACTGAAAGCAATACTATAAATGTAGAAATAAAGCAACCAAAAGAATACGGAGAGGTTTCAATGCCAATTAAAGGCGGTGCATCTACATCTCCCGTTAGTTCGGCAGAACCAATAAGAGAGGTAGTGGCAACATCACCCGTTAGTGCAGTCCAACCAATAAGAGAGGTAGTGGCAACATCACCCGTTAAAGGTGGTTCAAGCAAAGGATTTGCGGGATTTAACTATGCTTTCGGAGGAACTGAATTAGAGGATTCATTTGAAATGGATTTTTAAAAGAATTATTTGACATTCTCAAAATCGTTTAACAAGTTGTCATCCAATAAGGTTTCTCTATGATTCTTTATTGGGTGATTTTCTTGTTCTATGTTAATGATGCTTGCTAACGCTTGTTCTTTAGCGTATTCGCTTGCACCCAAAAGAGTTTTAAAATGTCTTTTTATAACTGATTTTTTATACATCTCATCTCTCCAATTTTTCCATATACTACCACCTTTGGAAAAGTCTTTTACTTTGTTTAATTCCCAAATTGGCATAAAGCAATATACTTTATCGTTAGTAGGTAAGGTAGCAACGGAATAAGCACCCACTATTCCCCTACTATTATGCTCTTGCTCGCTCATAGCGAATTTCTTTTTATGTGATATAGTTTCATTTGTATAATCAAATTCCTCATCCACATATACTAAGTGTGCTTCAATGTGATTTATTGAGCCATTATCTTTTAGCATCTTTATCAAACCCATATAAGAGAACTCTAAAGTACATTTGTTACCTCTTGGAATAAGATGTGCAAGTTTCAAAGCGGGATTTAAAGAAACTCCCGTTCTTGCTATGTTAGTCAAGGCATCTACAACTGATTGCTTTGAACATTTTTGTAAGGCTGAATTTTTCTCAAATATTTGTTTTACAAAACCAAGTTCTTTAAGTACCATAGTTTTGTCTGATATTAATTCCATTTTGTCTTGTGCTATCACAAGAGAGTTAGTCCATTTTTCCATATTTGATATTTATTAAAAGGTGTATTCGATTATTAATTAGGTTCAATTCTTTATATATTGCAAAACTTTCATCTTGAGTTAATACTCTTGTGTTTACAATATTTCTTCTGTATTCATCTTTTTCCTTTTGCCAAAAAGACATTTTTTTTTCTACTCTTCCATTATCTAAAAACCTTGATAGTTCGTTGTAATATCCAAGTAAGAAAGCTAAACCACTATTCAAGTTGTTTGTTGGTTGTTTCTTAGACATAAATTTTATTTATTTTAGGTACATCGTGTTTAAATTCACAATCCTCCTTATAAGGACATTTCACACAATATTTATGATTAGGTATAACTAAGTCCTTTTTTTCAAGGTTAATGAATTGCTTGTTCAAATAAACATACATTTTTTGTAAGTCTACTTCGTGTTGTAACATTCTTTGCTCATCAATTTCTATCTCATAAATTATGCAATCAACCTCATTAGTAGTTGAAAAAACCATAAAATAAAAAGGACAATCATCAATATCCCATTCTAACTTTGCCAAATACTTATAGTGTATTGCTTGAATTAAAATATTAAAAGCAGAATCGGAGTCGGGTGTGTCAAACTTTTCAAGATGCCAACCAAATTCCGACCACTTATTATCTATTAGACCACTACTCTTAATATCTATTATACACTTTTTACCATCCTTATTGGCTATTATATCAGCGATACCTCCATAGTAAGGATTATCAAAAACATAACCCGTATCTGTAATGTCAAACTCATAGAAATCAATTATTTTTTTAAAGTTTTCTACTTGCTCTAACATTCTTTCGTAACCAACCGCTAGTTTTCCGCTTTTAAGAATTTTCGCTTCGGGTATGTTTCCATTCCTATCGGCTTGACCCGTACACTTGTACTCAAACCAATGACCCATAGCTTGAACACCGCTTGGTATAGTTTCGAGTCCTTTATAATAGTTTTGATAAATGGGATAACCACATTCCTTTTTGTCTAAGAATTTAATAATTCTTTTATACAAAGATTGAGATACTTTGATTTTCTTGCTATCAATCTTCATACTCTTCTTTTATTTTGTCTACTATTTCATCATAAAGATTACCGCAATAATCATCAGCAAAACTCGTAATATCAATAGGATTCCAAGATGTAGATTCGCTTTTATAATAAATTCGGTAAACTTCTATATCAGTTCTTTCGGGAGTTGACCTATCAGATGCTTCTGATTCGTGAGTGTATATATAGTCATACTCTATAATACATTCTTCCAAGTGAATATCTCCACTACTTTGTATTGATTGGTCTTTCATTTTTCTTATCTTTTTTGTTGTTATTACGCTTTTTTCCTAATTTTTTAAGTTGCTCATCACTAAAGAAATCCTTTAGAGTTACGCTTGTACTTGACATTTTCGACATTATTTATTTGATTTTGATTACACTTTTTACACACCATATCGCCATTTCCTTGTTCAATAAGATTTTCTAATACAAAAGGCAAAAAACAAGATATACAACGCATACCAAGTTTTTTTATGGTTTTAATTTTTCCAATTTTAGTCATTTTTATAGCTATAAACGGACATAATTTTTTTATTAAATTCAGTAGGTTTAAATTGGTCTAAAACCTCATCTACAATAGAAAGAAGGCTTAGAGTAGATTCGGAAACCATATCATAGTCAACTTTTTTAGTAGCTAAACTCGATAAACCATCAGCACAAATACTATTAACTTGTTCTAATTTAACAACTAAGTAATTATCAAGTATATATAGTGCTTCAACTGAATATTGGCTTATATATCCTATTAACAAATAGGAAGCGTTATAAACCACCTTAGCGTGGTGAGAATCGCATTTACTATGGTCTTTTGGGTTGCCATCAGCAAAGTCCTTTAACTTTAGACTTATATCAACAATATGTTCCATAATTTCGGTGCAAGATTGTAGGGTAACAAGAACATTATTATCTACATCAAGTTCATCAAGTTTATTTCTAACTTTCATCCAATTAATCTTAACCGAGTTTTTGATTTGGTCGGAAGAAAAATCTTTAAAGTTTTTTTTATCAGAGGGAGTTTCAAACTCCATTCCATAAAGATTACATATTGCTTTTTGGTGATAGTACAATGGGATTGTTTCTCTTCTTGTTAGAGTATCAACCATTGAACAAAACGAAGGGTATTTTATGTTATACATATTTAATTATTTATTACGCATAGCTAATATACAATATATTATATATAATACAAGTAGTTTTTTAAAATATTTATAGTTAAAGCAGTTTGATGAGCAATATAATTAGGCTCTACTCCATAAGAACCATCTTCATTTTTAGATTCCCAAATCTCTTTAAGTGCTTCATCACTACCCGTTTTTGTAAAAAACTTAGGCTTAAACATTTGTATAAAGTATATACATTCAACAAAAACATCACTAATAAAATCTTCGTTTTCGGCAACATCCATAAGCATTTTGAAAATATTTATGTTAGCAGATTTTTTATTTCTCCTACATATTATAAGGTATTTCCAAGCATAGTGAGTAAATTCGTATTTATTTTTTCTTAAAATTCTTTCTCCAATAAGTAATCTTGCTTCTTTTGGAAGATTGGCTACCAAATTATAATGTTCCTTCGCTTCTCTATACATTTGTTTTGCGGTAACAATGTCATAACCCAATATTACACCCCCTAAGACACTATCTCTTGATAATTGGCATATTAATTCTCTTGGATATGTTGATTTAATAGCTTCAACTAAACTAATTCTTTTTTTAGATTCGTACTGATATAGCAATCCCCTAACCCCCATATCATCTATATCGGGATTTCTTTCAATCCAATCTTTTAGAAACTCTACACTCTTATCGTTTGCTTTCATTATTGTTTCAACCATATCAAGGCATTTTATATTATTGTCTTATTTTTAGCGTATATTTGTTTAACGCATTGTAGATTTCCATATCTATTTTGTTTGTTATTACGCAAGGAAAGGGGGTTTAATTACCCTCTTTTCTATTTTTAGATATTGGCTTCGTGATATAGTCGAGCCATACTTACCTCTTCGTGTAATTCTCTAGCAAATGTACTCATTCTCTTAGTGGTGTTTTCTTTTGTATCAAACCACTTAACTATATTGTTACTACAATAAGTAAAATCAGATGTATAAAACTTATGTTTATAACCCCATTCAGTTATGATTTGCTCAACTAAATACCTATGCTCTAATTTAAAGAAAACGCAATCGGTAATCCACATATAAAAATCCTCACCTATTGCATCATAAATAGCACAATACAAATCTCTTGTATGACCAATTATATTCCAATAAAAAGGAGAGTATTTTTGATGTATGCTTTCATCAAGATAGTTTGATGTTTCCATACCATTTTTGTATTCTGTAATATGTGGCTTCTTATTAAGAAAACCAATAGAAACCAACAAACCCATCTTATTAGCTTCTTTTATACCATTCCTATATGTTTTCTCATCTATATAACCTAATAGCATAGCAGTAGTCCAATAACAAGCATTTACATCAATACAACCGATTGGAGTGTTTAGGTTTTGAATTATGCTTTCAGTATTAAAGACTTGTATGTGAGGTTTGTCGTATTTTTTAGGAACTCCATTTTTATCTATGTATTTATCAATACAAGACTTAACTCTATTTACATTCCACGCACCTTTTACAAATGAAGATTTATCTTTTCCAAAAAACCTTAATGTATGCTTGTTAGTAATTATCTTTCTTGTTAATCCACTTTTAATTACTTTAAAATCTTCTCCTTGTTTTTTAAAGATATTTAGGTGCTTTCTAAAAGAATCTAAGTTTCCTCTTTCAATTATTGTTTTCATATTGTTGTTATTAACGCAGATGTTATAAATTGTTATCTATTTTGAATGACATATAAAATGTACGCAACAAAAAGTAACATTGAACACATTATAAATTGTTCTAATATTTGTTTATTTCTATTTTCCATAATTAATTCTTATAAGTAACTCCTTATTGTCCTTCTCTAAAAACTCAACCTTAGTTTCCAAAGATGCAAGTTTATTACTAATATTCATTAATGAAGCCATACATTCTTCTTTATCAGTTTCAAGTTTTTTAACTCGTAATATCAAATCATCTCTAAAAATAGTTTGCTCTGATTTTTTATCCTTTTCTTTTTCCCTTTTATTTATGATTAAAGATTGATAAAACTTCCAACCACCCGCACCAAACAAGGCAGTTAATACTGATATTATTATTGTTGTGTAATTTTCGTTCATTATTTTGGGCAATTTTCATTCAAAGTGTTAAAAAAACATTCTCTTTTTAATTTAAAGGCTATCCAAAACCACATTGTAGAATACCATAAAGTAATAAATAGGTTTTTATAATCAATAACCTCAAAAACAATAACCTCTTGACTAAATATATTTACCAAGTATCTTATTGTAGAAAACAAATTTAAACACAAATATAAAGTAACGATATTAGCTAATTTCTTGTTGTTATTTAAAAAAATCAACATAGACAAACTTAAAATAAGATATGCTAAATAAAGAAAGTATGTATTTCCTTGACCTTGTTCCACCCACATAGAATGAGTTGACCATAATACCATATTATTAAAAACATCACTTAAAACCCAAAAGAATAAAAGAGGTTGAAAGTCATAGTAGAATAGAGTTCTTGTAATATTATCTAAATACTTGTGTAAACGATTCATTTAACAAATATAGTTATTTAACTTCTTCTTAAATATTGATACACTCGGTTTTGACTTACCTTTAGTAGTTGCGATATTTCTTTTACATCCATACCACTTAATCTTAACTTGATTGCAACCTCTCTTTTGTTTATAGTATCTTCATTTACTACTTGACTATACTTTTTTGTTTCACTATTATAATTCATAAGTTTTTAGTTTTAACTTTTCCATATTACAACCAATGGAAAGTTTCTTAAATAATATTTTAATTTTTCTTTTTGATAGTAGGTTAATTTACTCATTGTCTATTACACCACCTTGTTGATATTTATTCATTATAATTTCTCTTTCTTTTTTATACTCATCAACACTATAAATACCTTTATCAAAGTCTGCTTGTAGCATCTCTAACGCTTTGTTTCTTTGTTCGTTACGCTTTACTATATCCGATTGAGTAGGTGCTTTAGCCTTCTTCATACTTGTTTTTGGACTCTTCCTTCCAATCATATCATCAATAATAGATTGATTGTTAGCATCGCCTAATTCAAGTTTCCAAAAAAACTTTCTATTGGGTTGGTCTGACTTACCTTCATCAAACTCAAATTGAGGAACGGGAGAGTTTATATTCATTCCCTTTTCGATTTCTGCTTCTTTAATAACCTCTCTCATCTTAGGGTATATATCACTATAATATATCTTTGCCAAATCTTTGTGCTTTGATTTGTAAATACCTAAACCTAAACTTGACAAGTCAAAAGAAAGTTCATCACTATCTTTAAAAAACAACCCATCTTTTGTTCCTATATCTTCCATAAAAGACCACCATTGAAAGGCAAATAGCATAGAGGGTAGTTCATTCTTATCTTTAAATTGTAAGACCGCTTCTATATTGTTAACTATATCCCTAATAGTTTGAGGTCTATTGCTAGTTTCATCTCTTCTTTTTATTGCTCTATATATCTTGTTCATTTCATCATTTGAGCATCTATGATTGTACTTTTCTTTGCAATATTTTGAAACTACTCTTCTTACCTCGTTATACCTATTAGGTTTTCTCGATTTAGCCACGCTTTTTTTCGTGGTTTTCTTGGTTGTATTTTTCTTTTTAGCCATTTGTAAAGTTAATAAAAAAGGGGATAATTACACCCCCTCTTTTAATGAAAATAATCAATTAGTTAATCACGACTTTAAATCTTATTCTTCGTTTTAAGATATTGCTTTGCTGAATTTAGTCTTTTGTACGCTTTATTAAACTCAAATTTAAAAGTTTCATTAGGCAAAAATTCAATAATATTATCTTTTGTTTTTATGTGCGAGTATTTATTCTTCTTACGGAAATGTTTAAGCATATTATTTAATATCTTATTGTTTCCAAACTTTACTTTGTTTTTATTAAGATAATAAAAGTTAAAGTTTTTGTCATTAGAAATAGAAACACCATCGTTACCAATCTGAAAGGTTTGAACACCATCTTTAAGCATATTTGTTGCTTCCGTAAGTGCATCACTAATAAATTCCGCTCTTTCATCGCTACTTTTTCTTAATAAGTCCATTCTTTGATTTAGATTTTCAATTCTATCATTAGCCACATCAAGTCTTTCGGAATCTATCCTACTTAGTTCTTTTAAATGTTCAATGCTTTTATTATAATTAGGTGCATTGTTTCTTTTACCTCTTCCGTACCATACGGTAACTACAAGAGTGTAAAACATATTAAACAAAGTAAAAAAGCAAATAGCTTTTAAAATATCAGAATTAATTGCAAAAATTTCCATAATTATTAGTTGTTATTAGTTAATTAAATTAATTAGTTGATTTGTAATATCAGATTCATCATAATTTCTCTAATGGTATCAGACTTTTTGTAAGGAACTTGATATGTATGCTCCTTCATAGTCCTATTGCTCTTTAAAACAATTTTCTGATAGTTTTTGTCTGCATTGAATACAGAGTAACCCATTATCCTATAAGGCTCGTTATCGACCTCGAAAGTAGTATTCATCATTGACAAATAAACTTCCTTGAAGGTCAAAACTCCAATCGCTTTATTACTTATTGGTTTCGGGTGATTTGTTCTTGAATTTTCCATTTGTTATTACTGATTAGTTATTACTTGGTAAATATAAACAATATTATTTATAATACCAAATACTATTCATTATAATTCTTACAATACATCTCCATTCCGTTATAGGACTTTTGTATTCCGTTGCGTTCTTTGTTGACACGGAGTCGATGTAAGGCACTTAATGTGTTAGGCTTAGTGTTTTAACCTTCCCTTAAATACCTTCCCTTAAAGTGTTGTGCAAATAGGTTGCACTCTTTGTCCTATACAACCCCTTTAGTTTTATAATAGG